>WLWH01000729.1_pt1 | contig 26102 bp, 20 predicted proteins | sample 6712741 | NCBI WGS metagenome assembly WLWH01 (sample SAMN12718694, study PRJNA515312) | sponge metagenome | isolation source: marine sponge | host: Mycale hentscheli | place: New Zealand: South Island, Marlborough, Capsize Point | collected 2003-05-01
CTTTTTTATTTCAAGCATTTAGTGTTAATAACCTTATTATGAATAATATAGACTGTAATATCACTAGATATGGTCTTAAAACACTAGAAATGGCAATAATATTTTTAGCATTTTAATTGTTTTTATAATAAATATACCCTATTTATCACTTTTATATTGCTTTAAATTATATAAAATAAATTATAAATGGAAAAAAAATATTTTTGATTAAAAAAGGGAAATTTTTTTTATTTACAACCAGTCAGGATATTTGAAGTTGCCTCGATTTAATAAACTCCATCTACAATACATTAAGATTCGATACTATAATACACTTATGTTTAAACTACAAACAGCAAATCCCATCGAATCCATCTGCGCTTACAAATCGCATCCCATCACAGATAAAAATTGACTCGATTTTGATAAATTGTATAGCTACCCATCACATATTTAAAACGTAATTGTATGTCTTCTATTGCCATGGACAACAGTGTCCAAATAGAAGCTAAGATCAATGAATTAAAACAAATAATGCAAACCCGAAAAAAATTAAACAGCAGTAGTGCTAAGCTGATGAAAACTTTCGCGGGAACACCGAATACTCGCTTCATGTTTGGTCGAAGTAAAAACCCTTTTGGATGTACTGATAAACGTGGTGATGAATATGACCACATGTGGAACGCTTATAAAAACAATTCAACCCATCCTGATATTTTAAAGTTGCTCCGAGATATTATGCATCTTAAAGATAAACACTTCCGCTACTCCACTATCCAGATAAATGCACCTGATAGGAACAACGTAAATTCTGTTTCCGTATGGCATAAAGACACTGGTAACATGCCTGGAGCTGGTTCATATGGGTTTTCATTTGGTGATTTTGAATGTAAAGCCGAGCCAACAACTGGCAAAGTTGGTGACTTATGGACAAGAGATGAAAATGGTATCTCTGTTATTGACTACAGGAACAAACCAACAGCGTTTGATGCACAGACAGTTGAACACCGAACTAATCCCGAGATCAAAGGTAAAAGATGGGCGGTCTTGTATTTTACCTCTGTAAAAGCAACTGAATTGGATACTTTATTGAATGAAAAGTATTTAGTATTAAAAGATACAGTTGAACAATTTCCACGGTATTTAGATTGGGTTAATGATATTCGAGCTAAGACCCTGGAACAACGAAAATGGATTAAAGACCATAAAGATATTTACAGGCAAGTTTATGAGAATCGCCATTTAAGATTTAACCATGAATATCAAATCAACTTCGATGATGATTATAAACCAATTGTATGGAAAAAATTAAATTTACTTGTGTTGAACTTACAAGATACAGATCGTGGATTCAAAAAACAAGAATACATGAATAAAAAGTTAAAACAGAATGGCTTTACAAATTATAAATTCTACCCAGCAATAGATGGTTTCGATTTAAGAGATCACTTTTGTTACCAGCGTGATGACGGGGAATATTTTATTGACCAGACCAAATTTAAATCTCCATTTAATGCTGAAAAAAGACATGACAATCCAGAGGGTGGATGGAAATCGACAAATCAGATATTACGAGAAATTGGTTGCGCTCTAGGACATCTTAAGATTTGGCAATATGCTTATGATAATAACTATCATAACTTGATGGTCATGGAAGATGATATTGATTTTGACAATGATGTTTTCGAGTGGGATACATTGAAGGTTCTAAATGATATTGAATATGTTAATATGGGCTGGTCGGGAAAAAAAGCTGAACAAAGAAAGCATTACCAGGACAAAGCCCAATACCCATGGGGGCATTTTATCAACTACGATACTAACAATCATATTGTTGAAACTCATTGTTACATCATTACATCCAGGGATGCGTTGAAAAAATTGATTGACTTATACAAGCCATATACTCCTGGTAATCTTCAAATAACCGCCAATATGGTAAAGCCTACTAGCCATGCGATCGATATAGTAGCAAATACAGTTTTATTTCCGAATATAAAGCTATGCTTGTTGAAACATACTATTACACAAATGCCAGACAGAGGTATGTTTAAATCGCAAATTCGCAGTAAGGATATTAAAGAGCATGTATGGGCTGATGAAACGAAAGAGCAAGTTGCGGATGATGAAACGAAAGAGCAAGTTGCGGATGATGAAACGAAAGGCGAAAATGTTTCATTGTCAATATCTCCAGAGTTGCCAGCTGGTGATTCTTTGGTAACTGCCATGGATGACTTATGGGATAGCGAGCCTACAGAATACATTCATATTGGATTTATTGTTGATGATACAAAACAACTTGGTGGTTGGCGTTCTATGACTGCTCACTTATATCACTGTTTAAAATATTATTATGATGAAAAATTAATAAACATTAAACCAATTGTTGTGCGCACACATGGCAGATACAAGACCACAAATATGGATAAGAATTTTGGATATGGTATTACTACTGTGGGCATGTCACTGGATGATTTAGCGAAACAAAAGCATGTTTTAATAATGTGTATGATAGCCAATGGTAAAGTTTATAAAAATGGCAGAGTTACTGGTAATGGTTTAGGTTATAGTGATTTAGCTAAATTTAAAGGTCATAGTATTGTTGTTCATGATGTCAATGAAATACCACGTTATGAACCATATCTCAAGGATATGAAGGTGTTTGTAATTCGTGAGATTATGAAAACAAAATTAAATCAGATTGGTATCAAATCTAAATATTTAAAACATCCTTTTTATCAATTTCCGTTATATTCGAAGGAAAAGACCCAGATTATTAGCACCGCACGTATTGATGGTCGAAAACATCCGGAGATAATCATGGAAGCGAATCATTTAGCATCAGGCTGTATATTAGACACTCATCTGAATCCAATTAGTTATAATGGTGGTCAGGTTATCGATGATGGAATAATTCGAGTTCGTTCTGGTCATTCTCCTATGACTAATATGGTAAAAGATAATTTTACCGAAGATCAAAAAAAGCAGTATGAAGCTTGTTATGAAGGACCTTTTGATATGACATTTGACGCCACAGCCAAGACATATGCCGATGCCATAGCGGTGGTTGATATGAGTAGATTTGCTAAGGGAGATGGAGGTGGCACACAATACACGTTCCTTGAAGCAATTTACTGTGGATGTATTTTGATTGTAAATCATGAGTGGCTAACGTGGCCTGGTCCATTTGAAAACTTAGTCAATTGTATAGCAATTGCCAATCCGCAAGAATTAGCCTCTCAAGCTATTGGATGGAAATTTATGTTTGAAGAGCAAGATATAGGTAATGGTAGAAATATGAAAGAGTTCTTATATAAGCGTTTGACAGAGAATGCGAGCAAGTTATTGTCGCAACATGACAATGGTCACTTGTGGATGAACAATATTTTAAAATCGAAAGAGGAGTTTTATCCAAAGAAACGTCTAATAATTAGGCAAAAGGTGGCAGTTCAAGCAAAGTTGCCATTTATTAAAGATCTATTTAATGCTATGCCCATATTAGAGCCACATTTTCACGGATGGTTGGGACATGGAAATAAGAGATTTTTAAAACAATGTGTTGAGGATACTTCAATTAAAGTTATTGTTGAATTAGGCTCGTGGTATGGTAAAAGTGCTCAATATATGATGAAAACCGCAACTCATGATTTAACATTAATATGTGTTGATATTTGGAGCTCAAAAGATATTAAAGCAGGCAATCAAGTTATTAAAAATGAAACATTCGGGGAGATGGTTGGAGAACATCCGCTGTATGAAAATTTTATCAGTAATTTATGGGACTATGCTGATAAAGTCATTCCGATTAAAGATTCCACTATTAATGGTTTAAAGTTAATTCATGAGAAGGGAATAAAACCTGATGTTGTCTATATCGATGCGAATCACACATACAATGATGTTAAAGCTGAAATAACTTTAACCAATGAATTATTTCCATTTGCGATTATATGTGGAGATGATTGGAACTGGAGCGGCGTTGAAAAAGCAGTAAAAGAGATGGCAGAAACTTTACAAGTAGAAATTAAACGTGACCAAAACTTTTGGAGGTTGGAAACCAGAGTTAATACTGAAGAGGCAGTTGAGGAGGAGTTGCCAAAACCAGAGGTGGCAGTTGAGGAGGAGTTGCCAAAACCAGAGGTGGCAGTTGAGGAGGAGTTGCCAACTGGTGATGTTGAAATAATTGCCGATAATAATAATAATATTGTTAAGCCAAAGAAAAAGTTAAAAGTTATTAAGAAAGCAGCTCAAACAATACAATATGGCATCCAGGATCTGAGATGTGCACCAAATGACATGTGGGGAACGCCTCCAGAGTTTAAAAAAGAACATGGATACGATGAAACATGGTTTGACCCATGTCCATATCCACCAGCAGAGTGGGATGCGACTGAGGTAGATTGGTTTAAATTCAAAGATTGTAGAAAGAATGGTAATAAATTCTTTGTCAATCCGCCATATGAGCAAAAGTTCAGGGTTTCATTTTTAAAAAAAATTGTTGAGACATTCAATGAAGCAAAAGAGAAAAATTTGGATATAAAAATTCACGTATTATTGCCACTTACGGCATCACAATACATGAAACCATTCGATGAAGCAGCAACCAGTGAAAAAAAAGTGCGGAAACGACCTTGGTTTATCAATTTACATACTGGTATAAGTCCTGGTGGATTTCCGAAAGATCTTTCTATACTAATGTATGAACATACAAAAGTGTTAGCACCTATCAATCATACAAATGATGATATTGAAGTAGTCGATGAAGAGGAGGAAGAAGATGATCATGAACTGGAATTTGACCCAATGAAGTGTTACGTAGGTGCGTTCGGAAGTGTTAAGCAATCAAACAAGAAATCAGATTTTGATTATGAACATTATCAAAAGCTAAAGGGATTAAAAAACAAAAAATCGGAGATAAAACCAGAACCTGTAAACGTGAAAAAAGACCCTATTCCTTTGGACCTGGGCGAATTGCGATTAGAGCGAGAGCAACGTAGGGGGGTGCCTTCAAAAAAAGCTTCATCGATGGCAAACAACAATAATAATAACAATCGTATCATAAAGTATGATGATATTGGTAAGAAAAAGAAGAAAAAAAAGAAGACCAGTTGGAGAAGCCTCGGAAAAGGCGAAAGTTTAAAAGGCAATGTTGTGGAAGCTGACCCGATTATCGGTCAAATGATTTTATGGAAAGGTGATGATGGTAAAGACTATGAAGGTAAAATTGTTTCTTATACTCGGAGAAAATATGAGATAGCTTTTGAAGAGTTTGAGGATAGATTGGTTTCAAAATCCGCAGCTCAACAAATGATCCAATTTTATAAAGATAAAAATAATGATGATGATGATGAATACGAATTGGTTTCATCCGAGGATGAAGGCGATTATTAAAATTTAATTTAATTAATATAATTTATTCTTTATTGTAATCATCGACTGCTTTTTTTGCTGTTTTTGCTGTAATGTATTTATCAGCATATCCACCTTCTTCAAAATGATTTTGATATCGCATTACGTAATGGTTTTTGTATTTGCTGCCCACTCCTTTACCAATGATTCTTGCTTGCTGCTCTTCACCATCTCCCATACTTGCGATAAAATGTTTATTGATTAATTTTTTTGGATCACTACCATGTGGGTCACATTGCTCAGCATAATAAGTTTCAACACCTTTTACTTTTCTCATCACAGTAATATCAATTAACCCATCAACTTTCCGTTTTTTCGCTGGAGGTTCGCTTGTTTTATTCATGTATTTCTCAATACAATCCTTACACGATTGCGTAATTCTGCTTTCTGTTGCTGGATTTGGGAATGTGATTAAACCTTTATCATCGCAATAGTCGCTGGCACACGTATGATGAATATCGACCTTGTTACAAGTAGCGCATTTTTTCGATGATCTGCTATTATCATCGCAATAAACACAGGCAACTTCGCTTGAACCGCCATCATCACCATCAACAACAACTGGATTTTCTTTTGTTTCTTGCGCAGATGCTCTTGAACGTGCGTCGCGTTTTGCCGATTGCCATTTCGTTGGGTCTTTGACAGTATATCCTAAAGCTTTTTCTTCAAGATTACACCAATATAAAAAGCAGTCTTGACACCAATTCTTAAACAATTCTTTTTCCCTATTTAACAGCGGCAAACATTCATATTCATCAACCTTTGCTTTTTCTCCAAAGTTCATTCCGCAACGAGAACATTTATTAGGATCACTTATATCAGCTTCACTTGCGCGTGGTGGGCAAACTAAATCAAACTCGTCTGGGTCGTTTGCGTGATGATTCCAATTATCTGTTCTTGGCTGACCTCCAGGCAAAAGCGCATCTTCATACGTATGATAATCAATTTCTTCGCTGCTTTTACTTTCATCATCACTATGGCTGCTTTTACTTTCATTATCACTATCGCTGCTGCTTTCATCATCACTGTCACTGCTGCTGCTATCATCTTCGCTGCTTTCGATTTGCTTTTTCTTTTTCTTTTTTTTCGATGTATTGCTCGTGGTGGTCGTAGAACTGCCATTTTTCACCACACGTAACTTCTTCTTCTTCTTCTTTGGTGTTTTTGGCGCTTTCTTCGGAGCTGCCTCACTATCAGATGCATCATTTACGTTTTGGATAATTTTCGATCTGCTGCTGCTGCTGCTGCTACTGCCTCTACTGGTGCTACCATCCATGTAATTGCTTAACTTCTTTTTAGCTCTTGATTTCATTTTCGCTTTACGTTCATCATCACCAAGCTTCACATCCTCATCATCTTCGCTGCTGATGTAATACAAGAACTGCTTATCGGCGATCTTAGCCAGCTCTTTATACGTGTGCTTTGATGCATCTTTAAACCGATTTGTCGAGCTTTGATACTTCGCACGATATCTCCACACAGCTTTACGCAAATCGCATAACTCATCGCGCATCATTTGCTTTTCACGCTTGCGCTGAACCTCACGCCCCTTTTCATCATCCACAAATCGCTCGATAAGCTGAAACATGCGAAAAAAGTTTGCATCAACACGTGGCAAGTGACGAGGGTCACTAAATGCATCTTTGTAGCTACCATCGTGTGCTTCTTTTGCTTTCAAATATTCTTTTTCGATACGCCTGCGACCTTTCTTCGTCTTCCAGGCACCATTGAATTCAGATATAATAGCAGTTAGCCCAATGGACGTTCTGTCCCGAGGACACTCTGCTTTGCTGGCGTACATATTGCCATGCATGAAGATCCTAGCGTCTGCCTTCCAGGTCCTATGCTCGGAGTTCTCCCATGCATCGTCGGAACCACTTGCGATGATTTCATCATCACTTACATGGTAACCGACGGCTAACTTATCGTTAGTCTTATCGCGCTTTTTACTTTTTTTACCCATTTTGTTCTGATTACTAATGTTTTGTTTGTTTTATACCTGTGCATTTTATACGACGTAATGTCACGTGTTGTGTGTGTGTGTGTGTGTGTTATTCTACGTTGTAAGTGTTTTTAAAAGATATATATTGTGCGAAATAATTTATTCCAATAGTGTGTGCCTGGTAATAATTTGCGATTTCGATTGATTTTAACCCATACTGTATCTATTGTAATTTTGGCGATTATTGTGGAAGTGACTCCCTTCTTTTTGGCAACAGACAAATAATCGCCACCTCGTTTTAGGCGGTGCTGTGTTCATGCTAAAAAATTAGTATGAAAATAGCATAGGCACTTGATATCCAGATCTGTGGCGGAACCCAAATAATAGCCGAAATATACATATAGGGGGTGTTCTGCGGCTTCGATTGCCATAAACGATTGCGATAACGTAGTTCGACACTGAAAATCAATACAATAACGTATCTTGAGACCACTGCGCCACTCCGATATTGATTAAAAACCTATTGAAGTTATAAACTATGTCCAATTCAAACACATTAACAGATAACTGGCACTCGATTAAGAAACAAATACCATATGTTTTAATAAAAACTGAATGCACTTTTTTTCCAGGTGAGTTGGACGATATTACATGCATGTTGGAAAGATTTCTATTTACTGAAGCAAAACATGACATTATATGGCGTGAGCTGTTAGACGCATTAGTTGTTGGAAACTTAGTTATCACCAACGGCATACATTTTAATATTGAAAGAACGACGGTTACTCCTAACGATGGTTCTCCTAAAAATTCAGTTACTTTTTATGAAAGCAAGTATCAACACTTTAGTGTCAGGATAGATACTGAAGTTCCGAAAAGATTTCATTTTTATGTGGAAGAATATAACTCACGTATTATCAACAATCTTATGAAACTGGACCAGCAAGAACTAAAAATTCAAAAGCGATATTATATTATTGGCGCTTGTTCTTGTCTGCTTGATTCTCCTCGTGATTCCTTTAAAATGGTTTTACCATATTACGGTCACAGAGGCACCACAGACAGTACTCAAGCATCGGTATCCAAATTATTTATGTATAAAACTAAAATGGGTAGAATCAACAAAGTGGATGGAAGAAATAAAAATGCTGAGTTATTACGAAAACATCGCAGTAGCCGAAGCCGAAGCCGAAGCTGTGACTCTCAAGGATTACCTTCAAAAGTTATTTCTGAAAAACCTTCAAAATCTACCCAACTAAAACAAACATCCATAAACAACTTAAAAAGATCAATTAGCGATGTCAGGGAAGAACAGGAGGATGATGATTCTACTGAAGTTAAAAAAAGAAAATAAGTGGCAATTACGGTAACAATGCCATTGGCAATTATATAAGTATTGCCATAAAGGGAAAGTTTTTTATTTTTCCCAATCCAGGAGCATTCAAGGTGATTTATTCAAGGTGAAATTAAAAAAGCTATATAAGCTCCTGAATATTGAGACGGAAAGGAAAGGGAAAGCAATATTGCTAGTATTTTTAAAAAACTATTTCTGATTTCATTTTTCACGTACTGACTTTTTTTTTCATTTTCTTGTTTCTTTCCTTTCCTTTCCTTTCCCTCTCCTTACCAATAATAATAATAATAATAATAATAATAATAATATGAGACCTATTTATAATAAATAATAATAAATAATTTAAAAAAAATTTGATTAATAATTTATATTTAAAGATATTTTAATAATATAATATAGTATATAAACATGTCATACACCTGTAAGCGTTGCCACCACAAACCATATGCCCAAAAGAAAGCACTTTTAAAACATTTAATTAGTAAGACTCAGGAGTGTCCAGCTACTTATAGCGATATTTCCAGAGACGACCTTTATAAGATAGTCAAGGACCCTCATTATTTAAAAAAATTAAACCTTGAAGCCGCTAAAAGCTTAGATACCTGTGTGTCTAATGTAGAATGTCACCCATTACAACATAAAAAAGATTATAAAACTATATTATCAACCTTCCCCTACAAGAAGTATAGTCATTGGGAAGTAAAAGATTGGAATTTATTTAAAATTGGAGATCTATTTAATCATTACTTTAAACAATGTATTTACAGAGGACCTCATTATATCCATGTCCTGTATAATCCAACTCAGATACTCTTGTTTGAATCGAATGATTTTTCAGAATTGATATACGAATTTTTGGAAAGTTTAGCCGAGAAGCTTTATAAAGTAGAAACATGGACAAACAAAAGGAAACTGTTAGAATCAGAACATAGAGACGATCTTAAAAACAAATTATATGATTATTGTGAAGCAGGTCTGTTTGAACAAACTAAAAAAAAGATAAACATCTGTAAATATAAAGATTTCGACTTTTCAGCATAATTTTAAAGCAATCCCCTTTAAAATCATGTTTTTAACTTAAACCTCCTGACACACTATTTATAAATTCGCTTTCGTGGTGAAGCTTATGGTCACATCTCGCCACCTTAGGTCGGCAGTGTTCGGACCGACTTCAATAGCATTGTGATTAAAAAATGGTATATACGAACAAGGCGCTCCAGTGGCAATGTCATTATCGGTCATTTCAAAGGCGAAATTACAACAGAAACTGACGGCAGTTCCATTGTAATTACCACGGAATGGCACGTGAATGTCCTGACTGGCGACCAATTCATTGACGACTGGTGTGGGCAATACTCCTGTATAGGTTTGTTTAAATATACCTACTGTAAAGGTATAACCAGACGTAAAGTCCTGAGTTATGGGTGTATTGCTGAATGTATGGGGAATATTGTTTATCAGCGCTCCATTTGGAGGTGGAGTTGTGTTGAAGAATTCACCATACACTACACAATCCACTGGTAATGGGTCGGCATTTGACGCAAACGTTCTAAAGCCAGGTGCTGAAGATCCAGGAATCGGAGAGTTGTTGTAAATAAGCTGTGATGATGGTGTGGTTCCTGGTATATTTTTAACATTCCACGCGTATGTGGGCCCTATCGGACTGCCATAGAAGATATTGTCAAACCTAGTGTTCCCAGTTGCTGGGTCTGTCCAATAGGGAAACAATGGTCCGAGATTAGCGGTGTTTCTGTTATACTGGGTAATCCCAGAAGTATCGAATTCAAATAAAAATCCTGTTGATTGACTACTGGAGATCTGAATACCATTTATATAAACATTGCCAAGAGAATCTATTAATATTGCTGGAGCGTTACCTCCACCTAATGAATCATCTTCGGCTTCGGTCTTAATGAACAGCTGGTTCGCAGCATTAACTCCCATGTTGAAGAGGGGGGTATCTGTTTTCGTATTTGTTGCTGTGTTGAATTCAAAAAAATTTAACTTCTGGGCAATGTTAAACAGTGTATCGGTAATTGTTGCTTTCGGAATCCTGTTTAAATCGAGAAAGTCAGTGAATAACACTTGATATTCATCTGGAAACGGGCTCAATATACTATGAAGCATGCCTGATTGAGTATGTGCACCTACTCCACGAACGCCTGGTAAGAATTTATTTGTCATATATATAATATTGGCAGATATTTTAGAATTGACTATTGTCAGTATATTTGGAATTGCCATAATCAGTTGTTAATAATGTATTAAAATTTTTTCTTATGTTAAAGGGTGGCTTTGCTTCGTAATCTACGTATAAAAAATCATGCCTGCTTTTTTCTGTCGCATAGTTCCAATACTCTATTAACTCCTCTGGTTCTACAGTCCCACTACACTGTTGCGCAATCTCTTTTTGTATGATAGGTGATTTATTGCGCCATAGACACATGAGGCTGATATTATTACGAATCGATTTAGGCACACCATATTGTGCGGAGAAATTCTGACAACTCCATATGATTGAACAGCATTTATGTCTATGTAAAATACTGAAATTGTTAATAGCCGCAGCTTGTTTTCCACGACCAAATAATACTGGGTTGTCCTGGTTATCATCGAAGAGTATGAGATGGGTAGGCATGCCCTGCTTGTATTCGGTTTCAGGCTTTTCAAAATTTAGGTCATTTAGTCTCAATAAATCATCATCCGAAAAATCATCCCATTTGCCTTTGTAATTTCTAAAATTCTTCCACATCATCAAATCTCGCTCATACTTTTTATACTCCTCTATACGTTTATCGATTTTATATCTTAGCTCCGCAAATTTTTCATGAGTGAATTCAGTATGGAGCTCAATCTCCGCAAATTTACAATTATCCACTAGATATTTATACTTGGGTTCATTATTTGCGGTAGGGGAAAATAAAATTATTTTATCAAAGGATTTTTTTTTATCATATTGTAATATAAAATTTACTATAGCCGTGGTCTTACCAGATCCTCGAGATGCTACGAAGTAAGCTAAAAAGTGGAGCTTCGGTAAATTTTCTGGACTTTTTCTTTCTTTTGCCTGAACAACTTTTAAATCATTGTTTTTGAGCCTCGGTAATTTCGTCTCTTTTATAGTTGGTAAATATTCATCTTGTATCATTTATATAAAATAAATATTTTAATTATCTCTTCGCTTTCTTCCAGCTCTTGTTCTAGAGGCAACTGGTCCGTTGTTTCTAGCCCGTGTTCTGGTCTGTGCTGGTGTTGCTCTTCTTCTTGTTCTACGCACAGTATTTCTTCGCTGTAAATTATTATTGTTTGCCCTACGTGGAGGTGTTGCTGGAGCTGCCCTGGCTCCATCGGCATTTCCTCGGTTATTGCCACCTCTGGCATTTCCTCGGTTATTGCCACCTCTGGCATTTCCTCGGTTATTGCCACCTCTGGCAGCTCCTCTGGCATTGCCACGTCTTCTATTGGCAACTCTACCAACATTGCCAACAGGGTTTCTATTAGGAGGAGGAGGTGCACGTCTGTTGTTTCTCTGAGCTCTTGCGGGAGCTTGGTTGTGATAACCAATTACCTGACTAACTCTACGTTTAGTCTGAGCTATGTGAGCTCTTGCTTCACGCATGGTTGCGTGAGTTTTGTTCATTCTTCTGTTTCGGTCTAAGTTAATAACAACGAACCTGTTGCCTTCTCTTCTAACTGTATATCTGACATTAGCGTTAAATCTTCTAGCTGGATTATCTGCCATTATATTATATACAAATAAATTATATACTAAACAAACTTTGCTTTGCCAGTTCAAGCTTCTCCCTGAAAAAATCTTTTTCTTTTTCTTCAGGTGTTTCTTGTTCGGGTTTATGAGTGGGCGGTTCAACAAATGTTTCATTATTTTTAATGCGTAAATACTCCTCCAGGTCCTCATAATATAAAATATTTTTTTTGGGTTTACGCCTGCGAATAATAATTTGACCATCGCTGTCACTGTCACTACTGGAGCTGTAATACCTGACCCTTTTAATATGACGCTTAGACTTCTTCTTTCTGTTCTTTCGCTTAGGGGGTGGAGGTAATTCCTCTTCTTCACTTTCCACTGATTTTTCACTGTAATATTCCTCTTCGCTTTTAAACAAATCTGGTTCCGATTCAGTATCAGGCTCAGGTTCAGGAGCTTTTACAGGCTCAGGCTCAGGCTCAGGTTCAGGCTCTTTCAGCATCATAACAGGCTCTTCAATATCAATCGGAGTTTCCATCTTTAATTCTCCAAATCGAGAGTGTGATGGGTGATTCACGATATTTGGATCTTGTTCAGATTCGTTTGAGGCTGCTCGGGCTTCAATAGGGTCATTCAAATCGACTTCTTGTGTATTCACTATCTCCTCCTTAAACTCGACTTTTTTTTCTTTGGCTATCATTTCCTCATATTTTTTTAACTTTTCCTGCTCCTCTAATTTCTTTAACTCTTTAATTTTTTTATTTTTCCTGCGAGTTTCCAGTGATTTTTTACGGGCAGTCGCTAGCTGGGCGAGTCGAGTTTCATCTGTGATTTTTCCTTTTTTAGGCATGTCTATATAATATATATACAAAATAAATGTTTATATAAATATTATTACAAATTAATTGTTTGTATTAACTATGGGCGAAAGCAGGTTGTTTCACCACTGGAACACTCGGTCGAGGTGCTACTGAAGGTCCTCTATTGACTTTCTTTTCTTTGCGCTGGCGCTCAAGCGCCAATCGAATTAATCTTAACTTTCTCTTTTTCTCTACTGCCTCAATTTTGCCTTGTTCCAGCCCAGCTTTATACACAGCTTGATTCGCGGTCATACTGCTGTATCCAACAGTGCTTGGAGGGACATACATTTGCCTAGCTGGTGCGTAATTTCGTAAGGGGTCATTCAATGTTTTAAAATTCTTTTCTAACTCAGGTCGAGTTACTGCTCTGCCATTAACATACAAAGACATGTTTAATATAAACCTTTATTTTTTTTCTTAACAACTCTACCATTTTTAACTTTTATAGATCTGCCTATATCCGCGTTCATGAAAGCATAAAATGAATTAGCATTTTTTAACAATGGATTGTTTGTAGGATGTTGTGGTGTTGAACCCATGCCAGCTCTACTGCCACGTTGTGCACCAGTTGCTGGGACAAATCCTTGATTAATATTAGAAGCTGGAGGTTTTAAGTATCCACCATTTGGACCAAGAATTTCCTTACATGGAACTACAACACGGTCATATGAATTGATTACTGCTGTCATAAACATGGTTGGAACATATACGGTTCTACCTGTGAGAAAGTTTAAATTGTTCCCTACTGGTTCTCTGGGAAAACCCAGTCTATTTCTATTAAGCCAAACACTTTGATTTACACCTTGTTTTGATATCGGGATTGGAGTTGGTCGCATTTAATATAAAGTGACATTTTAAAATGCTATCTTATTGATATTTGCCTGCTATTTTGTCAATGGCACTTTGATACGTCTTTTGTCCTCTGGTCATACCTCCTAAAATTTTCTTACCACTCCCACTATTATTGACCACTTGTCTTAATGCTACTCTTCGCTTTTTCCTTTTTTTTACTGGCAATGTTCTTGGAGTCGCCTTAGGCAATGTTTTAGAAGTCGCCTTTTTAGTCAATTTCTTTGGAGTTGCCTTCTGTTTATTCTTTTTTCCACAATTAGCTTTACGGCAACAAGCATGGTATTTCCTCGCTCCTTTTCCTCGCCTATTAACACTGCCAACAGCAGCTTTTGCCTCAACCACACTATTATAACCTTTTGTAAGCATTCGCCTTGTATTTGTATTGTATAAGTAAAACAACTTATTTTTTTCCTTTACTGTGTAAGTCATATAATATATATAATTATAAATTTGTCAGTTCCTATAGAATTGACAGCGGTGATTCCTGGGGAATTGACAGCGGTGATTCCTGGGGAATTGACATTTACCTTAAAATATACTTTGTCAATTTTAAAGTAATTGACACAGGCTATTATATCTATGCTGGCGATTCCGTTGAAATTGACAGCTTAATCAGTTAATAACTTCGATACTACGTCCCATGCCTATGCGGAGTGTAGATGTTGTTTCTACCAGAGTGTAAAATTCCACAGTTCCAACAATTCCCGCACCATCACCTGCTGCTCTTGTGTCAAACGTACATATAGAATTTGTGCCTCTTGAGTCATACCCACTGATTCGGCGGATTTCTTCCAGATCCCCAGCATGACATAATCTTACGCAAAAAACAGCATAATTGTCCCTCCATTGTAGGGCAGTTGTAACAAGAGTGCCTCTGTCATTTGCCATACATTCATCCTTTGCTACACCAACTAAGTGAAGTGCGTCAAGTGGAGTGGCAGAATACTGTGGAACTTGAACATTATTTACTTGATATCTCCAGTCTCCAATACCTTTAGAGGTCATGTTAAAGTATTTACTAACTTGTTGAGGACCCAATGCGTCAGTCATAGTCTGCTGGGCTTGGTCTCCAGTTTGATAAGAATTAACTCCTGTGGTATCTCTCATCACTGTGTAAAGGGCATCGATACTTTGCGATGCGCAAGAAAATCTTGAGCTGGAACTAATACCAGCAGCAGAAGAACTAAAGCCATTTGTAAATGTGTAATAATTTTTATAAGCTACTTCTAAGTATCCCGCGCTAGACATTTGCTCTTGTAGTGCGAGATCGTAGACGCCATCAGATATGCTGCTTGACTCAATTGTGAAGTATATATCACTAAGATTGAAACCTAAAGTTTGACCAGCCAGTTTGGCTCCGTTGGTTCTAAGAATTTCTGGTCCAGAAAGATATAATCTTACCTGAATGCTGGGAAGTATCCCAGAATCTAGGAACTGAGGAGCTAATTCGTTTAAAAAGCCTTGCCATTCATCAATGATAAATGCTCCAGCAGGCTGGTCAGCGCCAGTAATATCAACTGGGTAACTGCCCTGTAAAACCTTGTCATCTGAGTTCTGCTTGTTAATTTTATTAAACAATCTTTTCTTAATGGTGGCGCAAGTCGCATAGTCCAGGAAACCTTGACTTAATTGCGTTCCACCGCACAAAATTTCAACACGGTTAATAAGGGAAGACATGTTTGCTGGGAATCCCGCATAAACAGTTCCTGTGTTACCAACATTGGATACAGCAGCATTAAAATGGCAAGCCAGCGACCTCATATTGAGGACACTATTTGTAGGCAAATTTATAGTAATTATTTGCCCGTTTGAGGCAGAAGTTTGATTTTGGGTCTGTAATTTGAATACATTTGTATTATTTCCTGCCATTCTTTGAACAGCGTATCGTAGATTTCTTGGGTAATTGGACATCTCTCTATGATTTATAAAGAGATAATATTTTTAGCCATAATAAAAAAATGTCAATTCCTAAATAATCGACATTTCTGTAACTGTCAATTCCTAAACAATCGCCTTGTCAGTTCTTTAGGAATTGACTTATTCTAATACGTCAAATTTTAATGTAACAAAGATACCATAACCATTTTTTCTTAATGGATACGCAATACCGCTGCCATCAAAATCACCCAGCTCAGTCAGAGAAGTGCCTTGGAAATTAGTTAGCTGAACTTGTATATTTGGTATAATATTTGATGGAACAAAAAAACTGAAATCACGCCCACTCTGATTTCGCCAGGTCCATTGAGATTTATCACCACTGTAACCACTGATAACATTCGGCGGAAGTTCAGCCGCAGGTTGGTTGTCTAAACGGCTAAAAGTCATTCCACCATAACCAGCAAGAGCAGAATTATCACCTTCGTTCCACGGTATTCTACATAAAATATTCGATTGAATTAAACCAGAGCTGATGTTGGTCCCGTTCATAATTTGACCTAAACCATTTGGTAATAAACTGTTACTGCGTAAATACACATGGTCCAATGGAGATAAATAAGGCGGACGACCCATGTAATCATGTCCCCCAGCATCTGAGAAGGAATACATTTGACCCAACGCTCCGATTTCAGCAGCAGTAGGAACTTGTCCCGCAAAATGAACTTCATTCAATAGACCACCCATCAGTTGATGCGCCGAACTATTATATACACTAACGCCATTCTTAAAATTAGTATCTCTGATACAAACAGGTGTCACCCCGGCAGGAGTATTTTTAAATTTTAAATGACCAACATAATTTCTTTTGGTCGCTGGTGTATTAAAAACATTTGACTGTTCAACTGCTACAGAAAATGTATTACCTTGTCCCCATGCTGGATTTACAGCTTCCAATCCTTTGTTAATCACTTTCATTAAACTGTTTAAAATTGGATATCCCCCGTCGCCTACACAAACCACATCACCAACAGGGATAGTAACTGCTGTTAAAGTTGATGGGGTTACTGATTCATCCACCAGAAAAAATACATTGTTCCCTCTATTTACAACTGGTAACATACTTTTATTAAATTCAATCGCCATTGGAGTTGCGCGAATTCTTTGATGCGCATCACACGACAGCGTCATACCTGACACTTCCACTCTAAAATCTGCGTAGTTGTTTCCAGCCCAACCTGCTTGAACAGAATTATTTCTAAAATCATCTACCTCACCATTATAATCAGTTTGTAAAAAACAATTTGTGGTATTTACTACTTTTGACATTATATATAATATACTTATTTTTTTTCTAACTCTTCAACACTCTTATAAACTTTCACGCAATCAAAAGTGCCTCCATTTACCCTATCCTTCGTAGGCACCATCACGTTATTTTCTACAATATTATCAAACTTTTTAGGATTGATCTTATAGGCTTTGACTAAATGCTCAATAAAGTAAGGATGAACCTCTGGACAATCCTTTTTCAATTCTTCACACCACCTCTTGATTTCAATCTCATCGTCAGTCAGTGGCTTTATTTTTGTATTTAATTCAGATCCCGTTTTTCTCATATAATATAAATCAATATTTTTTTCTAAATATATAAATATGGAAGAAATCAAATCGATTATGAAAGAGAAGAGAATGCTTAGTGATGCGTCATTACATATCTATTGTCAGAATGTTAAAAAATTATGTAGAGATATCACTGGTGAATCTTTTCAAAATACGGAATTTTTACTTGATGTTGATAAAGTGTTGGACTGTATAAAAAATAAATCTTTAAGCACCAAAAAAAATTACTTAGCGTCAGTATTGGTTTTCTTAAATCCTAGTGGCGATTCCGCAGATGTTGCCCAGGATCTGGAGGATGTTGTTCAAAAATACAATAATTTACTTAAGAATTTTCACATTCAATACATAGACAAAATTAATGAACAGCATAAAAGTGCGAAGGAGAGTAAGAACTGGGTGTCCATGGACGATTTATTAAGAATAAATGTAAAATATAAAAACAAGGTCAGGCGCATGGGTATTACCGCCAACAGTTTGAAAATTAATGACAAAGAAAAATTAGATACTTTACAGAAATACGTAGTCAGTTCCCTATATTTGTTTCACCCTCCTAGAAGATGTGAATACAGCGACATGGATATCATTAGTGCCAGAGAATATAAAAAATTATCAGAAGGTATCAGAGAACACAATAATTTCTTAGTTGTTGGAGGTAGAAGCGCCAAGAAAAAATTCTTTAGCTTTGGAAAATATAAAAATAGAAATCACATGGGCTTACAGAAGATTGAAATAAAAAAAAATTTGAATACAGTCCTGAATTTATGGGTAAAACACAACCCGACAAAGCACTTACTGCTGGACAGTCGGGGCAAACAAATGTCTAGAAATTCATTGACCAAGTATTTATATAAAGTCTTTAAAGATGCGAATGCGAATATCAGTGCTAACATGCTTAGACATATCTATTTAACTGAAAAATATGGTCATGAGAGTAAATACAAAGAAAAACAAGATGATGCTAATGCGATGGGTCACAGTGTCCAGGTTCAACAGCAGCACTACGTAAAGACCGATTAGGCAATTTCCTTAATATTGCCAATGTCAATTTTGGCAATTTCTCTAACATTGCCTATAGTAAAGTATTAATAAAAAAAGATCTCAAAGAAATTCAACTAATAATTGTATGGCAATTACCATTCAACGTCGTATTTCCCCGAGATCTCTTTTCGTTGTAACTCAGGGTAGCTACTCCCAACTTACAACCAAGAGAAGTGGCGAAAAAATGATATATATATTCTAGCATGACACAGCATTATAGCATGAAAATAGCATTATAGCATGAAAATAGCACTATTTTGGCAATTTCTCTAGCATTGCCAAATGCCCTCCTGACCTCACAATAAAGAGGGGAAGTAAGATTATAATAATAATTAATATTAATATAGTATAATAATAATTATTACTTCAACTGATACACCGATTTCACACAACACCAACGTGTTTGAACAACAAACAAACAATTTAGAAAAACAATTTTCCAAACAAAAAACAAAACTCTTTATCAAACAACATGACATCATTGACATATACTAAACGAACACAACAATACCTTGACGAAACAGTTGAGGAACTCGAGCACATTCAACATGGTCCTGAAAATGCATTGAAATATCTTGCATCAAAGTTAGGCGTGAAGGCGCCAGCAGTTGAAGATTTAAGTGCATCTTTAACCAACTTGACTCTGAAAACGCCCGTAAAAACAGAAACAGCATACGACCCAAATGAAGTGGTGCTTGTTGATGAATTACCAAAATCACCAATGCCAGCATGTGTATCGCCTCAAAATGATCCGAGAAGAAAGGCTAACGCTAGTTTTGATCTTAAAGGGCTTAACTTTACTGGACACGAAAAATCGTCAGGCTTATGGGCTACTCCTATGAATGCAAAAATGGTCTATCCACATGATTTTAACCCTGATACAGATTTACTCAAAGCCCATTACAAAGATGGAAAACCATATCTAAATCATGATGGCTTTGAAAACTGGTATATGTCTCAAAAAATTGATGGTATGCGAGGTATGTGGGATGGCAAACGTATGATCTCGAAAAGTGGTAAAATTATCAAGTTGCCAAAATTTTTTACCAAAGATTTTCCGAAAAAACTTGCCCTTGATGGAGAGTTGAAATTAATCGATTTGGAGGCATATCCTGATACTGGGGGATTTCCTGGTGTTCCTGTCGCTGAAAGCAATGGTTTTTTTACAAAAGGTATTAAAGGCAAAGTCGATGAAACCGATGAGCGATGGTTACAGGCAAGATATTGTGTTTTCGATATACCTTCATCAACACACCCATTCAGCCAAAACATTAAAATGTTAATGGAAGTTGCGAAAGGGAGCGATAAAATTTTTTATCTTACACAAACACTTGTGGGAGATAAGAATATTATTGATACCATGGATGACGTTATCAAGGCAGGAGGTGAAGGATTGGTCTTGAGAAGAGACAGCAGATACGACCATTGTAATGGCGAAAAACGCACAAAAGATGCTGTTAAAGTTAAACCAAAATATGAATCTGAAGGAACCATTATCAAGTTGTTGCGCACTCCAAGTGGAATGGCATCTTACAGAATTAATAATTTAAAAGGAGATCTATATAATGGATGTGACCCATCGCATCATATTCGTATTTCACACAGTGTTCCAAAGGGCTTAAAAGTCGGTGATGTAATTACATTTACGTATCTTAATGTATCACCAAAAAGTATGAATGCTAAAAGTGCTGTGTTCTTACGATTAAGAAACGAAGAAGATTGACTATCATTTGGCCTAACAAAGCCTCGGAAAACAAAGCCTCGTAAAAAAGGATATGCTCCTAATTATTTAAATAATAAAAAGGTCAGTCCAGAACAATTTAAGAAATTTTATGAGGAAGAGATTGAATACTTCCAAAAACATAACAACAAATTAAGTAGTCCCGAAGGACTAATACCCTTTAAATACGGTGCTTGGTGGGACGGCAAACCAGTTATATATGAAGATCCGTATCCTAAGGATGATAGTTTTTGTTAGGGAAAGGAAAGGAAACTTTCCCTATCCTATATTTCAAATAAACTTTTTATGATTTTCATTTTTCATAATACTTTTATTTTTCTCAATCTCTCTTTCTTTCTTTTCCTTTCCTTTCTCTCTCACAAATAATAATAATAATAATAATAATAATAATAATAATATAATAATCTCTATAATAATAATAATATACCTAGACGGGACCAGAACCTCCTTGAACAGGAGTGTTATCATATACTGGTTTATTTATTGGCGTCTCACCAGCATTTAAAGCCAATTGGTCTTGGTCGATTTTGAAATTATTGACACTAAACTTCTTTTTATTACTTAGTTGGATAGTATTTTCACCCCAAATACCAGTCTTCTCTCCTAATTCTTCTCTTAACTCCGCATAACTCAGAGGCTTAGCATTTGGCTTCATCGCTGGAGATTTCGGAGGGTCTAGTGCCCCGAAAAGCGCTCCTAGACCTGCTCCAACAATTACTCCGGCTAAGGCGCCAAGAGGACCAAGTGATTCTCCGATTTCTCCGCCCAATTCGCCACCTTCTAATAAAATTTCACCCTCAGTTACACCTTCAGTGGCAATTTCAGCAGAATCGCCAGTTAATTCAATACCTTCCTCGCTTTCTTCTTCAGTTGCTAATGCTTTGGCAATAGCTGAACCTGCTTTTCTGGTAACAAGAGCACTCGCTCCAGCAACTCCTGCGAATGTTGCTCCTGAAGCAGCACCACTTAACGTCGAAGCACCTACAGTTCCCATACCATCGTTTCGAAGGGCTGAGTATGTTGCGCTGCCAACAGCATTACTGGCAACTTGCCCTAAAGCGCCCCCAACGCCGAATTCTGCGAGACCTAAAGCTCCTCCAACATCCATACCAAGTGCACTCATCACACCAGCAGTTCCTAGACCACTGACACCTCCTTCTAGAGTCTGACCGCCAGCAGTATCTGTAAATTTATCATCTGGGTCTAAAGCTTGAAACAACAGACCAGTACCATAAGATGCTACTATAGAAGCTGGCAATAACTTTAAATTACCTCTTAATTCATCCTGAATAGCCCGCTTAAAACTTGGTCCTTCCCTAGGAACTGCCACTTTTGAATCTTGTTGCTTAATTAGGTCTTCTTGTTTCTTTTGAAATTCCGCTATCTGTTTTAAACGTTCTGCCTTTGATTTATTTAAAAATGCTGAAGCTTCTGTGTCAGATGTCAATACATCTCTAGCACTTGATTCAATGTTAGTGGGTTGTTTTTGAAATGGAGCACTTTCTCCAGAATCTCTGTTGGCAGGTCTCTTGTAATTGCCAGTTGTTGCCTCTTCATCTTTAGTTTCTTCTATATCCTCCGAGGTTTTCTCTTCTAAATCGTTAAATAAGTCTGAATCAGCTTCCCTATATTGCTCACCATCTAATGATTTTCGCTTATTTCTAAATTTTTGTCCTTCACTTAGTTGTTTTTCGAATTCACTACCTCCAAATAATTTCTTCCAACTCTCATAATCAGTTGTTCTTAATGATTTATCTGGACCTTTTCTAGCCTCACGCCGCTGTAACCCTGCTATTTGTCGATCTTCTGCCTCTGGGCTTAACCCTTTTTTTAACCTTTTTCGAAATTTATACCTTAAACGTTCCCGAGTTAATTTTTTTTCAGCTTCTTTTGCTGCTTTTTTTGCTGCTCGTTGTTCCTGTTTTTCTTTCATTTTATCTTGGCGTTTCCTGGCTTTCTGCCTTTTTAACCTTAATTTAGCTCTACCTTTTTCCATCTTTTGCCTTAAAATATTTTTTTTTATTTCATCAGGACTAGGGAACTGGCGTTCCCCCCTTTTTAATATAGCTTTACTATTAAGGTCTTTTATTCTTTTATCATACTGAGATCTGAGTTTTTTAAGTTCAATTTCCTTTGACGAGCTAACTTTATCTAACATTTTTTGCTCATTTTCAGGTTTTACAAAGGCATTTTTTTCCTTTAAATTCCTCATTCGAGCACTATTTTCCCTGATATCACGTGCTAATGATTCCCTCGTATAGGAGGTTTCGAACGCTTTAGTCTTAGAGTCTAGGGAAGGGTCAATATTAGATCTTCTTATTTTGCCACCTCTGGACCGAATCTCGGCGGCTTCCAAGGAACTGACTTTTCCACCTGCTTTTCTCCACAACTCATAATAACGTTTGACTGCTCGGTCGCCAAACTTTCCCAAACTAGTCAAATCACCTCTATCTTCCATAGACATGTGTTCTTTCAAGGTCATTCCCTTCTTTATATCATCTTTCATACGTTGTAACATTATATACTCACCAAATTTATTACCTAAAATTTCTTGTTTTTTCATTGCTGCCCTCATTTCAACATCAGTTTTATCACGGAAATCAACATTTTCATGTTTTTTTTTATAAAAGTTCTTTAGGTAGTGCCAATCCAAAGGCGAGAGGCTAGTTACATCGCCATTTATGGTGTCAATTCTCGCATTTGAAGGTAATTTAGAGTAAGCTAATAATAAAGATACAGGATCATCTATAGTTCGAATTATTCTATGTTTAGCATTTATTTTAAACCCTCTACTGTCAATTCCCGCACCATAGCCACCAGAAAATTCACGAGCAACATTTTTTACAATATTTTGCGGTGACAAATCGGAAACAACATTGCTGGCAATTAAAGGATTCAAACTGAGTGAAGGTATATCAAGATCCTGACCCAATGAATAACTCATTGCGCCACCTAGACTGTAACCAGACATATCTAAATTTTTTCCATATTTCTCTAATGCCTCCTGAGCTAATTTTTTTAATCTCTTATAATGGGCGGTTTTAGAAACATTGCCAGTTACTATGCCTAAATCGGTCATAATATCTTTAACTTTCGTGGGATTGGTTCCACGGAAAAACAATCTGCCTTTATCACCTTTAGAAAGTAATATACCTTCATCGATTGCTTTTTCAATTTTATAACCTTTTAAATGCTCCTTTAAATGTTTTTTTAAAGCTTCCATACCTTTCTTATGAAATATTTTACTGCCTTGAATACCTCGAGCTCTTAATACCTCATCCTCTGTCAATTCCTTTCGAGTTGCCTTCGCAATAGGATATCTCGGCATAAAACTATTTGGTCTCGGCGTAAACGTTGATTTTCCCTTTCCTTTCTCTTTCCCAGTGCCTTTTGAAGGCAATTTGTTTTTAACTTTCTTATCTTTTTTTAATGCTTTGTATTCTTCTTGCGTTCGTTTTATTCCGTCATTACATACTAACTTTTTAGAGTTTGGTATTTTTTTACAACCAACTTCAACACTAAATTGCTTACTCATTTATAATATAATTATATAATAAATGGACATAGCATCTTTATATAGAACTCCAGCAAGAGAAAAAAAAGCCCTGATTAAATTACAAATGGCGGCTTACACAATCAGAGACAATCAGAAACGAGGCAATAAGTTAAGAGCCTACACGTGGAAGCCTCCGAGTATGCGCGAACAGATAGAAGCCAATAAAAAATTAAGATCCATGTCATTACATTCAGATACTCCAGGCTTAAGAAATTCAACTCCAATTTCTAGACATTTTCATTCATTTAAATTATAAATGTATATTATAAAGATGTCATCCTTTATTCGACCAAGACACCGATTTAATAGACAAATTTGTCAAAACCTAACATGTAATGTGGGGAGAAACCAGTATGGATTGGCAAATCAGAAACCAAACAACCCTTTATACTTTACCCTAGCCAGTATGAAGAAAGCAATCGCTGATGGTAAATTCATGAAAAAAACTGTAACAGGAACTGCATTACCGAACCCTGTAAAACAATTAAAGGAATTTGTTAATGGTGGCGCTTCTGGTAACAAACCAGGACCAAAAATGCCTAAATCATTAAATACATTTGTCAGCAGAGAACCTGAAAATCAAGCTAACAACAACCAGGTAAGGCGTCAGGCTATGCGAGAACTTCGTCTGGAGGTTCGTGGTCGAGCGGCAGTTGCGCAGCCACCTCCAGGTCCTCCACCGAGATCTGTGGTTGATGCACAAACACGTAGAAATTTATTTAATACTGTAGAAATTCCCTCCAATCTTACAGCTGAAGAAAGAAGAGCATTTACCTTTTCACCAATGCCTACAGTTCAACGTGGTTTAGGCGCACCAGCAACTCCTATTGATTATCGGCAAGAGCTACGTAACCTAGCGAGTAGAGCTAAAATTGTAAATGAAAGTGTTGAAAGTAAAATGGAACAAGGCACTCCGGCAACTTCTGCGCAAGCGCCAGCACCACCTAGGGAGAAAGCAGGTCGTAGGAGGCGATTAGCATTAGAGGATGATAAAAAGGCTTCTAGGATGGAACAAGGCACTCCGGCAACTTCTGCGCAAGCGCCAGTATCACGTAAGGAGAGAGCAGCTCGTAGGAGGCGATTAGCATTAGAGGATAATAAAAAGGCTTCTAGGATGGAAGAAGGCAGAGGCAGACAACAGGCTATTATAAATAGTTATAAATAGTTATAATAATGATGAAAAAAAAGAAGATTAATTAATAATATTTACTTAAAAATATTTTCTGTTTATATAGTAGAAGAATTCGGCACTCTTCTCACTGGGCTGGCACCCGTTTTGTGTGTTTTATTGTGGCATTATTCAACTACCCATTGTTGGCAAATTATTCCCATAATTATTACTAGGACTACAAGTCCTTGCGATTATTAATTATTTATGGCTTCACTAGTCACCGCACAACCAGAACAACCAACAGTAAACGAAAATGCAAAAGATATGAAGAAAAATTTGATCTATGGCTTACTGTTAAAAGAAAAGTCCTTGACTGGCACGTTTCAAGAAGCAATTAGCGATGTTGTAAAAAGTTTAGAAAAAATATGTGAGCCAGTATTAAAACATGTGGATGAATTTGTAAGTAAGGATTTTACTTCAGACGTAAAATTTATACGTATTTATGAAGCAGTGGAAGTTTGGAGCGCGATAAATGAAAAGTTTGCATTATTAGTAACATCAGAGTCGGCATGTCAGCAGGTTTGTTATGATCTTACGCAAATTTACATATACTTTTGGAAACTTATGGAAACTGTATTAACAGAACAAACAGCAGATGTTTCAACTGACCCGCTGAATCTTTTAACAAAACCTGCTAATGTGATCACCAGCACAGGTAAAAAGTTTAAAATTAGGCGTGAGTGTTGCATTTGTCAAGAAAAAAACGCTGAAGAATTCACTAAATTACCATGTGGTCATCAATATCACACTACATGTTTAAAACAATGGGGCATAACAAAGTCATGTCCATTGTGCCGAAGTGAAGTTAGTGAAAACTTTCGTAGGAGACATGTTGTAGCTTTAAACCAAAAATGGAACTTAGGTTTGAACTTTGATGAAATTATTGATCAATTTTTAGGTGGCTTAGTAGAATCTTACCAATTCGCAGATAATGTTGCGACTGTCAGTATAGTTGAAACTGCCCCTCCTGCTGCATGGAGAGTTGTTTGGGGTAAC
>WLWH01000730.1_pt1 | contig 26093 bp, 44 predicted proteins | sample 6712741 | NCBI WGS metagenome assembly WLWH01 (sample SAMN12718694, study PRJNA515312) | sponge metagenome | isolation source: marine sponge | host: Mycale hentscheli | place: New Zealand: South Island, Marlborough, Capsize Point | collected 2003-05-01
TTTTTTTAAAATATAATGAGAATAAAACTTGCAATGCCAGATTAGTATGGTATGCTTACTACATGGAATCACCTCAAAAGAAATGCCCAAAATGTCGCGAGCTTAAACCATCGCGCCAAATTCAACATCGTGACAGTTATCATGTTTACGCAGGATATTTTTGCGAGGAATGCTGTTATGGTTATCGGGATCGATGCGGTCTTGGTGGTCATCAGGGGAATCCGAGTGACCTTGATGAGACTTACTACGAAGAAGATTATTGAACACGATCCCCGAAAGGGGATTTTTTTTACCCAAAAATATAATACATCTTATTTGTTATTTATTTATTTCGGGTTCATTATTTCGCCTTCTGTTATTTCGCCTTCTATTATTTACAATCATAAAAAAAGGGAAGACACGCACATGTCCTCCCTTATTTCAATTTTATCGGAAAACGCTTATCTCTCTATTCTATATATTTATTAATATTTATTTACCCTATGATACATTACCATCACCCGATGGAACGTAATACATTTATACCATATACATATTATTTGGCAAGCTTTATTTGGCAATCTAGTATTTGTCAATAAAAAAAACTCCCCACTCTTTCGAGTGAGGAGATAGTGTGTTATGAGGACTACTATTTGAGGGGGATTCTATTAACGTTTCTGTTTACCAGTTTTCTTGGAAAACTTCAACGTATTACCATCTTTATTTGAAGCGGTAAAGGTAGACTTAGCTACCGATTCCCATTCGCTTCGATGCTGATTGAACTTACGCAACTTCTCTACTGAATCCACGGATAGAGAGTTACCCTCTTGAGTTACATTAACACGATATACTGTATTTCTCATACACAATTATACTATGCACTCAAGGGGTACTTGTCCAATTTTTTTATTCAAGAAGTCAATATTTTTTTCTCGAAAAGTTCCTTAGCTTTGACGGTCAACTGTCTGCCATGAGGAGTAGCCTCAATTAGATTTAACTTTTGCAGATAAACTTCTACATCAGATTGAATCGCTGCTCTGGTCATCTGTAATTTTGCTGCTAGGTTATACAGTCTGATACATCCACTACGTCGAAGGATATTCAGATACCTAAGTTCCATCTTATCTAATCCATAAGGTAAAATGTCAAGAACACCGCACAAAGCATGCCAATCTTTTAATTTAAATGTTTTTACTTTATTCTGAATGCAATAACTTACAATATCTGTTGCCATCATCTGAGCAGAACGACCATTACCTCTGAGAGTAGGAGCAATATGTTTTGCAACAATATCACCAGAAAACTTGATTTTATCAGTATTCAACATGAGGATCTGAGCTAACTCGTCATAAGAGTAATCATCGAGATCAATTCTTTTCATACGATCAATCAATGCATGAAATACATCTTGAGGCTCAGTAGTGGCGAAAATGAATGTTAATTTTCTAAAATCAATATCAATATCACTTCCCTCGTAGCTAAAAGTATTAAAATTATTTTTATTGGGATTAGTGATAGTTAATAACGCCATGGTAACATCCTTGGGTAACATGTGACATTCATCGAACAGGAATGTAGCCTTAGATCCACCTTGCATGTAAGGAACCATTATCTGTTCAACGAATTGCCTGAGATTCTTAATCGTAGCACAATTAAACTCAAAATATCGCTTAGGAACAATAACATCATGTAATACGTCATCTATCTCTTCAACGTCTTCGATGACGAGATTCCTAGCAAATGCTCTTGCCAGCATGGTCTTACCTGCACCTTTTGGAGCAGTTAACAGGATATTAGGAACAATACCTGTTCTCTCAAATCCTTTGATGTAAAACTCAAATTTACGCTTTGCAGGATATTGCCCAACAACATTGGGAAACAGGTCGATCTTAGTAGTAGTAGTGTTTGTCATAACAGTAATCAATTTAAGGTAAGTTTCAACTTATGTCAATGCTCAAAAAAGATATTTTTAAGATTTACCAATCTCCATCAAAAGAATTTATCTCAATTGGAGCAGCAGCAGGTTCTTCTGTCTTTACTACTTCCTGAGATTTGTTTGTGACATTTACTACTACAGGCTTAGTCTCCTCCTCCACCCCAGATATTAACTCATAAGATTTTAGAAACTTCTTTGAAACATGAATAACAGCATCATCAGTAAAGTACTTTTTCAGTTCTCCCAATGATACTCCGATGTATGTGATTCCACCTTTTGTTTTCATAACGTACATTCAGCATACCATATACCCAATTCAAGTCAACCCCAAAAATGTTAAAAATATCACAAAAGCAAAAAAAATATTTTTATGAGTATTAAAATCATCATTAAATATCATTCTGAAAAGCGCAAAATAATAGCACTCTTTTTCCATAAAACAAAAAGATAACTTTTTCCGCTGATTGATATAATAATATGACAATATTTTCTAATAAAAAATAAGCATAATATTTTAAATGAAGATCTCGGGTAGGGTATTTGAGATTTCTTGATTCACAATTGGGCTGGTATTTGGCAGAATATGATTCACAATTGAATATGACCGTATTTCGCTAAATCCCATTCACAATTCAAGGTATTTCACCAAAAGCCATTCACAAATAGCGTTTTTCCCGAAAGTGTCAGCCAATCCCAGTTTCAAGCCGTTTTTTTTATTAAATTTAACTAGCTATACTAAAAGGCAATGGTGTCAGCGAATCCCAGTTTCGCGCCATTTTGATAAATCATAAATTTTACTTTTTTGCCGCTGTTTAATTAGTATTTAACATTATACTGAACTGGTTTATAGAACTGGTTTGAACTGGTTTGGTTTATTGAACTTGAACTTAAACTGGTTTTGGTTTTAGTTTGGTTTTATTGGTTTTTATTGGGGTTTATTAAGATAATAGGTATATAGAGGTAGTAATAATGAAGAGAAAATATGTTCTTTATTCTTATTTTTTAGAAATAAAAAAAGAACAGAACCTTCAAATACCCTTCTCATACCCATTTATCTGTCCTCTATTCTATTATACCCCTATGTTTACTGTCTATTCTTACCCTCTCCTAATGTCTATCTAACTCATCCTTAATCCTACATGATCTGATATGCCAAATTACTGCTATAATTAATCCTATTAATATTTCCATCTAGTCCTAAGTCTATTCTATATACTTTCGCTATACTTTCATGGTCCTTTATACATATACCAACTGAAATGATGTTATATGATATAAAAATACCCCCTTTTTGGTTAGAAAAAGAGGGTATGTGTTATAATTAGCTCCGAAAGCTCTTATTGTGGGCTTATCGGAGTTGTTTTTATTATCCTTGTGTTGTTACATTGGGATCACCTACGATTTGTGGTCCTTCCTGACCTGTAGGTTGCTGTCCCTGCTGTCCGAAGGTCTGAGACAATACTTGGATAGCTCCTGTAGCGTCTGCGAGCTTACGTGACCAATTTGTGATCTCTACGACCACATTAGTATGATCACCTAGACCAACTGAACGATTAAATAGCATTTCAAGTACTGCAAGTGCTTCCTCCCTATCTGCTGATAGTTTAGCAAGGGTTGCGTTAAATAGCGGTGGAAGTTGTTGTCCTTGTCCCGCTCCGTTTTCTGTATTAGTGTCTTCTGCCATAATGGTAATAATATACTAGTCTAAAATTTTAGAAAATTCTAATTTTTTTGCTTAAGTAATTAATCTTTAAATCCATGCCCTTTACCATAACTTATTCTATAATCTTTTAATTTCTGTCTATTAACTTTCTGACCTTTCGTATTCACAGTTTGATTACAAAAGTAGTCGTATGCACGTAGCCATTCATCGTAAGTACCTCTTAGGTTACCCTCTGAGAATTTATAACGATTAATTCCAACTTTAGAAGTTTCCGTATCTACTTTTTTCATAGGTTTCCAATATCTTGATTTTGGATTGATAGTGGCTTTTTTTAACTTTTCGATTTCTTGATCTGCTCTTTTAAGAACAGAATGAATACCTAGACCTATATCTGAAGTATGCGTGTTTAATTTCATCTTTTATCTTTGATACTGATTACTTACTATAATTACCGAATTTCATTTGCCTTATCCATGGTTCAGCATGTTTTTTTAATGTATTCCTATTCACTTTCTGACCTTTCGTATTTACGATTTGATTACAGAAGTGTTCGTAACCTTTCATCCATTCATTATACGCGCCCCTAGAAATAGCTGCAAAAGCATCTTCTTTAATTCCTGCTTCACTACTAGCTTCTACTATTGTAGATCTTTTATTAACAGGCTTCCAATACCTTGACCTTGGACTTAATCTAGCTTTCTTTAGTCTCTGAATTTCCTGAGTCGCTCTTTCAAGAACGGAATACATTCCTAATCCAGTATCTGATATGTTTTTCTCTGATTCTTTCACGGTCTTTTTGAGACTTTGTAAGTATCTGCAAACAGATGCATCCATTGATTAGATAGCTGATTAATATCACGCTCATATGTTTTTTGCGCTTGATCCCACTCTTTAATACCTCCCAAAGGAGTTTCTCTTTCATTCCCTCTTGCCCCTTTACACCACCTACCTTTTTCAAGAGTGTCTAAAACATCGTCTTTGGAATAGTTCCAGTCCCAAGACCGTAAAAACCTCATCATACCGTTCCATGCATGAAAATACCTTCTTCTGTTATTAAATGTAGTTTTACCAAAAATACCGAACATAATATCCATAACATCTTTAAATACCTGCTGAGTAAAGAGTCTAGTTTGTTTCTCATCAAGATTATTCAAATGATCGAATCTTTTCAGAAATGCTTTATCCTTTTTGTTTGTAATTTTTTTAGCATTAATTTTTGCCAATCTTTCTCGCACCTTGTTAATTTGTTTAATTATTTCATTGTGATAAAATCTATGGATTTTTGAAACACTAGTGCCGAAATCTAAAATAGTATCCTTTTTATGCTCTGGAGAAGGAATTAGTCCTCGATCTTGAAAAGCATCGAAAACAAATTTAGCTTCGATTTCATCTTTTTGGCAGACAGTATTATACTTATCAATATGCGCCCAATAAACTTCATCTACACTAACAGGGTTGACCAAGTTCTTATCATTAGCCATTAGGAAGTTATCAACAGGATACTGAGAATTTGTTACAATACAGTCCATATACTCTTCTGGAGATGCACAAGCACGATGCTGACCGTCTGCAACTTGGTAATAAAACTTACCCTTATATTCAATTTCACATACGTTAACACCTCCGAACTCTGGATGCCATTTACTTCTCAACAGAGCAACTCTTTCTTCTTTAAGGGGTCTTTGATACCCTCCGATTCCTAAATACTTCTTATCAATTTTAGCTAATTTTAATCCACCGAACTTCTTAGCCTTAACGGGTTCATCTAAAGTCTCGGCTAATAAACCATACTTTTCTCTCTGCAAGTGTTCTTTTTTAGGGCTGAATTTTGTTAATTTCATAATATTTTTTTTGTATTATCTTTTTATTGTTTTTTTTGTTTACTTTATAGGTATATACTTATTACCCAAATTATTAAAAATAGCACCGAAAGATACATCGCTATACTATTAATAAATTTCCAATTGACTTGTCTTTTTACCATTCCTCCTTCGACTGCTCTCTGGAAAATGTCCTCGGCTTCTTCATCGCTACAATCTACGTCCTCTTTGATTCTTTCGATAAGTTCTTTTTTGTTCATCGTATTTTATGAGAAATACCAATCTTGATCAATTTCTCAGCATCAAAAAATCCTTCCTCTCCTAAGTAGTTAATTACGTTATCTATGCGTTTCTTAAAGTTTGTTATTGCCTCATCAGTCTTAGGGTGAGTTGAATTGAAGGTAAATTTAGCATGATAATACTCTTCTAATTCTTTTATATTAACTTTTAAACCTCGGACTTCCATCCATGTTGAATCATCTGCCTTGCCCATTGTAACGCTTTTTATAGTGTTTGCTTCTAGGATTCCATGAAGATTTAGTTTTTGCATGAACTCCTTTACGTTTACGAGTTCCGTTACCGAATGTGATTTTCTTTTTTATATCTGATTTAGCCATAATTTTTATCTTTCCGCGAATAAAGTTTCTTCTGCATACTCTAAAGCATAGGTTGCTTCATCTAAATTTAGCTCTGGAGGCATTAGTCCCGTAAAACTGTAAGTGCTTTTGTCACTAGAGCAGTCCACGCTGATCTTTAATATCGGCATGTAATATTTACCTTTTTTAGAGTTCCCATGAAAATAACCAATGAATTTTTTGTTTCTCATACTGGTTACCCGTATCGTAATCGCATCTTCGGGAAACTGGTAAGTCGAAGTTTTCTCAATAATTTTATTTTTATCAATCTCTGGATTAGTTTTTACCATCGAGTTAGTCTCCCATCTGATTTTAGGAACAACAGTTTTGGCAAAATTTAGCTTTTTGAATTCTTTAAATGAGTTCATGAATTTTTGTGTCTTTCTAGTCTAAGGTTAAAACCAATCAGGTTGATCTCTTTTTGTCCATTTTGCAAAAGGTTTGTCTAATTTGTAATAGAATCTATACTTTTCTACTGATGAAAGACCATTGAAATCAGATATTTTACGACAATTTTTGTCATCTGATATAGCAATAGCGAAATCTGTCATCTCCCCATCTTTTGTTAGTGAATCCTTGATGTTGATACTGCACCATTCAATGAATTTAAGTGAAAAATGCTCTGGTCTATCTGACCAACGGTATTTACGTTCATTTCCCATTTCTAAAGCATGAGAACACAACCAATTAAAATTACCAGTAGTTTGATACGTCCAGAGAGTGCAAGGATGCTTAGGATAACCATGTGTTCTTGGTTTACCTTTCTGATTACGAGGACAATCATCCTCTGCTAATCTTTCAAGGGTAAAAGCATTAGCTAACATTTGAGCAGATTCAACGATCATTTTGTTAACATGCTTGTCGCATAGGTTTCTAGCTGCGATTATTGGGCTTGAGTCAGTGGCAAAGATATTCATATCACCTAATTTTTACTTATCTCCTGATGGATTATCAAGAGTAGATTTCTTTGATTTCTCTAATATCTCCTCTAGTGTTTCTTTCACATTCTGATGCCCCCATCTTGTCTGAATGGAGGTAAATTCTCCAGTGGCAGACTGTGACCTTTCTGCTGATACAATTGTATCAAGGTTGAATAATATCTCTTGGTTTTGACCTGCTGTATGTAATTTAATTAAATGTGCCATTATTTTTCTTTCTTTATTAAGTTAACAAATACAGGAGTATAAATCCCAACATAAGCACCTATAACATTAAACTCCATGTATTCATCTGCTTCATTCTCTGTCATACCATCCCTATCCTGAAGAATATTTAAACATTTATTATAGTCATAAACTACTGCTAAATCTGAATCGTAACCGATTATTGCATCATCGAATCCATCTGCGAATAAAGCATCTTCATTGGCCTCTGCTATAATTTCTTTAATATCATTCATCATTTCTCCAATACCTTACTCCAATAGCGTGAGTTTTTGCGGTTCTGATTCTTGTCCCAATACAGGCATCGTGCCATATATGGAGCAAGTCCTTTTTCTTTACTTCGATTAAGCCAATCTCCTTCAATCTCGTTATAGAGCTTTGCATGTTTAGTTTGATTCAATCCATAGATTTGAAACAAATGAGTATCCATACAGACTACTTGAGCTTCCAGAGGGAATAACATTTCGATTGCGAATGATGTTTTAGCTTTTCCCAACCCCAAGATCTTTTTGGCTAATCTATCTCTCCACTGAGTCCATGTTTCACTATCACTACGAGATATATAATCACTAGGATCATCAAGAAACTTATCGTAAAAAGTGCCAATAAAATTAGTGCGATTATTCTGCAAGCCCACTCTTGTAGTTTTAATAAAATCAAATAGCTTGTCTGCATCGTAGTTCCATAACTGTAGTTGATCAGTTTTTTCTAATGACCAATCGTTAAACTTCTTGATGGCATTGTAACCTCTGCAATTATTCTCCCATGTGGTATGGACTGACATGAAGGCGAACAAGTAGCGTCGAAATACTGCATTCTTTGACTGAGGTTTTAATTCTCCCCAATAGTCATTGTAAGACTCGATATCTTTATCTTTGATTTTTGCAAAGAAATCTTCGACCTTTGTAGTAGTAATAGTCATAAAAATATTTTTTTTGAGTTTTCTGGTATGGTTTTTAACATGAGTAATCTCACCAGAGACTTACATTAAAAGAGGTGTAGGTATGGTAATTACGCCAATCTTTTAAATGCTCTGGAGAGATAATGTTATGACTTACTACGCATTAGCAGATCTACTACCATCCGCTAAATCTTTTTGTGCTGTTTCATAACCAGCGTCAAATCCATCTTCAAATGTTTTTAGAGGATCTTCATCCCAATCATCTTCATCCTCTTCATCGTAATCACCATAATCTTCACAAATAGGTTCTACTAATTTTTTCTCATAATGAGAAACAACCTTATATTTTGAAGTGCGTAATTTTTGCTGTTCACAATCCAATGGAACACTAACTACGTCAGATGGATCAATTTCCACAACCATCAAATGTCCTCCACGACCATAACCTCTAGCATACTCCAAAGATCCAGCATGGAATCCATGAGAACATCCAATGTTAGCATCATCACAAACATAATTACGTGCCATTTCATTTAGATCTCCGACCTGATTACTAAATTTGCCAGAATGCCAATCAGTATAATCGTCCCTTACTCCTTTATAGGCTAAGAAGTTTCCATTGGGAGTCAAAGGCATTTGTTTATGCTCTAGAAAAGCGTATAATTCATTTACTGCTCTGCGAGATGGATTATTCATGAGTTTCTCCAAAAACCTTATCAAAGGCTTATAAGGTAGTTCTGACTTCATGAACTCAAGAACTCTACCTACGACATGATTGTGAATAACTTCACCTTTGTATAGAACTTCACCGTCAGTGACTACTATATTTCCTTCTGCAAACTTTTCTACTGCTTTGGGAATATCAAATAGGTCAGGTAATTGATCATACTTTTCTTCCTTGAGAAGTCCAGTAGCTTTACCAAATGATGGGTTTGACTTCTCCATCGTTTTAGCTTTGCCATCTACAACAATTGTCAATGAGTTGTCTGTTAATATATAGGGTATCATACTATTACTTTCTTTTATGCGGTTACTGTCTGAGGTTTAGAATTATATTGTTTTAGTTTTAAATCAGCTTCTTGAGCTTGTTCTGTTGTTTTGTTTATCTTTTTTTTAATGTTGTGGGTAGCTTCAACTATAGTTATATACTCTACTGTAGCCTTAAAAGCATCTTCTTGTCTATTCCAAGAGAAATGGCATTGATCTATAAACTGGAGCATCGGATAACGCTTGATGCATTCTTTATTCATCATGTTTAAATCATTCTCTGGCATGTGCAAGTAATCCCACTCTTTACCCCAACAAAAGTCAAGAATCTTCTTTGTATCGGGTTTTAAATCCCAATCTGTAAGGTCAGTACTTTTTTCCCCAATCGAATCGAACGCTTTTAATAACTGATCTAGCTTAACATTCTCTTTTAGAAACATATCGTAGTAACGAGTGAGGTATTTTTTTGCGAGTGATCCAGAAGGTAATTCATTAACAAACCCCGAATTATTTTCTTGTAGCTCTATTAAAGATTTGCATAGACCTATTCCATCAGGTTGATCTTTTTCTTGGGGAGAGAGTCTATGTGTTGATTTTCTATGTTTCCTAGCTAAGACCTTCCAGAATAAATCTGCTGTAAGATTATTTTGACTTAAATATTCTTGTAATTTTTCTGTTGCCCAATCTCCAAAATACTTCCATTTGTCAGATTCAATCGCTTTTGTATTCTTTTCAGTAGGTTTTAAAGCGTAAATGGTAGGTATGTCCTCTATACCTGCACTACGAAGCAGTCTAATAGATCCAACAAGATCAGCAGGATGAGAGTTTTCTCGTCTAATTTTACCCCAATTGAATTTATTAATAACAACATAAACTCCCCCATCGTTAAAATTAACTGCATCGCTATTAAAGAAGTCGCTTCGACAAGTATGGTATCGTGATTTGTCGCATTTTTCATTAACTGAAAAGACTTTTGTATTGTGCTTGCTATTCTTAACTGAGGATATTCCTCCTGATACTGTAGAATTAGAAGGGTAAATATCTCTTAGAATGACCTTCGGGTATTCACTTAAATTTTTAGCATCAAAATCTAATTTCTGATCATCAAAAAACTCTTGTTCAGCTTTACTATCGTTGAATCTTACCAAGAAAACCTGTTCGTAGATAGGAGTATCTTTGTGGTTTTTATCTCTTCCCTCGTATTCTTCCAGTAAAGGAGCAATACGATTCATTCTTCCATCATAGGTAGAAACATTATCATAGATAACTAGAGTATGTTTTTTAGCTAATATGTGATTTACATCTACTGCTTTAACTTTTTTCCTCTTAGAGTAACGATCTTTGCTATAGGAACGAATTTCTACCTTTCTACCCCATTCATGATTTATGAACTGATTATTCGTTATTTTTACACCATTCCAAAATACACCTTTAGCTTGCATTAGTTTGTTAATCGTATAGCCAAAACCTCCATACGAAAATGCTTCATTATACAAACATTTTGCTTCCCATAAGGTTTTACAATTTGCAAACTCTTTACTTAAAATCTCAGGAAGATCTTCAATAATTTTATCAAGTTTTGCAATAATCGAAGATTTAGTTCTGCCAGTATATTGTAATGCTTCTCTGGAAGCGGAAATCTCAAGATCCCCAATATTAAAATTAATAACTACTCCTGCATTAATTAATTCTGTTCTTTTATCCTGCCAACCTAAATTCAATGCAGAATGATCTAAAGGATATGCGATATTGCCCATCACTGCATAAGATTCTCCTTGGATCATTTTCCAATTATCACCTTTTGCAGTAATTTTACCTTCTTTCAGGTCGTAATCTAAATCAGTTTTACTAACACCTTTAACATCAGGTATAACTTTAAAATACTTGTATAACTTTACTGCTTTTTTATAAAATTCATCGAAATCATCAGTTTTAACAGGAACTACGATTTCGATACCATCATTTTCCTCAGTGTTTTCCTTATGAATCTTGGATATCTGACCAACATCAGATGGATCGATGAAAGCGTTGTATGTTGTTTTCGTTCCCTTAACATAAGAATTTATAATAAAATTATCTCCATAAGCGAATGCCGATTTTGAACCAAGTCCCAACTGACCAATTTGCTCATTTGTTCCTCGCTTGGTGGATTCACCATACATTGCGTAAATCTCAGAAACTTGTTGCTCTGTTAATCCTCTTCCGAAATCTCTTACTTTAAACTCAGGGGTAAGTTGACTAGGGAGAGTAACTTTAATGGGAGTCTCTGCTTTACCTGCTTCAATATGGGCATCAACAGCATTGGTAGAGTATTCCCGTATTACTGCTAATACTTTATCAGAATACAATTGATTCCGTAGGACATTGAATATGTGAGATAGACCTGACTCTTTGATCCCGAAGGAAACAGACTTGAAATCGTCAGACTGTTTTAATGTGGTTTGTTTCGACGTAGTAATCATAACTGCAATCAATCTAAACCAAGTATCAGGGACCGTCAAGCGGTATTTTAAAAATTTTTCACTTATGAATAAAAATACTTTTTTTGGGAGATCGGAGAGGTTTTTAACCGATTGTTAAAAAACTAAAGGCCGAACCGTAAAAATATTTTTTATGATTCGACCTTGAGAGAAGCAGTTCCAAGGATGTTAACAAAAATGTAAATTTATTAAATTTTAAGGCTCACTGAATGGTAAATACCTTCCGAATTTATCAAAAGTGTAAATTTTATCAACCTCACGGAATAAAATACTGTCATAAAAATTAACCCATGGACTAGCCCAATCATTTCTTTCAGAATCAAATGTAAATGTTTGAACTTCGGGCATCTTATGTTTATTTGGCTCTTTCTGATTCATAATCGGCATTTGTACATGTTTATTTGGCCTTTTTTAACTCACAATTCAATTGTTGGATATAACTGAATCTTTAATTCTCAAATCATCTACCCTATTTTTGAGTATTTGAATATCAGCTTCCATATATTTTAAACGCAAATTTTGTTCAGCATCGTCAGGTAAGGCCCCAAGTTCTCCTAGAGGCCACTTGATCCTAAAATTACTATTCAGGTGAACATTATCACGCATTCTAAGTATCTCTACTTCTATTTCAGAAACGCGGGAGACAATTTGAAAATACCCCCAAGCTGCTAAAACTGAGATTGTTACAAGCTGCAAAAGCCATCTCAAATTAATTCCTATGTTTGTTTGGTCACCAATAGAGTCCTTCATATAGTTAAATTACACTGCTCTATTGTTTATTTAGCCTTTTTTAATTCACAATTCAGACATTATCTCAAGTCTTTTAGACTCTGAATAGTTAATCCAATTTTTTATATCATCTATACTTCTCTTACAGCAGGTGCATTTTTTTCTGGATATTTTACATACTTTTTGACACGGGCTAGATATTTTCATAAATTATGTTTATTTGGCGCTTTATCTTTCGTAAATGACTTCATAATCTTCAATAATAGAGTTATGCAGTAATTTATCTACAGCTTCCTGAACGTTCTTCTTTATTTCCTCTTCTGGACCTTCAGCTATACCTATTTCAATATATCTACCTATACTTATTTTATCAATATATTCTATGCCCATTTTTTCCAAATTTTGTTTGACCACTATCCCTTGAGGGTCGAGTGTGTTTTTCTTGGGCTTAGTCATAACCCGCGCTCTAATTAATCTATCTTGTTTATTTGGCATTTTTTCGTTCACGATTACTTTTTATCTCTCAATACAAATTTACTAGGTTTCATTACTGCGTTTGAATCTATTGAATAAGAAAGTGCTATTTTTTTATCCTCGTCTTCTATTATTTTGTTGATGATACTAAGTAGCCCTATCTCAACATACCCCTTGTGGATCTTTACATCATAATCTTGTAAAACCTCTTTACAAGTTGGAACAGTTAAAGACACGAGTGCCATAACAGCGGCCGGGTCCTTATCATACACATCATTTAATATATTTAATATTTTTTCACTATTCATAGTTAACTATTTCTACGCCAGCTTTTTTTAATAAGTCTAGACCTTCTGTATTTCTATAAGTTTCATTATATACAAATCTTTTAACACCGGACTGAACAATTAACTTAGCGCAATCAAAGCAGGGGGAATATGTACAATAAATTGTAGCCCCTTCGCTACTGTTTGTAGATCGAGCTAATTTCATAAGAGCATTACTTTCAGCATGAAGCACTTCTGGTTTAGTTTTGAGTTTAAGAAACTTTTCCTTACCCTTGTCTAACTCCCATTCTTGATCCTTATAAAAATCACGCTCGTCACAAGTGTAAAAAACTTCTTCACAATCATTATTAAATCCAGAAGGGGTACCGTTGTAGCCGTCAGATATTATTTGCTCATCTTTAACTATTAAACAACCAACTTTTTTTCTTTTGGCATGAGACATCTTAGACCACTCTCTTGCCATTGCTAGATATCTTTCGTCTAGCTTGTTTTGATTAGCCATAATTACCACTTATGTATTATATTCGCGCAAATAAAAAAACAGGTAATTAAATTTACAATAATGATAAAACTCCTTATCAGCAAACTTAACTGAGCTTGTTTAATCGTTAAAATAGGAATATTAGGCTCATCATCATCATTTTTACCTATGCGATGATCTACAGTCCGACACCATATCAGCCATAAATTTTTTAACATCTCGCGAATTACTTTATATTTTTTAAAATTGATTCTGTATGTTTCCAGTCTCTAACAGCAAAACTGTTTTTGCATTTTTTAAACAATGAATAGTCATTACCGTTTAGCTCACATTTATCGCCGAAAAATATTTTCTTTTTATAAAAGTCCAAGTAGTCAAAAATTTGGCCTTTATCAGAACCTATAGCTTGTATATCTATTGAAATTTGACCACCAATACAGGCTTCTAAATCATAATGCTCAAACAATTTATTAAAACGTTGTGCAATTAGTTCTCGTTCTTTTTTAGCTTTATCCCAATTTGTATACTCTTCTCTAGCGTTTCTAGGTATATCTCTACCCACAATACTAAAATTTAACATACCTGTTCTGTATTCAAAATGAGAACTGCCACGTTTTATTTCAGGATAACCTGACTCATACAACTGTTGATAAAGCCACGTTATAACTTCTGTGGGTATTTTTAAGGTTTTAGCATAAACAATTTCTCCAGCAACCCATAACTCGTTACCCATACAGGTAAACACGCCTTCTACAGTAGACATTACGTTTGGCGTAACTTGTTCTATTACTTTTTTGTAATCACTGCCTGTAGCTAAGAAAACAGTATTTTTTTCACAAAAAGAAGTAAAGAAGTTTGAGAACTTTCCATCAATTTTTTGGCGTGGGGCTGTTAGTGTACCATCAATGTCAAAAATAAAGACTGGTGTATCTATCATCTTACAAATCTTTTAGAATTCGTTTTATCTCATCTATAGCTACAGTGTATTTTCTTCTACTGTGAAAAAGCTCTTCATTTTCTTTTGCCAGATCTTTAGAAATTTGACACTGATGCTCATACTTTTTTATTAATTCTTCGTTTTGTTCCCTTAACAAAGTGCTTATTCCATCGTCTTTTTCTTCCCATCGTTTATCTCCTGAATCTGACATATTTATTATTTTAGAATCTTATGAATTAAAACTACGATAACTAAAGAAGCGCAAAGCCCAATCATCATTTTAAAGAAGTCTTTCGCCACAAGAGGGAAGACTTGTTTTAATTTTCTTTTCTGATTGCTTGTCGCCATAGCCAACTCTCTACCAGTTAAAAGGCCTACAAATACCCAAGTAGTGGACATAGGAATATTATTAACCTCTTTAAATATGTAAAGAATAATCCAATAAACAAAATCGATAATAGTAGCAGAACGAATAAATTTTGTGCTTTGCTTGCTTAAAACTATCTGCTGGATTTTGCCACCTTTTTCTTTGAACATTAAAGCCAAACCTACAACAAAAACAATGGATATGACGACCATTAAGTCTACAGGGACAGATCTAGGCAAAAATACGGCAATGTTAGCCATATCATGAGCTAACCATGTATACCACAAAAAACCTGTAGTAGTCCATTGTGCTACCCGCCAAAAGGTCTCATGCTTTACATCCACATCCTTACTCTCATCAAGTAGTTTAGATATTACAAACCAAAGACTATATGCTGCAACGGCTGCTACGGCATAACCCATAATTGATTTAACCAACATCTTTTCCAATACAAAAGTGGAAGCAAAAGCTGATAAAACTAAAAAAGAAGTGCTAACTGGAACTCCTACCCTAGTCAATAAAAGCAAAACCGCAGGAGCTAAAGCGTGATACCAATGGACCTCCTGAAAAGGTATTTTAGTTAACCTTCCATAAGAAATATCCCCTCCGTTTACAGTCCAACCATACCACAACGTAAACAAAAGCACAATTGAAGCTCCAGCCCACATGGTAGTCCATCTAAATTTTTCGTTATTGGATGCTATCCAAGTCCCTAAAGTTTGTACTGAATCGTTTGCTATAACCGAATAGGCTGCTAAAAAGAAACCTATCGCCATCCATATCGTAATTAATTCCATAATATATTATTCCAAATTAAAGATTTTTTAGAAGTAGGTTCGAACTGCCAACTGCCAGCTTCCCGTGTTAATATCCGTGTCATTTTCCAAAAGTTCGCCCCAAGCATACTCATATCCAGCCATGAGTTTAAGGTTCTCCCCACTGAGAAAATACTGAAATCCAGTGTAAACCGAGTGATAGTTCTGGACATTGAGCCGTGCATTTCTGTTCCCATCACCATCATGCCCAAATCGCTGAGTGCGCTGCTCTCGTCCCGAGTCCATGTATTGGTAGCGAAATACACCTTCAAGCTTGTCGGTAATTTTATAGGAAGGCAATACATAAAACCCCCATGTATCATGTCCAGCCGGAATAGCTGCTGAACCCTTACTCGCTGAAACCCCTTCGCGATTGGCACCGTAGATGACATCAGAAATAACTTTAAATGGACCTTTTTCGTAATCGACACCCAAAGCAAATGCGTGCTCATAAGCAGACCCGAAAGTACCTACAGCAGCATCACCGCGAGCTTTCTCACGACCACCTTCATTATCTACATAGTTCCAGTCAAAGTGAAAGGATAGATCTTTTTTTACTGGGTAAGTGAGATTATAGGATAATCCTTTGTTAGCGCGAAAGTCAACCCATTCTGGACCATCTTCATGGGCACCATAAACCCAAGCGCCAAGCCGGTGCTCAATACCTTTGGTGAAGAATCCCACCTGAGCTCCCCATGGACGTTGCTGACCGATTTCATTCACGATAGGGGCACGTTCAACCGTTTTGATGTATCTCGACGATTGAATGTCCTCACGGGTAATATCCTGCTTGTCTTTACCGATAATAAAATAATATTTATCGCTGGGCTTCCATTGAAGGTTGAACGTTTGGAAGTTGTTTACAAAAGAACCCTCATCGCTGAGAGCTGTTCTGGAACCATGACCATCTGAAATGTTTGCATCAAAACCAAAGGAAAGATTATGATCGAAATCGAAGTCCATTTGGATTCGCGCACGGCGATGGTGGTAAACATCGTATTCATTGTCTTTGACACCACCGATATCTTCATCTTGGCTGATGTATTGACCATGATACCTACCTTTTAATTTAACATCTCTGATGAAGCCACTATTGCTCTTATACAAAGTGTTTTTGTTAAATATATTCCAGTTTTGAGATTCTTGGGCTACTGCAGCGTACGCCCAAGCCATTAGTAATAGAGATAATATTCTCACATGAACATATTACAAACTATAAGTAAAAAGATCTGTTACGTTTGAGTGACTTTTTTAATCAAGAATTTTTCTTACCGCCCACTTGAATACAAAGAAATTAGAAATGAGTGCACCAATAACAATAGCAATCATCATTAAAATTTCAAAACCTTCAGGTAAACCTAGAATAGCTGCGAAAAAGCCCCCAACGAACCCTCCAACTAAACCAACACCTGCACCAGCTAAAGTTCCTACTACATTATATAAGAACCACCATAATAATACTTTTTTTGTTTCCATAATTTTTTTTATACAAATAGGCCTATAAAGAACCCAATAATTAAATATACTATTCCTACCGCTATACCAACACACCCTAATAATAGACTCACTATTACGATAGCTCCCCCATCAGTCAACATACAATGCACTCCCGTCCAAATACAGAATACCCAAGCTCCTAACCCAAACGCAGCTCCAAGGGGTGAAGAATGCCCTCCTACTAGGAATGCAAAATAAAGGACTGCTGTAACTACTGCTCCTACTAAAAAATCACCAAGAACCTCTCCTAGAGACATTAAAACTGGAGATTTAGATTTATTCATAAATACCCCTTTCGTATTTTAAAAATGCATTTAAATATTGAGAATTCCCTAATTTCTCTATCTTGTCTTTAATTATTTGTTGATCGTCGTGAATCTTAAATAAAATTGTAAGATTGGCAACAAATAGAGCGGCAATTATTACTACAACCGCAGTTAGAGCGATTTCTGATTTACTTGTCATATTATTTTATAAAACGAATTATTTATAATTAAAATGCGTAAAAGTTTTTTTATTATACTTGATAAAAGCGTTTTCTCTAAGTGTGTCACCTTTATAATCGTTAGAGCTGTATTTTGTTTTAGTAACGGATCTCTTGAAATCAATTAAAAAATTACCTTGGTTATCTGTGACTTTAATGCCAGCTATCTTGTTCTCATGAGGTATCTTGAGAAATATGTAAGATGTCACACCTTTACTTGTGCTATTAGATTTTAGAATATCAAGTTTCTCGGCTGTTATTAAATAACCGTTCTTTTTCAACAGGTCTAAAGTAAATGGGGTTTTGTCCTGACGATTCCAATAAGGTCTGGTTTTTATTTCGCAAACTCCTACTAGTTTATTATCCTCATTATAAATATCAGCATCATATTTTTCAATTTTACTGTGCTTGGTTTTGACTGTAACATCATAATGTTTTCCAACCAAAAACTCAACATCATGCTGATGTTTTATAAACTTTTTCCCTACAGGGGTTTCACAATCTAACATAATATTACTCTATGTGCCCAACAATCATGGCGGGCCTATTAATTTTCTGCAAGAAAACTTTATTAACTTCTTTAGGGTCTACTACCATGCATAAACCTAACCCGTTATTAAAGACTTTTTCCATTTCTTCGTCAGTTATATTACCATCTTTTTGAAATAAGTCAAACACAAAAGGTTTAGTAATATCGTCTTTCCATTTAACTTTTAAGCCTTTAGGGAGAATGCGGTCTAAATTACTTAATCCCCCGCCAGTAATATGAGCTATTCCATGTACATTGACCCCTGCATCTAATATATTTAAGACTTCTTTTACGTAAATCTCTGTGGGTTTTAAGATTTTGTCAATATATTTCTCATGCTTTTCCTTGTCGAAAATGCTTCTAACTAAAGAGTAGCCATTACTGTGAAACCCGTTACTTGGAAATGCAACTACCACATCACCTTTTTTAATTTTCTTACCGTCAATTAAATCTTTTTTCTTTACTATCCCAACACAAAAACCTGCCACATCAAAATGATTATCAGTTACTAGTGAAGGTAATTCTGCTGTTTCTCCCCCGATAAGAGGAATACCTGCTTTTTCGCAGCCTTTTTTAATAGAATTTAAAACTGTTAAATATTGTTTTTCTTCTATATTGGAGGAAGCAAAATAATCTAAGAAGAATAATGGTTTAGCGCCGGTACAAATAATATCGTTAACACACATGGCAACGCAATCTACACCTATACCGTCCAGCATATCATATTCTTGAGCTAGAAGTATTTTAGTGCCAACTCCATCAGTAGCGCCAACAAGATAACTGTCGCCAAGATCAAATAACCCCCCAAACCCCCCAATATTATCTACTAGACCAGAAATCTCTTTTACAAGATTATCTGTTTTTTCTATGTCTACTCCTGATTCTTTGTAATTCATTATGTTTTTGATTTAAATTATATATATCTGTATCTTTGATTTTCTGAATTAGAACACCATCGTAAATTACTAGGTCTAAAATCAACCATATGCAAACCAGCTCTTTTCCATTTAAGAGCTTTTATTAATTCTTTGCAAAAATCATTATTACTCTTATTAATATGGTCTATTTGATATTTTTTAGAAGGGTCGTCGTTTTTGATAAATGCATGTCCTACAAGTTTATGTAGATCCCAAGGGATATTTTTAATAGCTAAAGTGGGATAAGAATGTCTAGTATCTGATACCGAATAAATAGTACCTGTTTTTTCGTTTTTAACGAAAGGTAACGCCGGAAACAGTGGCCAACCTTTTTTGTAAATATAATAAGTGTTGCCGGGTAAGTTTTTTGTTTTATATATTAATTTATTTGAAGAATCAAGAGCTGGTTTAACCCCCTCAATAAAAGGGTTTATTTCAGTTAAGTCGAAACGATCTATATCTTTAAGTTCAGGTTTTACTGAAAAATCATATTCAAATAACTCTAATTGCTGAATTTTTCCTGACTTACTCATGATTAAACTATCCCATATTTAGTTATTATTAAATACAAAGTATATACCGCTAAAAAGGTAAGAATTATCTCACCTGTTATGCGCCGAATAGTAAATCTGTCATCGTGCAACATATTATTTTATATCTTTTTAGTTTCGGTGTCCATTAATAAAGCGACAAGGAAATATTTCTTATGGACAAACCTGTTCTTATTTATAATTTTCTCTTCTTCATCTGAATAAGAAAGAAACCATCCGTGCCGATAATCCATCTCTACATTCGGTGCTACTGGTTCTCCGACATAAACATAATTATCCTCTGGGTATATCGGAGATGTAATAATAAGTTTTCCAGTTGGCTTGGTAGTAGCCATTCCAACGTTGCCAGTGACTTTTAGTATAAACTTAGATCCCTCCGTATCAACTGCAAATGCACTTGCCTCACTTGACAATAATTTTTCTGGCAATCCTGTAGCTACTACTGCTCCCCCCTGAACTATCTTGCTTATAAATGATCTTCTGTTCATGACACACTATCTCCTTATCTGTCCCGTCACGGGACACCTGTCCCGCATGTATGGTGGGATCCACCGTTCATGCGCAGCTTTAATAATATTCTTGGCTTCTCTCTTACCAAGCCACCCATGAATCACTACCTCTTTATCTTCAAGATCTTTATAGTGGGAGAAGAAGTTATATGTAGTGGATACCCAGTGCTGATCGAGTCCTTTCAATGACCGGTAATTTCTAACATGATTAACAGGTACTGCAATTACCTTATAATCCTTTTCTCCGTTATTATCCATATCAAGAACTGCAATAGGATACACTTCAACCATAGTACCTGTCTCAATAGGCACATTATTATAAACACATATATCTAACGGGTCATTATCAAGAGCAAGAGTCTGAGGAACAAATCCGTAAGAGCAAGTGTATCTCATGCTACTATAGAGACACCTACTCAACTTAAAGATATCAAGCTCTTCGTCATACTCGTACTTTGCGTTTGTGTCTTTTGCGACTTCGATAATACAGTTAATCTTAAGAGGTGCATTATCGCCGATTGGAATACGATCTACGAGGTTCATAATTTATTAATCAAGCTTGTTTATAAATGATCTTCTGTTCATCGTATCTCTATTTTGCTAATCTTTTTAGATTTAGCATTTTTCAACAAATCGACAAAATCAATCAACTCAAACAACTCTTTTTCTTTTTTAGACAACTCGTCGTAAAAATCTCCACCAATAATATCGGGATAACTCATACTTCGCCGTTTAAGTTTGAATGTTAATGCGTTATTCGGCGCAGTTAGCTCAACATTAAATTTAACTTTTTTCATACTTAAAATCCTTTAATATCAAAAAGAGAACTAATACTTTTATTATTCATTGTTCTGCTGATAGCATCAGATAGCATAGGAGCAATATTAATAATTTTTATTTTTTTATGATTAGGTATATTGGAAGTGCTATTCGTAGTTAATATTTGATCGATGAATTTTTCTTTTTTAAGATTAGACTTGCCCTTAGATGTCAATGGCATATGCGTTACAAAAGCTATAACTTGTTTAGCGCCTTCTTTTTTTAGCAGCTCTGCAGCGCCGGATAAAGTTCCTAGACTCTCTGACATATCATCAATAAGTAAAATATTTTTTCCTTCCACTTCTCCTAAAATTACTTTTTGCTCAACCTTTTCAGCATCAATTCTTTTCTTATGAACAATACCGAAATCAATATTCATAAATTCAGAATACTTCTCTACTTTTTTGATACCCCCTACATCAGGCGACATAAGCAACCAATCTTTTAAATCAGCATTTTTAAACAAATGTTTCCTAAAATAATTTATCAATAGATTGCAAGGTAATAAAGAATCTAAAGGGACTGATGAGAACCCCTGAATCGATATATTATGCAGGTCTAATGTTATTATTCTAGTAGCGCCAGCTTTTTCCAATAAATCTAAAACAAGTCTAGCACTAATAGGAGAACGAGGTTGAGATTTCCTATCCTGCCTTGTATAACTAAAGTAAGGAATTACTACTGTTATTTTGTTTGCAGACGCTAGTCTCGCGCTCTGAATTAAAAGTAATAACTCCATCCAGTCTTCGTTTGGATTATTTGTGGACTGAACAATAAAGACATCTTTCCCTCTTATATTATTACCATACTGACAATAAATTTCACCGCTAGGAAAATTAGTTATACTAACAACTCCATCTACCTCAACCTCCTCTTTACATTTGAGGATTTTAGAAATATTTTTAGTCAACTCAGGGTTCGAGCGACCAGAGAATATAAGAGAGCTCATTTATATTGTTATATTTTTATTTACAGTGTGCTTTCTCCAGCGTTGTGCCAACCGCCTTTAGATGGAACTTTACTTCTTTTAGGTAAATACCACTGTTTGAAGTTACCAGCGATACCAGAAAAACAATCAGAGTCTTTTGTGTTAGATCTATAACTGACTGTGTAAGATACAATTTCATCTCTTGAGCAATACATACGGCCATCTTGAGTGTTGCCCCAGTGCTGAGTCAAGCCATTAATTAAACGATTTTGGCCACCATGCATATATGGTCCCTGCATCCAGCCGTACAGATTCAAATTAGAAATAATAATATTGTTCCCGCTTAAAAGCATAGCTGCTTGAGGACGTTTATTGTTATGAGGGCCTTCCATTTGGAGATTTTCAAAACGAGGGTCTGCAAGATAAACATTATTACCTTCAGTGTCTTGAATACATGGAAAAGGATAATCAGTTTCATTTATAATAGGTCCATGTTTAATTCCTATTAGTGCACCTTGATGCTGAAGGATTTTTGCTCCTCTAATACAAAACCTATCTTGGTTCATGGATAAATATATAGGTAACACTCCATTATGAGCGCAAAGAATAACATCCTCAATAGTCTGCTCAAACGGCTTCATGAGCATCTCTCCTTGACTTGTCTGCACTTTCGTCTTCCCTTCTACATAAAGCCCTACAGGAGCATTTGTAGCGGTCCCATAGGCTATTGTATCCTTGAGAACCTTCTGCCCATCTCCATAGAATCTTAAAACCGAAGACCATCTTCTATTTGAGGATAGGCAAAATCTGCCGGGAAGTCTTTTAGTGTCTTTAAAATGATACTCAGGTTCTTCACAAATGATTTTTATAACTGGAGCCATGGCTGAACCATGCCAGCCGGGAAACAGAGGCCAAATTTTACTATACTTATCTTCCGCAGCTTTATAATAAGCATATTGCAGCTCTTGGCCTTTTTTAATTATCTCCTCCCAAGACTCATCTGAATAATGACCGTCCGCATCTACCTCTAAAACAAATTCAAATTTGGATGGCTCAATAGAGACGGAGTCTGAAGAATCAGGGTCATCTATATGATTTTTCCATGTAAGAAATTTAGACTGTAACTCACTTATACGTGTTTCTTGACTGGCTAATGAATCCGATATAGCTGAGATTAAGCTAGTATTAGTTTCTGGTTTTTTATTTTCTAGCTCGGTTATCTGTTTAGATAAATCATTTATTTGAAGCTGAAGTTCGTTTTGGAGATTTGATGCGTCTACAGAGATTTCTTCTGTCGTGGTTTTGGTTCCTGATAATTTCATAAATAACCTTTTAATAAATTTACACATGTTTGTTTATTTTCTGTCATTTCTATTTTTTTCCCCTTCGTGGTTATGGTTCCATTTTCCGTTATATCCATGAGAATGATCAAGTGCAGTAGGCTTCATCTGGACCCAGTCTGAATGGTAATGTTTATTATGATCTTCTACCTTTTCATATTTATGTTCAGTACATCTAGTAAATGTAATAAACACCCCTAAAAATAATATAGTTTTCATCCAAACAGTTTATTATAAACCTCTTGATACTTCTTACTAGTTTTTTCTATTATATCTTTAGGTAAATCAGGAATAGGAGGATTTTTATCCCAACCAATCTGTAAAAGATAATTTCTAATAATTTGTTTGTCATAACTTGGTATACTTTTGCCTATTGAGCGAAGCGAATAATAATCCTCTTTACCCCAAAACCTAGACGAATCTGGCGTCAATAATTCATCAATTAAAATAATTTCATTATTTAAAAAACCAAATTCAAATTTAGTATCAGCAATAATAATACCTTTGTCATAAGCATACTCATACGCTTTCTTGTATATCTCTAGGCTATATTTTTTAATTTTATTAGCTGTTTCGGAGCCAAGGATTTGAACCGCCTCCTCGAATGAAATATTTTCATCATGCTCGTCTGATTTGGTTGAAGGTGTAAATATAGGTTCTGGGAGTTTACTTGACTCTTTTAAGCTAGATGGTAAAGATATTCCGCAAACTGCCTGCTTTTCTTTGTACTCTAACCAACCAGAACCAGAAAGGTAACCTCTTACAATACATTCAACTGGCAGTGGATCGGCTTTCTTAACTATTGTAGAATCTCTACCCTTTTTGATAATATGATTGTCTACAATATCCTCCATCATATCGAACCATTTATAAGACATTTCGTTTAATATCTTACCTTTGTCGGGTATTGTTTGATTTAAAATGTGATCAAATGCAGAAACACGATCTGTAGTAATTATTTCAAGACTTTCAATAGGGCGGAGATCAGCGATGGGATAGGTAACACCGGAGATCAGCTCAAAAACGTACGGTCTTCCTTGATAAATCTCTCTAACTTTTCCTGATTTAATTAGAGTAGGTTTGTTTTCACTTGCTCCCCAATTAATATCATCGTAATTGTTTTTAAATCCTGTTGAAAAACAGTTTCTTGGTTTGTCGCCTTTACCCATAATTAATCTTTTTTTGTAAATTTTAAAGGATTGGATGGAACCGGCTGCTTCCTTCCCTGCTTGTCTATAAAGAACTCTTTCTCTTTAGGTTCTGACGTTTCCTCCAAGTACTTCAAGTCAAATTCTTTTTCCAGTAACTCTAACTCATTAAAACCAACCCAAAATAATCCTCGCTCATCATCTACCGTGGGGCAAAGCATCCCTCTATGCATCATTTTTCTAATAACTTCCTTGTATGTCATGATTTTTTATTTTCATATTTAATTATCTTTCATATTACATCGACCTCAAATTCATCTATACCACATAATTCTCCATCGATATACTCCTCCCCTAAAACCTTGGGGTTATTTTCTGTACCTTCAGATAATGGATTTTTACATACTCTAATACCACGAGCTAGAATATTTCCTGACTTTTTCCATTCTTCATATTCATCTAAAGTAAATCTCACACCATACTCATCATAATCGTATACTTCAGTCCCTTCTTTAAACCACGTATCTGGTTTAGCAATGAGTCTTATCACTTTCATAATTTTATTTTCTGCTGGTAGCTACAGTAATTAAAATTAAAGTTATCACAAGCGGTATTAAATATTTGATTATTAATTCTTCATGCATAATTTAAATCACTTCCTTTTCGTTCTTACCTCTTGATTGTCTTGTATTGGCCGATGATCTTCAACCACTGGTTGTGACATTTCTGCTATCTCTTTCTCTATCTTGTCAAGTCGCTTTTTATGCCTTCTCTCTATCCGATCTAATTGATTATAATGATTTCTCTCGTAATAATACGAATCCCAATAGTCAGGTAATGGGTCCTGATAAGAATGGTTGCTCTTGCTGTAATCATTAGTAGCGCAGCCAGCCATTAATAATAAAAAATATATCATTAAAATTTTCATTTGTATTACTGTTTATGTTACCGAAACACGTTTCGGGAACATATTACATTACTGTTTTAATTTTATCAACAACCCTTTTAGCTTTTTGTCTAGCTAGATTAACAAACTCATCTCCTGCTACAACAACCCCCATTCGACGTTTACCATTAATACTTGGTTTACCGAATAGTCTGAGTTTGACATTATCTTCATCTAATGCCTCACCCAAATTATCATATTCAACTTGATTGCTGACTCCTGAAGGTTTAATAACTACAGAAGCTGCAGGAGTGTTAAGCTTAATGGAATTAATAGGTAAACCTAAAAGAGCTTTTGCATGTAATTCAAATTCAGATTGATCCTGAGAAATAATAGTAACAAGCCCAGTATCGTGTGGCCTTGGAGACACTTCACTAAAGTAAACTTCATCGCCTTTAACAAATAACTCTACTCCAAATACCCCATAACCATCTAAAGCACCTGTAATTTTAGTAGCTATATCTTTTGCTTTTTTAAGTTGCACAACATTCATTGCACAAGGTTGCCAAGATTCTACATAATCTCCATCGACTTGCCTATGACCTATTGGCTCGCAAAATATTGTTCCTTTTTTATGTCGAACAGTTAATAAAGTTATTTCATAATCAAAATCAATTATCTCCTCTACTATTACTTTACCTCCTCCTGCTCGCCCTTCTTCTTGAGCTTTTTTCCAATGGTGACCAATTTTAGGAAATGACGAAACTACAGATTGGCCTTTACCGCTTGAAGACATGATAGGTTTTACGATACACGGCATACCGATTTCAT
>WLWH01000732.1_pt1 | contig 26079 bp, 38 predicted proteins | sample 6712741 | NCBI WGS metagenome assembly WLWH01 (sample SAMN12718694, study PRJNA515312) | sponge metagenome | isolation source: marine sponge | host: Mycale hentscheli | place: New Zealand: South Island, Marlborough, Capsize Point | collected 2003-05-01
TTTTTCAGTATCAGCAACATTGATTAAGTCTTTACCATGAACTTCTTGAATAAGTTTTTGCAAAGACTCAATGTGTTCAACCGCATCATGAATACCGCATTTAATGCTTTGTATGTATCGGCTTTGGAAATTTTTAAAAATTTCGTCAAAAGTAATTGTTTTCCAATCTGAATTTTGATTGTACTCTTCACAATGCTTTTTAAGATTTTCCTCTGTGTATGTAACAACAGTGTAATCTTTGTCCATAGTATGTCTTGGATTAAAAGGCACAATGTCAAACCCAAATTTTGTTGTTAAAGAATAAAAAGAAAAAGTTTTTCTGCCTTCAATAGCTTCTTGCAATAAAACTCTTTTCTTTTCAATCCAATCAGTTAATTCAACTATAGTTTGCTTGGCAAAAGACTTATCAACCTCTAAAGGCTGTCTGTCTGATCCTGTGCAAACACCATCAAAGTAACCAAAATCAACTGTGTAGCCATGTTTAGCTAATAAGTTGTTTGCAGTATCAACTGCTTGAACTCTGCCGCAAGCTTGGCAATGTCCTCTATGTGTGTGTGTTGTTTTCATAATTTTCTCCTTGTTAATTAAAATTATATTGTAAATATAGCAAATGCACAGATAATTACAACTATTGTTTGCAAAATATATAAAAAAAAATTTTATAAAACTATTGCAATTTTTTTATTAATAGTTTTAAATGTCTTTTGTAATTATCAATAAAGGAGAAAATTATGTTTAGAAATTACGAAGAAAAACAAACAACTGCTAATAAGTTAGCAAAAGAAACTATTCAAATTAGCGTTGGTTTATGGCTTGAGCATATATTTGGTTCAGGTCTATTAAATAAAGATGCTGATGGCAACTACTATAAAGATTGGGATAACTTAGATAATGAACTTATCAAAGACATGTTTCATTGGATTAGTATAGAAGATGAGCAATTGGAAGCCATGACCAAAAAAGAAAAAAAAGAATTTGTTAAGGCTATGGAAAAGCAGATTCATAGAATTGATAAATTTTTAGGGAGTAAACAATGAAAGCACTAATAGTTAAATGGCAAGACACCAACAAATATGTCTTGCATTTAAAATCAGACAATGACATCTGGTTAAATGATAAGAAAGCACAACATGAACATTTACAGCCTAAGATTGTATCTTGGGATGAATGGGAACTAATCGAAAGGTGTCAATGATGGAAGCAATAAAAATTGAAAATGTTGAGCCTGTACAATCTGTAAAATTTGTTAGGTTTCAAAAAGAACATTTACACCTAAACAATGTATTTCAATATGCAGTAGATAAAAACAATCCACTAATGATTTTTGAAGTTTGTAGGTTTATAAATGGTCAATCAAAAAAATCTTCAGTAAAAAGAAGGTTTAAATTTTATGAAAAATACTTTTGTCTACATAAGTATGACTATTTAATCAAAGATGAATTGAAAAAAATCAATTCTTGGATTTTATTTTTGCAGTCTGAAATATGATATATAAACTAGAAGACAACTGCATTGAAGGTTATGAAGGCAATGTATTGGTATCTACGCTGTACATTGCCGACCCTGTTGCAAGATCAAAATATATTTTACAATTACACAAATCAGGAGAACTATCACAATGAGCAATACAGAAAGAATAAATGATGAATGGATTTATTATGGTACTAGCTATCATTTTAAATTTACTGACGAGAAATATCATAGGTATTCAACCTTAATTGTTAAATCGCAACACATTGAATTATTATCCAACAATACAGATTTATCTGATGCAGAACTTAAAAAAGTTATTGTTGAAGAATGGTTTGGTTTGGAGAATGATATAACAAGAGAAGCTAATAATAAAAAAAGGAGAAAACAATGAAAGACTATAAAAATTGGATAATACTGTTTTTGTTATCATTACTAATTGCTATCGTTTCAAACTTAGAAATTTATTTAGTATGAGCCACCCTGTTAATGACGAAATACTTGACCGCCTAAGAGAAGAAGGTGAAGCATTGGGATATACAGGAGAAGTATTAGAAAAATATATATGGATGAAGTTCCATCAACTACCAGAAGGAGAATAATATGAAAGAAAGAAAAAAAATTAAAAAAGACCATAACATGAAAAACTCATGGGAAGCCATGAGCAAAGCTAGAACTGAAAAATATCAGGCTTATAAAAAAGATGTGATGCCTATTATCAAAGAAATACAAGCATCAGGTGTTAAAAACTTACAAGGCATTGCTGATGGTTTGACAGACAGAGCAATCAAAACTAGATATGGCAAAGATATTTGGTATCCATCGCAAGTAAAGAATTTATTGGAACGATGAAAAATAAATTAAGACTGCGACTTAATATGTCGCATGATTCTGCTTATATCGATTTCAATGATTTTAGATGTGTCTTTAAGGAACATGGCATTACCTGTGTTTATCTGGTTGGCAAAGAAGAGCCTATACAATGTCGTGATTCTGTTGATGAAATTACCGACCAAGTTTTTAAACATTATGGATAAAGTCAAAAGAACTTTTAGTAATGCAGTCAGGATGCCTTATCAAGATAGTATTGCTTTCGTTACAAGAATCATAGAATTTCACAACGAACAGGCTTTAAAAGACTTTGGCAATCAAGAATTTCACAGCAAACAAGCGATGACTTTAAAACTCTGGCTCATTGATTTAAAAGAATTTATCATTAAGCATGAGAAGAAAGCCTTACAAGAAAGCCAAGAAGAAAAAGGGCGAGAAACAGTTTTATCAAGCATTGATGAAAATGTACAAACAAAATAAAAAAGGAGAAGAAGATGAAGATGAAAATTAAATTAACTAAGAAAGAATTAAAAATTCTTTATAAATACTTTAGAGATGAAGGCTGGTGTAAATCAGATGAAATGTTGTTTCGTTATGATTTTGAAACTGAAGAACAAGTGATTCAGCTACAACAAAAATTGTTAATGAATATGCAAAAAAAACAAAATATACCATTTAGCAGAAGAGAAATAGAAGCAATGCTATTTATGTCCGACTATGAATCAGAAATTCCAGAAACAATAACTTATAAATTAAAATTTATGATGAATGAATTTGTTGATGAAACAAAATTGCTTAGTTATCCTGAGATGCTGATTTTGCAAACACTAGGATGGCAAGAATACGAAGATGGAATAGAAGACTTTGGTAAAAAAATTTTTAAAGAATCAGAAATATATGAATTATTGCCAGATATGAGACCACAAAGCATTATGATTCTGCTAAGAAAATTAAAAGAAGCGGGAAAGTTAGAACTTGTAAAAAACAAAGGGTATAGATTAATCGTAAAAGGAGAAGAAGATGAAAACACAAAAGATTGACCATACACCTGAAGCTGTTGGAAAGCTGACACCAGATTATGAAATATCATGTTCATTACTTGAACCATTGATAACAGGACAAAATCCTTACTCAACAAGAAATCAAGTATTGGAGAATTGTCATAAAGCCTTGAAAGGTGAAGATATAAGAATTGCTACCAATAATTATATGGAAGTAGGTAATGTCTTAGAAAAACCTGTAGCTGAATTAGCATCTAAAAGAATAGGTTTATTAGATATTGAATTGGTTATCACTGAAGCTGTAAGACATAGCAAAGTAACCTTAAATGGTTCAATAGATGCCATTGGTGTTGCTGATAATATTTTTGTAACCAAAGATGTGGAAAAAGGTTTTTATTGTCCAGAACTCGAAGATGGCGAAGGCATTAAGCTGAATGGTAAAGGAATTGTGGAAATAAAAATAACCAATGCACCATTAAGCGAAAGCCTACCGCCCTATCGTGGTGTTATACAGGTCAAAGGTCTTATGGCTATCACCGAATATTCTTGGGCGGTAGTTTGTGTTCTAAATGGCTCTGATCTAAGAATGTATTTCTATCAGCGTAATGAACAATGGGAACAAGAAGTGCTTGAACCTACAGTAATTGACTTTAATAATCGTGTCGCTAATTTAGATTGGTATGATCCTTTTGATACCAAAGAAGCTGGTTATATCACACCACAAGACAATGGTGCATCTACCGAACTAACAAAGCAAGACCAAGTACAGATAGATAATATTGTGGCTTGGGAAGCACAAATAAAGAACCTAAAAGACAATATCGAAGAAGCTAAGAAAAGCATAATGATGTCTATGAAAGAAGCCAAAGAAGGCTATTCTGAGAGCCATAAGGCAGTCTGGCAGACTATTAATTATAAAGCACAACCTGAGAAGCTAGTACCAGCAAAAGATGCTTATACTTCAAGAAGATTTAGCATAAAAGAATTACCAAAAAAAGATTAGATAATAGTTGTATATTTGGTTATTTAAAGTATTTTTTTTATGAAAACTTAGTCTAAAAAATATACCTAAAATCTACAAGCAATAGTTGTAAATATCTATGTTTTTGCTAAAGTACACATATTGATTAAGGAGAAAATTATGACTAACCAAAAACAAACAGCAACAAAAATCCAAAAAGGATATTACGATTACAAAGGATGGAGAATTACAGATAATAAAGGTACAAAGGGCTGGACTGCTCTAGATTTATACACAGGTGCTTCTTTTGATGGATTTCTTACTTTAAGAGATGCTAAAAATCAGATTGATAAAATTCAATAAAAATAAAACAACTTAGGAGAAAATTATGGCAAAGGTATTAAAGAGATATTTTTTAGATACAGGCAAAGATAACATTATGTGGTGTCTTTATTTTGTAGATGAATTATGGGGAACACAAGCTGGTTATACAGGTGTTATAGGAGAAAAAACCATTTATTGCAGAAATCTATCTACCGATTATGATACTGCTGTAGCAAAAGCAAAAGAATGGATTGGAGATTCTCCTTATCCGCTTTATGCAAATTCAGATAAAAAAACTAATGCTTTCGGATCAGGTAGCGGAAGTTTGTATGAATCTATAAACGAAGAAGAAAGGCTTGAAAGAGATAGAATAAATAATATACAAAATGCAATATCTCAAACAATCAATGAATCTTGGAATACTTTTAGAGAAGAAGTACCCAATGGACACGACACATTTTCAGGGAAACTTTTGGGAACAAAATTCGTAGAAAATGATTTTGGTGGTACAGTCAAAATGGTTTTTCAAGATGATAGGGGATTCAAACTTTATGGAAACTATGGTTCAAGGATGCACAATGCAACAGACTTAGATGGAAGAATAACTTTTACTGCTATAGCCAAACAAAGTGATGATGATAAATATTTTGGCTTTTACAGAGAAGGAAAGCCTGTTAAAAAAAAATAACTAATTCTCCCCATCTGTGACGAGTCGAAAGTTTCTTTTGGCTCGTCCTTTTACTTGTACCGCATAAGTAGAATCCAATAATTCTTCTCCAGCTAGTTCAAAATCTCTTTCTTCCATAGCTTCAAGCATTTTGGTAAATCTACATAGTCTTTTGATACCAAGATTGAAACACATATCTGCAAGAACCAATCTCACGTTGTAAGGCATAGATTGCCAAAAAGGTATGTTTCTATCAAGATCATTAAAAACACTATCCATGTCGTTAACTAACATTAATTCAGCTTCCTGAATAGTTATGCCGTTATCGCTAAGATTTCTGCCTACCCCGATGGTAGTTTTATCGCTGGTACATTGATAAGGTTTAAGTTCCATGCCTTCATTCTTGATAAGCATTTCTTTTAAATCATCAATCAGTTCTTTGGTGACACCTGTTTCCATTATGGCTTGTATGAATCTTTGGTATTTTCTTCTCGCATATTGTTTCTTGCGACACCTTTAAATTTTTCAAAACTACGCATACCACCTAAACCCAACATTGATAATGTTAAAGTCATAAGACCTTCAGTATCAATATCAGGTGGCACAATATCAATGGTAAATGTCCATACCACCCAATTAAGTATCGGTGCTAAGAAATACGCCCATGCTAATCCCAATGCACATATCCACATGATGGCAGGTCTTGCACCAGCGACAAATATAGAACCATGTTTTGCTTGTGCTAGATTTATTTCATTTTGTGATTTTTGCAGATCAATCATTTGTGATTTGATACTTGCTTCCAATTCCATACGCTTAGTTTTATCAGGTATGGCTTTACCGATTAAATCACTTATAGGTTTAAAAAATTTATCAATCATTGTCTTTGCCCTCCAATATGTCTTTTAGTTTTTGTCGCTTTTCATAAGCAGAATCTTGGTGTAAGTCTTTATCTACTATCTTTTCTAATTTAAGGGATTCTATCTTAGTGTTACTGATATATCGCCATGTGTAGCCATCTCGCCCATAAACACCAAAAACAGTAGTACCCATGCCTATTTTAATTATCATGGCTTGTTCGCCATCTAATAAGACCTTATCGCCTTCGTTGAATTGTGAATTGAGTTTGAATTTAAGACCTTTGATAAAAGAAACAGAATAATCTTTGAGAGCAAGACCGCCTAAGACACTTGCTATAAATATTGAGATTTCAACATAATATTCTTCAATGTTCATTTCACATGAAGAACGCATTAATCACTAAGGAAGATAATAGACCAATAACAATCCCTGCTATCTGCCATAATCTTTTATTGGTAGTATTTATATCCGATTCAATTGAATCTAATCTGCGAAAGTTCTCCTTCCATTTTTGTTCGCATATTCTTTCATGCCTATCTAAAGCATTTGCAACTTGCTGAACAGTTGGCTTTTTAGTCGATTGTCTTGGTTTCGCTGTCGTTTTCTTGTTCGGCATTTCCTATACCTCTAAGGCTTTCTAATAATGATTTGGATTTAAGATCAACCAATTGTTTTTTATCAGTAAATTCTCTTGCCATTGGTTCAATCTCAATACATCTTTGTTGTAAGGCTAAGACATCATCAAATAAACTTCTTTGTTCATCAGTCATATCTTCTTTATTGTATTCTTCAACCTCGCCATTATCGTTTCTAACTTGTATATCTGACATATTAACCCTCTAATGTTTTTACTCTTGCTTCTAATTCTTGAATTGCTTTGGTTAATAAAGGCACAAGTTTAGACTGATCTATACCTTGATAAATATTCTTGCCTTCATCATCAACAGCATCTTTTTCACCTGTAATAGCTTGCGGCACAATATCTTGAACTTCATGTGCTAAAAAACCATCAACTGTTTCATCTTTTTCTACAATAAAATTAAATCTAGCTGGTTTTAATTGTGCAACTCTTGATAAAGCGTCAAACTCATAGTTTACATTTTCTTTCAATCTATAATCTGAATTTACATTAAAAGATGTAGTAGTTGTAGAAGTTTGTATTGTACCCACTGTGCTACTTCCTCTGACAAATACCAAAGCATTATCTGTACCTGATGAGGTTCTTGTGTCATGTACTAAGATACCATTATCGGCAGCACCATTTATTTTTAAACAAAATCTACTTGTACCAAGCTGTCCGCCACCTGTTTTATCGGTAGTATTTAATAAAAAGTTTCCACCAGAGTCAAACCTACCTGCTTCATCTAAGGTTGTGTCATTTTGAGAAGTATAAAAAGCTAAAGCTGACTCTGCATTACTGTCATCACCATTTTCTTTTAATCCTGCAATAGCTGATCCTGTTATTGGATTGGTTTCATCATCAGGGATTTCAAATTCTATTCTTGCACCACAACCTGCTTGACCATCTGAACCTGTAGAATTAAAAGTTGAACTTAACTTCAATATAGTTTCTGGCGTAGTCTGCGTATCGCTAGTCAAAGGTGCTTGAAGATGCAGACGACATGAAGGTGCGGTTGTACCAGCACCAATGTTGCCACCATCTTCTAAAATTATTTTTTGATTAGAACCAACAGTTGATCCTGTGCCTATTACTAAATCATCCGCTGAATCGTCTAAGCCAATATGAAAGTCTTGTGCATTACCATTAAATATTAAAGCGGTATCTTCTTCGCCACCATCACCAATAGTAATTTTTGGTGTAGTTCCTTTTAAAACTAAATGACTGTTTGTTAAAGTCATTACATCAACAGCACCAACTCTAAAATCTATTTGATCGTCTGTATCTGCTGTTATGGATGTATCAGCATCAGCATCTAAAATTAATTCTTGTCCATTAATATCTACTGTTCCTGTAGTGCTTAAATTACCATTTACTGTTAAAGCACCTGATGTTGCATTATCTGCGGTGATTGATAAAGGCAAAGTAATCCAAGCATTGTTTGCAGAATTTCTTAGCTTTAATAAATTATTAGAAGTATCAATCCACCATTCATAAGCAAATTTGGTAGATGGTTCTGATGAACCTGAATTGTTAGATACTATTGCATCTAAAGCATTATTTAAGTCTGCTCTAAAATTAGCACCTGATTGGTTAGCTATATCGTAATCGTGTTGAGCCATTAAAAACCTCTTGCTATATAGTCAAATGTTCTAGCGACAATTGTACCACTACTGTTCTTGAATGTAATTGTAAAACCTGTGCTAGACACACTTGTTATTTCATAAAAATCTCCACTTGCCATATTCTGTGCAGTAACAGCAATTTTTGGAGTAACTAAAAATCCTTGACCAAAAGTAACACCTAATGAACTTGTGCTTGATGTTAATTGTTGTGTATCAAATTTTTGGAAAGCTTCTAAAGTTGCAGACAATGATGATATATAAACTTGATGTGTGACATCACCTGATGTGACTTGCAATCTAAATTTAAAAGCACGACCAAAATAATTTCCGATTCTGAAGTTTTGAAAATCAGTAAATGTTGGTGAGCCACTAGGGTCATCATTGGTTGTTGCTATTTGCAATTGAACTTCTACATCATCATAAGTATTTAAATCAAAAGATTCATAACTATCAATATTTCCTGAACGAGTATCTATAAAGTCTGATGTAGAATCTGTGGTAAAAGCAAATGCAGAAGTTAATCTGTAAGAAGCGGCGGCAATACCTGTATCAATAACATTAGCAAAATCATAAGTACCCGCTAAATCTACACCACCTGCTGAATCTATAAATCCCACTTCGTCAATCAATCCTAATGAATCAAATAAAGTATCTGCTTCTAATTTTAATTTTTCATCTATAACAACCATATTTGCTTTAGTTCCAGCAAAAGATGGATTTTCTGTTCTTGTTAAAAATTGTGTTGATTGAAATAAATCAGGTGTAACTGTATTTACTACTGTTGTAGCATTAGCAGATTTAATGCCAATAGAATCAACAGCTTTTATCAAATAAGTACCAACTAATAATGGTACTTCTGTTGAGTTCGCTATACCTGATACAGCTTCTCCTACTTGAGTAGATTGTTGCCATACTGCACCTGATGTAAGTGATGAATGTCTTATCTCATAAAAACCACCAATCTTGACATCTAAGTCTGTTGTAGGTGTCCAATTTAAACTCGCAGTATTACTATCTGCCCTTAAAAATAAATTAGAAACATCTGATGGTACTGCGGTTAAACCATAAATTCTTTGTGTGGTTGATGAAAATTCTGATGCAACACCAACAGTATTAATTGCTCTTACTCTAAATTCATATAAAGCTGGCTCAATATCAAAAAATTCAAAATTAGTTCCCTGTGATGTTCCAGCACCTTGAAAAGATGCTTCTGTAGATTTTTTAAACTCAACATCATAATGATCTATTGTTACACCTAAATCTTCCCATTCTGTGTTTGTCGATGTACCAAAAGTTAAAATGGCTTTTGCTTTTACACCTGAACCTTGCGTAGTAGTAAACAATTCTTCTGTAACAGAATTGATTGCTGGTGTATTTACATTAGGCAAAGTTCCAAAGTTTTCTACCTCAAATATTTCTGTAGCAAAATCAGAATAAACTCCTAGTCTGTTTTTTGCTCTAACAGCCACAAAGTATTGTCCAGCTTCTAATTTATCAATAGTAAAACTTTCGGTGACACTTCTGCCTTCAAAATCATAACTAGCTTTATTTTCAAAGCGTACTGAATTTAATCTGTTGATGCCTATTTCATAAGATTCAACAGAAGATTTGTTAGGTTGAGTCCAATTGATAGTAACCCTGTTAAATAATGTTGGTGGTATGGTAATTAATTCTTCAGAAGGTGTAGTTATTGTTGGTTTATCTACAGATGAAAAATTAGGTAAGTTAGTATTGGGCGACGTATCTTCTGCTTGAATCAAACCAAAGTCATAAACATCATCATCGTATTCTCTTGCGGTAATATCTACTTCATCATTATTTTTTATAGCAAGTCTCATAATCTTAAACTTCTTGCCTTGATTAGAATTAAGCGTATTCCAACCTAAAGATTCTAACGAAATAAAAACTACATCACCTATTTCTGCTCTGAGTCCTTCAATTGTTGATGTAAATTTAAAAACCAATGACTTCCTAGATTGTTTCATGTTGATTGTAGAAATCATCTGTGACCTTTCCATTTGGTCTGTAAAAGGTAGTTCAATTGCTCTTTCAAGACTCAAACCATTATCTTCTGTTTTAAATGTTGTGCTTTCCACAATGGCAAAATCTCCTTGCATATCTCTTTCTTTGTTAAAGAAAGTTGCTCTGATTTTATTTGCTTTATATTCTTTACCACCTAAAGATAATTCAAAAGCACCAACAATATTATCTTCATCAAAACTTTGTACTGCTGTACCTGTATCATCAATTAATAATTTATATTTACCACTTGAAAATATTAAAGAACCTCTACAAGATGTAAGCAGTTTTTCAATATTATCTAAGGCTTTATTATTGGTATTTAATATGCCATTACAGGTATATTTTTTTTGAGTTTTATCGCCTACTGTAACTTCAGTATCACAAATATTTCTTGCAGTAGTAAATGATGCTGTGTCAATTTGTGAACTTGGCACTGACCTACCATAAATGGTATTGGTTAAATAATCTTCTATACAGTCTGCTGGATTATCGCTAAATACTTTATACGTACTTCCACCTGAAGTAGTGCTTCTGGTTTTTTTACCAATGACATCAAAATTTACTTGCGGTATTCCTGTATTGCCGAACACTTCAGGTTCAAACTTAAATCTAACAACCGCATAAGCAACACCTTGCAATCTATCTGATGCTGTCCAAGTGCCATTGGTTTCTGATATTAAATCTTGGTCTGCTGTTTGTGTTGTCGTGCCATTGTATATTTCATATTTGACTATGCCTTCGTATTTAGGTTTATGAATATTTTCTGTGGCAAGTGTAGTTATTTGACCGCCTTCAGCTTCATTAATAGCTATAATATCTGTTAAAGAAGTATCATATAAATCAGGTGTAGTATTTACCTTGTCATTGTTTAAATAGATTTGGCTTACACCTTGAATCTCACCTTCGGCAATTGCATAAACCACATGAAGAAATTCATTATCATCACCTGATACATGATAAAAAATTGGTGTGCCACCTACTCTTCTTTCTCCATAAATTACAGGTAAAGGATTGGTTGAACCTTGTTGATTGGATAAAGCTGAACGTGCTTGTGCTGACATATTATCAGGAAAGTCTTGATTAATAGCACCCAACAATTGACTACCAACGTAAGCACCAGCAATAACTGCTGCCGCACCAATAGCTATTACTGTACCAGCGGCTAAAGGTATGATTGATATGCCTGTAGTAGCGGCAAAACCAGCTACTATTGATGTACCAATCTTAGCGAATACAGGTGCTAATGCTGGTAAAGCAAAAATACTTCCTGTAAAAAATAAAGCTGTTATAAATAATATTATGTTTCTAATTTTCATTGCTAAATCTATATGCAGAATCAAAATTGTTAAAATCAGATATTGGCAAAATTGCTGTACCTATTTGTTCATCTACAGATGCCATTTTACTACCAATACAAATATGACATGAATCCCAATTTTCATTATGTTTAACTAATATATCGCCAAAGATAGCCTTTGTTGGATGATACTCTGTCATGCCTAATTCCAAACATCTACCTGATATTCTTTGGGCAAATTCTTTTTGAAATTCAATTGCACCTTCCTTAGTAGAATATTTTTGATAAATTATTTTTAGTAAATCTGTACCTAATACCTTATCAAAGTATTCAACAATAAATGTATTACAATCATTAGTTCCCCATGCAAAAGGCTCTTTCAATTTAGCTTCTATGTAATTATTTGCTTTTAATTTATCTATCATCGTATTTCTGTTGGTAGATTTATTCTGCTTCCTGATGAACCATAATTAACTGTTGATGTTGCTTTTACAGGTCTTTCTAAAACACTATCACCACCACCACCAAATTCTGTAGTTGTAGCACTTTCAGATAGAGTGATTGTAAAATAATCTGCATTAGAAGCATCAACTACAGTATGTGATTTATTTAATAAACTTCTATCCAAACCACCAACATCATCTAAACCTTCTAAAGTTATTGTGTCGCTGTTTGCCAAACCATGACTTCTATAATGCACCTTTACAGTAGCAGAAGAAGCTGTGGTTTCTATTGGATTCGTTCTAATAATAAAGCCATCTAAACGAACTGCATCACTACCACCTCTTGCAGTACTTGTTGCTGTTGTCGAAACAACAACTGTAACTGTATTTGCTGTAATGGCTGTAACAGTATGTGCTTTATTAATATCGGAAGCTGGTACACCACCAACTGCTGTTGCACCTGAAATGGTGATTGAATCACTTACAGCAATATTATGTTCTGCAAAATCTATTACTAAAGATGTTGAACCTGATGTAGCTTTTAAAGGATTGGCTAAAACAATATTTTTTTGTGTAATTGCAACTGTAAGTGTATCTGTAGTTCTTGCTGTTATATTGTGATCTAAAGAAAGGATTCTACTTTCAATACCGCCAACAGATGTTGTTTCTAAATTGAAAGAAACTGCTTCTCCTACTTTAGCAAAGTTATCTGCATTGACTGTAATTGAATTAGAACCTGATGTAGTTTGTATCAATACAGGTGCAACCAATTCATCATCAACTGTGACTTCACTGCCACCAAACTTTCCTGATTTTACAGACGTTACTGTATTAGGAACTGCAATTGTAAAACCAAAACCATCAGAATCTATTGAAGTGATTGCATGAGTTCCAGCACCTTCTGAAAAATTGATAGCAGAACTTAAAATAAATTCACCATCATCAAATGTCTTGGATTCAAAACCATTTATCTTAACTTGTTGTCCTACAGAAAAATTACTTGTGCTTCTATTTGCATAATTGATGTGTATTCTTACTGAACCTGATTGCAAAGTAAGAGATGGATTGGTTGGTTTTATTTCTCTAAAAATACTTTTTTGTGCTGGTGAAGTATTATTGATTGGTGATGTTGTAGAACCTTGTGTTGATACACTAGAACTACCACCACCTGATGCAGTAGCACCTTCGGTCATTCCCCAATTCAATTCTTTAACTACAACTGAACTAAACCTAAAGCCTGTATCTCCTGAAAAAAAACTTTGTTGAGATTCATTATTTGTAAATCTTGTATTGATTCTATCAAAGTCCACAAATAATGAACTTGCTTGTACTGCTATTGTGCTTGTTCCAGCATCTACATCTTCTTTAATTACAGGATTATTTAATCTGCCATCAAATATTAATAATGGGTCTGAAACCAAAGCATCACTACTATCTAAAAATGCTTTATAAATTTGTACTGTTCTATCTAAGTAACCGCCTGTTAAAAATAAATTAATATATGTTGTGTCTACTCCTGATAAAGCAATTGTTATTGTTTCAATATTTGCTTCATTGGTTTCAACAATATCAGAAAAATTTAAAAAACTTCCTGTTGGTGTATAAGTATTTGAATCATAAGTTACAGGAATATAAGCATCAGAAAGAAAATAACTGACATCATCAAAAGATAATTTTAATAAATGAAAAGGTTTGTTTGCAGATTTAACAATCTCTGTTTGAAATGCACCTGTGCTTCCTCTATCCATCTCATTAAAATATTTCTACCAATGACATACTAAAACCAAATAAAGCACTAGCATCGGTAGCAAACTGTGTAATATCTTCGCCAAAAGAAACAGTAAAAGGTACTGCTGAAAAAACTATGGTTTCATCATTAGCAACTGCATTTAAAAGATTAGGTGCAAAATTTAATGTAGCGTGACTTGTACCATCTGCATCCATATCAGCAGTAGCCATATATACTTTTGAATGACCACTAAATTTAAAGAAATCACCAGCTTTTATAATACCTGATTCTGAAGCTGTAAGACCATCTATAGTAGCTGAATTTGCACCAACTGACACCGCACCATCAACTACAGGATTTTCTGTTGTATCGCCTTGCGATGTGCTTATTACAGGCGGTACATAAGTAAAGGTTTCAAACTGACCTTGTTGCTTCATAGCAAAAGCATAGATAGGTGCAAATTCTGCTCTGGTCATTGGTGGAAATTCCACTTCTAACAACCATCTTTGTCCACCTCTTCTTCTTACCTGTCTTTTTAAATTTTGTGTAACAGAAACTAAAGTAGGTTCTATAGATTTAATATTTACGCTACTTGCCGCTGGTGATGTTGGGAAACTGCCACTCATGTTACAAAACCTCTTCTACCTCGCTTATTAAATTCACTTTCAATTATGGCAGATATAGTAGGTGCATTTTCTGTGATTGCAGATAAAGTATCTTTTGAATCAAAGGCTTGAATATTGTAAGTAATATTTACAGGCATACCGCCTGAACCCATGCCACCACCTAATCTATTATTTGGCACGATTGTTCCTGTTTTATTTGGTACAAATAATTCTGCACCAGCTTCACCAACGATGTAAGGTTTATTTGCGGTAACAGTACCACCTCTTTCCTTGCCTCCTATGCCACCAAGAAAAGAAGTAAAGCCACCTGTAATTTTATCTACAATTAATTTTCTAATTGCTATTCTTAATAATTCTTTGATAACAAAGTTTGAGAAATCTTTAAAGGCAAACTTACCTGTCATCAAGCCATCAACCAAAGTATCTTCAAATTTTTTCATCGATTTAACAGTTGTATTTTCAATAGCCTTGCCTGTTTCTCCCAACTCTTGTTTATATTTAGCTAAAGGACTTAAAGCATCTGTAAATGCTTGTGTACCTCTGTTTGCAAATTCATCGTTTCCATTAGTCAAAGTATTCATGGCTTCAACAGAACTACCGATTAATCCTTTATATTCTCCTATCTTTCCTATAATCCCTGAAAAACCTTCTTTGGTTTTGTTTTCAAATTCTAATTGTCTTTCTATAAGAGAATTAATAGCATCTTCATTCATGCCAAAAAAGTTAGTTGCTTCTAATAAACTTTGTTGCAAAGCAGTGACCATTTGACCACCGCCAATCACTAATTCTTGTATGGCTAATAAAGCCGTTTCAACACCATTGATAATATTTGTTGCCAATGCTTCACTAAATTTAGCTATGCCTCCTTCGTTTTCAGCAAAGGTTTTAAACATTGTAGTAAATTGATTTACAAAAGTTTGCAAGATTGGTGTGAAAGCCGCAAAGACATTATCTTTCAGACTGTTTAATTGTCTGCTTAAAATATTAGAAGTATCGTTAAACCTTTCTACAGCATCTACAGCATTACTTGATATACCAATACCGAGTTCTAGCATTTTATCTTTTAAACCAGCAACCGCATCGCCACCTTGATTTAAAATTGCAAATAGTTGCTGTCCTGAACGACCAAATAAATTAGTTAGTGCTGAGTTTTTTTCTGCGGAAGAACCCAAAGCGGCTATACCATCTGCTGTTTCAAGTAATAATTGTTCTGTGCCTTTAAGATTGCCTTCGCTATCTCTTATATTAACACCCAAATCTTTAAATAAATCTGCTTGTGTTTTTAGACCACGACCAGCTTCACCTATATTTTTGCTGAATTTAAGTAATGATTTGTTTGCACCTTCTGTAGAACCACCTGCTTCTTCAGAAGCTATTTGAAATGCTTGTAAGAATTCTACAGATACGCCTAATTGGTCTGACGTTTTACCGAGTGTGTCTATATAGGCAAATGATTGTTTTCCTAATGCACCTAATGCAAAGCCAACAGCACCAATACCAGCGGTTAAACCACCAAAAACTTTTAATGCTTTGCCAACACCATTTTTTAATTTATTAAGACTTTGAGTAACTTGTCCAAAAACAGCTTTAGTTTTATTAACCGCAGAAATGACAATATTTAATTTACCTAAGTTACCCATTGTTTTCCATTTTACTATTCATTTCTTCTAAATATGCCAACCAATAAATAAATTCATCTACTGTCATGCTCTTTTGCAATTGTTCAACTGTCATGCCGAGCCTGTCCGCAAGAGCAAACATAGCAAATAAGTCAGAATCGGCTTTTACTTTTCCTGTGCTTTTTCAGATGTAACACTACCTAAAATTTCAGATGCAACATTAGACAAAACTTCTACATCAGCTTTAGTCATAAGTGACTCTTTATCAGCTAATGTAAAAAGTTTATTGCCATCTGCATCAAGACTTTTGGTAATGATTGCATAAACCATGACTTCCAAATCGCCACCATTTGCCATTTTGTAGAGTTTTTTAGACTCTTGTAATGTTAATGGTTTTGTAAAAATTTCTAAAGGTTGTTCTTCTGTTCCCCATTCTTTGACTTCAATTTTTTTTATTTCTTGAGAATCAAAGTGAGCAACGACATTATCAATCGCTTTAGTCATTATGAGTAAGTACCAATAGCCAATGCACCTGTACCTTGAAATGCAATAGTCATTTCAACAAGTCCATCATGTGCAGCAGTTCTAGTAACATCAGTTACGATAGCTGTGCCTGACAATTTGTATGCACCACTTGCTGTTCCTTCAGGTGCTAAATTCATAGTGAATGAAGAACCTATAGTCAAAGAAACTTGACCTGAAGTATCAGTGTCATCAAAAAATACATCTACTGAACCTGAAAATTCAGTCAAAGTAGCTTCAAATGTTTTTGCTGAGTCACCCATTGAAGTAGATTCTGTAGTGTCACCTGTTTGCGTGATACTGTAAGACCTAACTTCTGCTATAGCATTACTGCCTGTTTGAACTACACCAGCTTTACCTGTTAATGTTGCCATTATTAATCCTCTTTAGATTTTGTTTTAATTTTAGATTCTCCTTCAAGAATCCACCCATTTTGTTTTAGATTTTCTACTTCTGAATCAAAAACAGTAATTTTGCTTTTGCCATCAGGAGAAACCATTACATTTTTATCCATAATAAAAACCTCTATAAAGCGACATCTGCTGCCACTTCTGTAGTTTGATAACCTATATTATATACCATAGTCATAACAGCAATAGGTTGTTCACCCTCGCCATTATAATTTATTTCAGTTGAGTCTAGGAAAGAATCTCTAGCTAAATTGTTGTGAGTTACATCTGCACCCATAGCCGCTTCAACTTCTTTAGCAATCGTATCAATTGTATCGTCATAATTGCTATTGGCTTTGACATACGCTTCAACCACTAGAGATAGATTCCTTTGTATTGTTCTACTTGAACCCATTTCTAGTAATTCTGAATCTTCAGATTTTGTATAAATAATTATTGCTGGTAGCTTAGATTCTTCTAAATTATAAACTCTGCTTTGATAAACATTTGATCCTGTAGTGGTTAGACCTGTTAAGGTTGTACCTACTCTTTCTCTTATTTGTTGTCTGATATGATTTGCCATTATTGTTCTTGTAATATTAAAGCTGTAATGCCTGTGTTGTCAGGTTGGACATTTACAACAGAATAAGTTTTTGCACCTTTCAAAGTATTGCCATCAAGATCAGTTTGTGCTGAAAAAGCCAAAGTATCGCCATGACCTGCTGATGATACATCTTTGGTTTTACAATATGCGACAGGTGTACTACTCTCAACTCCAACAGTTAAACCATCTACTGATAAATATTCATCTTCAAGGATAACCTTGATAGTTGTTGCAGAACCACCGCTAACAGTATAAGTAGCAGATACACCATGTCCATAAGAATCATCAAAGTAGCCGTCAAAATCAGCATCAAATTCTAAAGCCATTTACTTTTCCTTTCTCCTTTTGACTTTAACTTCTGATTTTTCTAAACCAACACTTCTATCTTTTTTTTCTGATACTTTGCCATCAGATGCTTCTGCTTTGCCATAACTCATTAAAGTATTAGCAGTATCGTTATCTAATTCGACAACTTCACCAGCAGAAACTTTTTTGCCATCAGCAACTGTATCTCTAAGAATTAAAACTTTCATTTTGCCTTCCTTGTTTTTAGAAAGGGCAGTAGAGAAAACCCCTACTGCCTTTTCAGTTGTTAATACCATCTATTAACTTGCGTTACAGAAAGAAACTGCGTGTCTTACAGCTACGTCTACTGATTGTAGGGCAACGATTCTAACTGTACCTGAAGTAGAGTTAGAGTAAGGATCAACAGTAATGTCTAAACCACCAAAGAACCCAATTAATAGGTCATTGAAGTTTCCGAACACATAGTTATTCGCAGTAATTTGATTAGAAACAACTACAGGATAGCCATTTACTTGTCCATTTTCTGCTACGAATAAACCACTACCTGAATCTTTGGCAGTAGTTTTTAGCGTACCGAAGTTAGCTGGATTAATGATGTAAGCCAAGTCGCCTACTAAAGCATTATCTACAGCAACACTTGTTTCAATTGAAACCATTTCTGCGAAAGTTGGTGCGGCGGCACTACTTAAAGAAACAGTATTGATACCTGAAGTGTTAGTAATACCTGTTGGATTTCCACTAGAACCACTACCTTCTAAAGCACCATCATCAATTGCAATTGCCATTGATTTAGCTAAGTCATCACGAATTAAGTTTTCAACATCTAAAGATGATTGAAGCATTAATTGACGAGTAACGTCTGTGTGTACTCCAACAGTTTTTGGAGACATAGTTACAGAACCAATTACCATTTCAGACTCACCAGATGCACCACCTTCTGCACTAATAAAAGCGGCAGATGCGGCAGATGTTTTCTTAGGAATCTTAACATCGCCAGATAGTCCATTTAGGTTTGTAGCCAATGGCATTACAGCAGATGCGTTTCTGAGTACGTCAATGAAACTCTCAGGTCTGAAATCTTGTCCAACAAGACCAGCATCGTCAGATGCGTTCAAATCCCTAGTGTTCCAATTAGCCATAACTTCAGGCGGTAACATAATACCTTGTGCAGTTCTGCCATAGTGTTTAGATGCTTCTTCTGAACATTCAAATTCAAATTCAGCTTCTCTTTGTGCCTTTCTGTCAGTTGGATTAGCTAAAGCATTTATTGCTTTCATAATCGAAAACTGACGTACTTCCTTTTTATTCATGCCAATCTCAGGAGTTTCTAAAGGCTTATCAGTCGCTATTTGGTCTAATAAGATTCCTCTAAATTCTTCTACTGAGTTACCATCTTGAATAGCCTTGTCAGCTAAGTCTCTTCTGTTATGTCTAACAGCTAAGTCCATAATTTCTTTAGAATTTCTAACGAATTCGGCTTTAGCTTCAGCAACAGATTCTTGCCTAACTTCATCAAGGTTTATTTCATTTTTAACTTCTTCAGTCATTGTTTTTACCTTTATGGTTGTTTGTTTATCTTCAGAACGTCCTACTCCGACAGCTTGTGATTGATCTGCTGGTACAGAAACAACAGACACTTCTAAAGGTGTAGTTGATACTCTGAACATCGGCTTATCATCTTGGTTGCCACGCATACGTTCCATGCCATTTATCTTGTAGCCAACACTGATATTTTGACGAATACCATCTCTGACATCTTGATAAATTTCTTCTGCGAGTTCACTTCGACCAAAGCGAACAATTGCTTTCGCACTTTTTTCAGCAGAATCAATTTCATATCTTTCGACCACACCAATCTGTTTAGTCATGTCGTGATCTAAGAGTAAAGGACTTCTGCCACTACCAATAAAGCTAGTGTCAATATCCTCTTCAGAATGTGAGATTACTTCCATGCCAAAATCTCTTTCAACAGGTTCTTCGGAACTAACTCCGATTCTCACTCTTCTTTTTTCTTCATCGATATAAGATGCTCTTGAAAGGTCTAGAGTTCGATAGACAATATCGGACTTATCTAGTCTTTCTTCTTCATCTTTATCTTCTTCATCATAATGAAATGGTCGAGATTCCATATCTTTTTCATCATCTTCCATTTCTTCCATCATATCCTCATGTTTAGCAAACGATATTACATAAGTATCGTCTGTTTCCTCTACATTGAGAATATGTCTATCTTCTTTATATTCCATAGATTTATCCTCTTTGTTTTTGGTTGATAAAGGATGCCCTTCAGGAAGTAAATCAGTATCGTGTTTACCACTTCTGAATCTGCCATTACGCAAGGCGTAAAGAAAGGAATTAATCCTTGCCGCCGCCCATTGTTCAGGACTACTTACTGAAGGTCTTACGGAAGCTGGATTAGTCTTATAAGCACCAATCCCTCTTTCATAAACTTTTGATAATACTCCGACAGTAGTTCTTTTAGATTTTACATCGCCTACTTCTTCGTTATGTTCTTCTACTTTGTTTTCTATCATTTTCAGAGCCTTGCCTGATACTGCTCTGGTTTCTTCTTCTTTTTTCATTTGTTCTACTAATCTTCTTGACCAAGCAAAACCAGCATCTCCTCCCCATAATGCCCATGCTATTCTGCCATTTGAAGGATAGCCTTCTTCTCCTGAATTAAAACCTTCAGCTTCTTTATCAACTTCGTGTCTGCTAAAAAAACTAAACATTCTTTTGATAGTATCATCAGATAAATTTTCACCTGCCACTATCTGTCTTGCTCTTACTGCACCTACTCTAGTTCCGCCACGACCAAATTCTTCACGCCAATCTAAGCCTTTTTGTGCTTCGACTTTCATGCCTTCGTTCGGTCTAGCCATCTTCGCCACCCTCGCCACCCTGTATGTCAGCTTCAACAGGCATCTTCATACCAAAAGGTTGGAAAGCTGTTTTCACACCATATTGTTCTGCCAACTTCTGTTCTCTTTCGTGTTGCTCGAATAACTCCTCAACATCTCTACCATAATTTGCTTGAACATCTTGAAATGTCACTAGACCTGACTGCATACCGCTTATAGAAGCCATCATTTCTTTTTGTGGATCAACCCATGAAAAACTTCTTGGTATAAAGTTTGCTGAATTAGCAAACTTATCGTATCTGCTCATTGGCAAAGGTTGGTTGGTACTTGGAGATGTTGAGATAGCACCACTTGATATTGACATCTCTAACCACCTTTCAAAAACAGGTCTAACGAAATGGTCAATGGTAAATCTTTGATACAGTCTGTACATCTCTCTATCTTCTAATGCACCTGCTCTTAATGAACTGTAATTAACAGAACTAAGGTCATTGGTTAAAGCGTGATAAGAAATATTTAAACCTGATGCAATACTTCTTAAAACTTGTGTACTGAATGATTCAAAAGCCGATGTAGGATGGTCAGGGTCAAAAGATTTGAAATCCATTCCTGCTGGTAGTTGTTCAAATGTACCTGCTTCAGCATTCATTATCGGAACATATTCTTCATCTTCACCATCGCCTACATAACTATCGCCATCAGGACTTGTAAAAAATCCCATTTTACTTGCTGAAACTCTTGCAGAAACTATTTCTGCTTCAAGATAACCGCCAAGCATTTTTATATTTGCCATAGCAGATGCAGTAAATGGCACACCTCTATTTTGTTCAGGTCTATTAGGAATATAGGCATGAATCATTTCATCAGCATTTAATCTGATGTGGCTTTGTCTTGCGTAGTATTGGTTATCAAATGGATGATTTTTGAAGAGATAATAAGCAATAGGCTTATTACTTGCATTTAGTTCCACGCCCATTTTTATTTTATTACCACCCTTTTCAGGGTTGTCATTTTTAGTTTCATCTAAATGGTCAGCTTCTAAAAACTCTATCTGATAACCAAACTCTGAATCTCTTGACTTAACATGACGAACTAATACTTCACCATCTCTTGCTAAAGATTCAATAAATAATTTTTGACAGTCTATAAAGGTTAATCTGCCATTAGTTGTGCAATTACCTAAACGACACCATTGATGCCATTTCTCTTCAATGATTCTGTTTGCTACTAAATCCAAACTACCATCATCGTTTCTTGCTTTCATTGATAAACGAATACCATTATTGCCAACAACATTGGATTGCATCAGATTCAAATATCTTTGCACATAGCTATCATTTCTTGCTAAGTCTCTTGACCTATCTCTTAATAATCTTAAATTGGTTTTTATCTCTTCATCAGCAGATGTAGATGTTTGTAGAAAATCAGAAAATAATCTGCTGGTACTTGCACCATTGTATTTTCTTAGATTAAGTGTTTTTCTTCTTTTCGGTTTTCTTGTAAATCTGTCGTACCAAGCCATTAGAATTTAACCTCTATAGTATTACCTGACCTTTGTTTATTTTTAATTCTTGCCTTTTTAATTTCTTCTAAATATTCTACTTTGTATCTATCTCTAAAAGTTAATAATTCATCTACTGACATTCTTGATAAAGAACGACCAGCTATGGAAAAAGAAGATTGGTCTATTGATGCTCTATTCTCCAAAACAGCTTGAATATTATCTAAAACTTTTTTTGCATGACTTCTTAAATCAGCATTGGTATTAGCTAGATTTTTTACTACTGTTGTTCTGCCTGTATCTACTCTTATTCTTTGTGAATCAGATGTTCTAGTAATGAAAGCGTTCCAAACAAAATCACCATCTGAATAACTAGCTGTAGTTGAAGATGCTACTTCAACAAAATAAGTATCATCAGCTTCAGTAGCGGTAATAGCAAACTTATGTGAGCCACCACCACCTGAATCTTCGTGGAATTCATAAGTTAAAGCATAAGCAGATGTAGGATATTCGTCAGCTAAATCATCTCTTCGCCATAATAATCTATCGCCTACAACAATAGTATCTGGTTCTTGAGTTGGATAATTGGTTCTGTCAAATGCGTTGGACATACTTTATATACAAAAATTTCTTCTAAAAAAATAGAATTAAAAAGCATTTTATCATTAAAAGATAAATAAAATTAATTTAATTTATTTGCAGATAATAGTTGTAAATCTCTGTGGATTTGCTATTGTTACAATATAATTTTAAAAAAAAGGAGAAAATTATGTTAAAAAATAGAATCATAACTTTAATCAATAGCGAATATACTAATTACTTTCCACAATTAGAATCTTTGAAAAATAATGTAGCTTACTTCACTGAAGCGTGTCAGGAATTCATTGATAAAAATGGCGAGTTAGATGATATGTCTGAATCACAAAGGGAAGAGTACCTTTCAATGTTGAAAAAAAAATATCCATCTTGCGATGTTTATGCATCAGCTAAATCTTTTATGACTTGGTATCGTTCTATAAAAAAAATACAAAAAGATTATGGAATCACAGTAGAAGTAAAAATGGTGGCATTTTCAAAAGCGTTTGACTATATTCAAGATGACTGTGAATACAATGGTTCAACCGAAAGAGATTCGGCACACTTATTTTTTAAATTGACAGAAAAGCAAATCAAACAATGGGCAATTGAAGCAAATGAGTTTGAAGGATTAGGTCAAGCTGGAGTAAAGGTTGGGCAAAAAATTGGATTAGATTTGTGTGACAATAGACTCACAATATGGCTTAACTAATTCTCTCTCAAGAAGAAAGCCACCTACTCAGGTGGCTTTTTTTTACCAATCATTTACCCAAGTATTTTTTCTTCTGCGATTGATTAGATTCTTTCTTTTCTCTTGTTTTGGTTGTGCTTCTTGAGATTCGCTTTTGGTTTTTATTTTATTTAGATTCGGCGAAAGAATATAAAATCCAGCAAGAGCATAAACAAAACAATCCAATGCTTCGTTTCTTTCTCTTGTTTGTTTCCAAACTAATTTCTTTTGTCCACGATGAAACTTAATAATTCTTTTCTCTGCGGTCAGTTGTTTAAAATATTCTTCATCAACTGTACTTGGGAAATGGATATATCCAGCTTCATCTTCTTCTGCAACATTCAACCAACTAAACAAAGTATCTTTGGCAGTATCAGTTCCGATTGGATAAAGACTTACTCTTTGTCTGCCTGATTGTGTTGGTCTGTTAGCAATAGGTTTGCCACTAATGCTTTGACCTTTGACAGCAAACACTCTTCTGCCTTGTCTTGGTTTTACAAAACCATAAACACTTTGTGTGGCATAACCTGAATCAATACAAGTAATTGCTATTTTTAATTTATGATTATTTTCTTTAGTAAATGATGATAATAAATATTCATCTAATTCTTTCCATACTTCTAATTGATTAGGGTCTCCCCAAAAGATTTTGTATTCAATTACATATACTTGATTATCTGCTGACCAACCTACAACCTGTGCTTCTAATCGGTCTGATTGGCAATCAATTCCACAAGTAAGCACAACGACATTTTCAGGAATAGTTTCATGGTCATAATTTTCTCTACGATTTAATAAACTATCAGATTCTATCTCTTCACCTTTTTCTGCAAAACATTCGCCTAGTGATGTATTAACCCAAACTCTTAATTGTTCTGGATTGTTCTTAGCAACCAAAAATGATTCAACAACTTCTTTCCATGTTCGCCATGATGAATACAATTCGTTTAAATGAAAACCAGCAACATTACTTTTATTGCCTTCTTGAATCCATTTACCATTTTGCATCATGTAAGGTTTATCGGATTCATCAATAAGAACTCCACAACTTTTACAAACATAATTTACATTTTTTAAATCATCATCCCATTTGATGTTTGACCATTCTAAATGTTGATGAGTTTTACAATGTGGACAAGGCACATGATACTTTCTTTGGTCTGATGTATTCCAAGCATCTTGGATTCTACTCATGCCATCTATGGTTGGTGTTGACGTCATTATGATCTTCCTATTCCAAAAAGTAGACGTTCTCTTTCTCGCTAGATCAACAGGATCACCCTCAGGTGTTGGTTGGTATCTATCAACCTCATCCAATAAAACAATCCTACAAGGTCTTGATGATAATGATGCTGGTGAATTACTTCCTGAAATAACAACAAAACCACCGCCAAATGATTTAGACAATATGGTATTGCCACTATCTCTGCTTTTGGAGTCTTTGACTTTACCTCTAAGAGCATCAGAAGCAGTAATCATTTTAGATAATCTTTGTGTAGAAAAGGCTCTTGCCATTTCTAGTGTTGGCATAACTACCAACATTGGTGCAGGATCGTGAGCAATATGATAGCCAAGTATATTTAAAAGTATTTCAGTCTTACCAACTTGAGCAGATGACATGATAACAATGCTTTCAATATCTCTATCATTGAGTGTGTCCATGATGCCACGCTGATATTCAGCACGACTTGTTTTCCACTGACCAGCTTCAGCACTAGATTCTGATGTTAAGACTCTATGATTGTCTGCCCATTCAGAAACATTAAGTTTCTTCGGTGGCTTGAACGTCTGTATCGACTGTTTCCAAATTATCTGTAGAGTTTTTTGGAAGTCCTGAGTTTGCGAGTTCATTTAATGCTTCATGTACTTCAGTTGTTATTAAATCTTCTACTTCAGCGTAGGATTTGAGTCCTAAAACCTGATGTGTGACTTTTGCAGGTATATTTAATAGTTTAGAACGACAATTTGCAATAAAGTTTTGCCAAGTATCAATGACATCATCAGAATGAACTAGCTTGCTTGATAATACTGCTACTTCAATTTCTTTATGATCTGCTTGATTCTTAGTTAGTCTTAATTTCTCTTCATTGATGTCATTTGGAACATCTTTAAGATGCAATCTTGCTCTTTCTCTTAAATATTGTATGTAGGCTTTACGACAAGCATCCATATCCATACCACCACGACCAATGCCTTTAGGTAGTATGCCTTGTGATACTAAATTAGAAATATACTGTTTTGTTAAGCCTAAATGTTCGCCAACTTCCTTTTGATTCGCCATGTCTTAGATTTTAGCTAATTTTTTACCTAATCTTCGCCTTTTGTCTTTATTCATGCTTGAAGTCTTGAGTTTACGCCTACCAATGCTGGTTTTTTTGTATTTATGCTTAACTTCGTTGTAGTTTGTTTCTTTTCTTACTTTTGCCATTTTTTTATCTTAAATAAACTTAATACTTGTAAGCTGTGACTAAAAAAATAATGCGCGTCAAATCACC
>WLWH01000734.1_pt1 | contig 26047 bp, 24 predicted proteins | sample 6712741 | NCBI WGS metagenome assembly WLWH01 (sample SAMN12718694, study PRJNA515312) | sponge metagenome | isolation source: marine sponge | host: Mycale hentscheli | place: New Zealand: South Island, Marlborough, Capsize Point | collected 2003-05-01
TGACACACTCAATGGTAAACCGCATCAGGTTGATGGTGAGATTACCATTGCGGAGCTGATAGAGTGTTTTGGAATTCCTCAACGCGGGTGCGCAGTGGAAGAGAATGAGGAATTCGTACCACGATATTTTCATAACAATTGTCGACTTACTGCCGTCTTATTTTAGAAGGAGAGTATCCGAATGGCAAAACGAAGGACAGCACGACTCGTATTTGATATCGAGTCAGCAGCAGACGGAGAACTCATTGCAAAAATTCGTTATCCGGGAGAAAAACTCTCACCGACCGAAGCAATTCAGCGGTATCGTTCCGAACTTCTTGAGCAAAATGGGAAAGATTTTATTCCATATACATTTCAACTCCCCGTGTCACTTGTTGTTGCCACGGTTGCCGATGACTATTCATTGATTGATCTTGTAGCTCTTGATGAAGAAATGTCGCGCCCTCATGAAATCGTGCGATTATTTTGGGAAGGCTGGCGGAAAAATGGTCAGCCACAGCTTGTTTCATTCAACGGCCGTGGTTTTGATATGCCACTGCTTGAGGTTTGTGCGTTTCGGTATGGACTGGGTATTCCTGAGTGGATTGCCGAAAATGCTCGCAGTTTCGAACAGCCACGGAATCGATTCAACAGTGCTGCACATCTCGACCTGCACGAATTTTTAACCAATAACGGTGCAAGCCGATTTGTGGGAGGTCTTTCTCTGGCTGCCAACCTCATCGGCAAGCCGGGAAAACTTGATGTGGCTGGTCACATGGTTCAAGACCTTTGGGACGGTGGCCGAGCACGTGAAATCCACGACTATTGTCGAAGTGATGTACTGGACACGTACTTTGTTTATCTGCGGAGCCGTGTAGTTGCCGGCGCAATTTCTCTGGCAGACGAACAGTCATTGATTGAAGCAGCCCATATCTGGATTCGGAGCAAAGCAACCGAGTCATCGGGACTGGCACGGTATCTTGAGGCCTGGGGTGACTGGCAGAGCCCGTGGGGCTAACACATAATCGTGCAGCCCCACGGCAAATGCGTTATGCCTCAGTGATTGGCTCTTTCACGAGTTGGATGAAGTGATTGCCTTTTGGCCCACTCGAGAGTTCTTTTGCCTTCTTTTCGGCAGCACGCTTGTCAGCATATTCGAAGACAGCAAGACGCTTCAGGCCGGAGTTAAAGACTCCCCAGTACGCCTTCAGGCGAACGTCTTTTACAACCTTTTTTCGGGTTGCTCGCTTTTTGGCTGCTTTCTTAGCTACTTTCTTGGCAGCTTTTTTGGTCGCAGCCTTTTTTTTCGTAACTTTTTTGACAGCCTTCTTTTTGGCTGTTTTTTTGACAGCCTTCTTCACTGTTTTTGTTGTTTTTTTGGCAGCCTTTGTTGTTTTTTTGGCAGCCTTTTTCTTTGCGATCTTTTTCGCCATGGACGCTCGCCAGCCTTCTGTGCAACGGTGAAAGGGTTAATCGGAAACAGTAGCCAACATCGGAGGATGGCCATCTCGTTGCTTCCAACGAGAAGCCAGAAGTATAAGATGCCAGACGGTCGCCGCACAGGGACCGCCGCGACAGCCTATACTGTAGGGATGATGAGAGTGGAAATACCAACAAATGAGCCTCTGGCAGCGGGTCCGTTAGAGGCCTATCGAAAGCTGGATGACGCTACTCTGGCGAGTCGGATTGACGAAGTTCGACAGCGTCTCGGGTCGCGTGTGCTGATTCTTGGCCATCACTACCAACAGGATGCTGTGATTGCTCATGCAGATTTGCGAGGTGATAGCTACCAACTCTCAAAATCTGCCGCAGAACGAACAGACTGCGAAGCCATCGTGTTTTGCGGTGTTCACTTTATGGCGGAGACAGCAGATATTCTTGTCAATCGACCTGAGCAGATGGCAGGTCGAAATGGTTCACGAGTGAATGTCGTATTGCCCGATACCGCAGCGGGCTGCTCAATGGCTGATATGGCAGCAATTGAACAGGTGGAGGATGCGTGGGCTGATCTCGGTGAGATTATTGACACCGATGATATTACTCCAGTGACCTATATCAATTCTGCCGCCAGCCTGAAGGCTTTCTGTGGTCGACATGGTGGCATTGTTTGCACATCAAGTAATGCTCGTGCTGTTCTTGAGTGGGCTTTTGCTAAAACGAAACGAGTCCTTTTCTTTCCGGATCAACACCTTGGCCGGAATACCGCCAACTCAATGGGTGTCCCACTTGAGCAGATGTGTGTGTGGAATCCTCATGATCCACGACTTGGTGGCAATGATTCAACAACTCTGGAAAAAAGTCGAGTGATTCTCTGGCAGGGCCATTGCAGCGTGCATGCAATGTTTCGTCCGGAGCATGTTGCCACGATGCGAGAGAACATTCCAGATGTCAAAGTTCTGGTCCATCCGGAGTGTGCATTGGAGGTTGTCGAAAAATCTGACCTCGCTGGCTCAACGAGTTACATCATTAATCAGATACAAACTGCTGCCCCTGGCACGTCGTGGGCAATAGGCACAGAACTTCATCTTGTGAGACGCCTCGAGCAAGAGCACCCTGAACAGACGATCCGATTTCTCTCACCGACGGTTTGTATGTGTGCGACCATGTATCGTATCGATTTGGCACATCTCTGTTGGAGCCTTGAGCACCTCGAGTCAGGGAATCCTGTCAATGTAATTCGTGTTGATCAAGATACTGCACACTGGTCTGTTGTTGCTCTCGAACGAATGCTGGATGTAACAGCCTTAAAACACGGCTAGATATGCCGAAGACGTATTTCGGAAATGTCTTTACGAGATAGACAAAGAGATAGGGGTGGATGATATCTGGGTTGAAAGGAAGAGCCAATGACATGTTCTTGCCAGATATGAATTTGAGACAGTGAGCCATTGAGGTTTTAGGCAATTTCATCAACATAAATCACTTTTTTGGGAACAGAGCAGGCCATGCATTATCCCTTGTCCTATTGCACGAACGTCCACCCTTGTCGGTCACGCGACGATCTTGAGAGAATAATTTCCCAAGAAGCTCGTTCTGTTCAGGAACAATGTGGCTTTGGTATTGGGATTGGCCTTTGGTTGCCCGAAGTTGTTGTTTCTAAAGTGGCTCACGATGCGACTGTTACAAAAAGCATTGCGAGTCTTCTGGCTGATCAAGGGCTGCAGTGCTTTTCACTCAATGCGTTTCCTTTTGGTGATTTTCATTCAGAACGCGTAAAGGAAAAGGTCTACCTCCCAGACTGGTCAGATGTTCGTCGTCTTGAGTACACCCGACTTTGTAGCCAATTTCTCGCTGGAATAGTAACAGGAGAAGACGAAGGCAGTATTTCAACACTGCCACTTGCGTATAAGCAGGCAGCACAAGCCCCGGACTTTTCTAAAAGGGCTATCGATCAACTTATGCAGTTGGCTCGCGACCTTGACAGATTACATCATGAGACTGGAAAGATCATTCGGTTGGCTATCGAGCCTGAGCCATTCTGTCTTTTGGAGACGACCCCCGAGACCATTCAGTTTTTTGAGATACTGTGGGATACTGCTGATAAAGCAGGAATCGGTGGACTGGTTCGCCAGCACATCGGTGTCTGCTACGACGTCTGTCATCAGGCTGTTGAGTTTGAAGATGCGGACACAGCTATTCGTGAGTTGGCTACGGCTGATATTCGTATCAATAAGGTGCAAATAAGTTGTGCGATCGAACTCGACAATCCATCAGACGACAAAGCACGCCAAGCGTTAGCGACATTTGCTGAACAACGCTATCTTCATCAGACCTTTGCACGGCATTCAGATGGCCGAGTGATCAGCCACACTGACCTGACTCAAGAACTTGCACTCGACCCGCCTCCTGCCTGGCAGCAGGCAGAAAAATGGCGAGTGCATTTTCATGTTCCGGTCGATGCAGATCGTCTTGGGCCGTTAGGGACAACAAGGCCAGAACTTATTCGAGCACTTCATGCTCTGGGCCAACTGCCCTATGAACCACATCTTGAAGTTGAAACCTATACGTGGCCGGTATTGCCGGGGGTTGCAAGTGGAGATGTTATTGCGGGCATGGCCCGTGAACTCATTGCAACAAGAGATCTTATTACCGGTGAGTAGTGTTTTTAAGTTCTATTAAGGTAGTCCTCGATTCACACAGATACGTAACGATTAAAATTTGATGAATGTTGCTCAACTATATTGCGAGAATAAACGTCTGATTTATCGGCTGATGCAATATTTGCTCTCTCAAGGTGTGGTGGGTCTGGTGCTGTTGTGCACCAGCGTCAGCGGCCTTTGCGAAGAAATAGATTCTAGGCTTTTGGATAGGTCGGAACTGCCCGCGTGCATACCAACAGACTATCGGATTGTGTGGCGTGATGAGTTTGAAGGAAAATCTCTCAACTCAGATAACTGGACAATGCCCTCATATAAGACGCGCGATGCGGCATTGCTGAACTCTGAAGGAACAATACGTGTCGCAGATGGACTCCTACACCTGAGAACTCTCTGGCGAAATGAAAAGGTCCATGCCAGTTATATTCAGACACGTGGCCGACACAATTGGAAGCACGGCTATTTTGAGTGCCGGCTGAAGTTCCAGAAAAATCAAGGACATCATGGGGCGTTCTGGGTGCAGACGCCACATTTTCAGAGTTTCGTTGATCAGCCAGATAAGAGTGGGACCGAAATGGATATCATTGAATGGTTCGGTGCAGGTCGCCGTCGTGGTTGGGCCGGTATGAACATTTACTATTGGGGTACAACGAACGACGGTATACCTGGAAAAGTGAGGAGTCCATCAATTCCGGATTTCCCCAAAATGGGAGGACCAGTTGAGAGTCGTCCAGAGAGCCCAATGGGTGATCTCAGCAAAGACTTTCATGTCTATGGTCTGCTCTGGACGGAAAAGGCGTGTGTTTTTTTCTGGGACGGTGTTGAAATCATGCGAGACACCAAAGCAATTTCTCAGGTGCCGCAGTACGTAGTCCTAAGCCTTCTCTGCTCACATTGGGAGCGGCCACGGCTTGATGTGACAAAACTACCCGATGAAATGCAGATTGATTATGTTCGGGTGTACCAGAAGCCGTAACTTCTTTGGGAAAAAATATCACACGGCTTGAGGCACGTGCAAGAAACTCTTTTACTCGGAAAGCCTCCTTTTTATGAAATCCTGGATCTACCTGGCATTTGCCATTTTAGCCGAAGTGGTTGGTACGAGTTGCCTCAAGGCATCTCAGGGATTCACGAAGCCAATACCCTCACTTGTGGTTGTTGCTGGTTATGGACTTGCGTTTTATTTGTTGTCTTTGACACTTGAAACAATTCCTGTTGGGGTTGGCTATGCGGTCTGGTCAGGTGTTGGCCTTGTTCTCATTACACTCGTAGGATGGATTTTGTATGGCCAAACACTTGACGCACCGGCATTTCTGGGAATGGGGTGTATCGTTGTCGGTGTCCTAATACTCAATTTGTTTTCGAAGGCCGCTGTGCATTAAGAATGTGCCGAGGTTGTCTTTGGTAGTGTTTTTGTCGTCAGAAAATTTTTATAGATTTCGTATGGTTCGGAACATGAACGCACCATTTCTTTTCTCATCCGGGGATATTCTCATGCAGAAATGTATTCCAGCTATCGTTTTTATTATTTGCTTTGTGTGGTGCAAAAGCCCTGTTCAGGCAGACGAATCTCAGCAACCAAATATTGTTGTAATCCTCGCAGATGATGCTGGTTGGGGCGACTTCTCCTGCGTTGGGAATAAAACAATCTCAACACCGGCGGTTGACTCTCTGGCTCGTGACGGAGCATTACTCGAGCAGTTTTTTGTGCAGCCTGTCTGCGCTCCAACGCGGGCGGAGTTTCTAACAGGACGGTATCATGATCGCAGTGGGGTCCGTGGTGTAACCCGAGGGGAAGAGAGAATGTCCCCTGAAGAGGAAACTGTTGCCGATGTTTTTAAAAAGGCCGGGTACGTTACGGGGTGTTTTGGGAAATGGCACAATGGCACACAGTGGCCATACCATCCATTGGCACGTGGGTTCGATACCTTCTATGGGTTTACGGAAGGGCATTGGGGTGATTATTTCAATCCACCAATGCAACACAACACGGTCTTTGAAGAGGGTGAGGGATATATCACTGATGACATCACTACAAAGGCAATCAGTTTTTTCAGTAATCACGTAAAAAGTTCGGCTGCCAAGCCAGTCCTCTGCTACGTCGCGTTCAATACGCCCCATTCGCCAATGTGTATTCCTGATGCTGATTGGAGCCGATTTGCAGAGCGACCGCTCCTGCAAAGGGGGCCAGACGTCAATAAAGAAAACCCCGTCTTTACACGGGCTGCTTTGGCGATGGTTGAAAATCTCGACAAAAATGTTGGTCGAATTCTGGCGGCAATTGATGCAGCAGGAGTATCACGTGAAACCATTGTTGTCTTCTTTTCAGATAACGGTCCAAATAGTCAACGCTGGTGCGGTGGAATGCGAGGCAAGAAAGGATCGACAGATGATGGTGGTACACGAAGCATCTGCTGTATCAGATATCCAGGTCAGATTGCCTCTGGAGTGCGGCTCCCTCAGATCACTGGAGCAATTGATTTATTGCCTACCCTTGCTGGTCTTACAGGTGTGCAGTTGAGCTCCCCAAAACCACTTGATGGAATCGATCTGACAGCGATGCTCAAAAAAGATACAGCAGAGCAATCAAAGTCAAAGGAGCTGAGCTTAGAGCTTGGTCGGAGGCACATGGTTGCTTCTCAGCGTGGTCGAGTAAGTATACGCACGCAGCGTTTTCGCCTTGATGACAAAGGGCGCCTCTACGATATGCTCTCTGACATTGGTCAGAAATGGGACATCTCCAAAGAGCAGCCGGAGGAAAGAGAGCGACTAAAAGCAATTGCTGACGATTGGAAGAAAGATATTCTCGATCGTATGCCGCAGCCGGACGTCGAACGTTTTCCTGTTGGGTATGCTGGTGCACCTCTGACCGAACTTCCAGCGCGGGACGGGTATGGAGAAGGGGGTGTCGTGCATAGTGGACGCGCACCAAATTGTTCATTCTTTACAGGATGGAAGAACACAGAGGACTCGCTTGTATGGGATGTGGATGTCCTCAATGCAGGTACCTATGCTGCAAAAATCTGGTACACATGTCCTGCAAAAGATGTGGGATCGACCATCCAGCTTTCCTGCGGTGAAAGCCGAATCACGACGAGCGTGACTCCGGCGTGGGATCCACCGCTGAACACTGGTGAAGACCGTGCCGATCGTGGCGGTGAAAGTTATGCAAAGCCGTTTCACGTGCTTTCTCTCGGTGATATTAAGCTGGAATCAGGCAAGACTCAGTTGCGGCTTACGGCTCTTCATGTGCCAGGAGCATCTGTTGCAGATGTTCGTAGAATAGTTCTGTATCCCGCTGTGAATTAGTGCGGGCAGCGGTGCCTTGTTGACCTATTGTTCAGAACAGTCTCACCGGTTTGTTACTGATTCCAACTGTCCGTGCATCTGGACTAGTTTCTGGTAACGATCGAAGACGCCGTTGAGTATCTCTACGGATTGGGCGTGGGGAGTAAATCGGGTTGGTGTTCCTGTTTTTTGAGTTTCGACGAACTGAGTCCAGTCAGTTGTGCGACCAGCCAGTGATTCGAAACGAAATTTTGCCATTAAAACTGCTCCCCAAGCCGTTCCCTCGTCACCTCCCTCAAGAATTGTTACCGGAGTATTGAAGGCATCAGCAACAAGTTGTCCCAGCTCGGGTGTTTTTACAAGTCCGCCTGACAAAATAATCTCAGTTCGTGGGTATCCTTGTTTATCAAGCTGAGTGCTCCCAAGCCGCAAATTAAAAATTGTGGCAAGCAGCATGGCTTTCACCGCATTGCCAGGGGTTGCAGTCTCATTGTTCAGTCCGAGCACCATGGCAGTGCCACCTTGGGAAATACCCAGTCCTGGTTCATCGTCCATGAAGGGCAGTGCCAAGAGACCACCACAGTCAGCGTCAGCTCTAAGCACCTGTGGCATGACAGTGGAGAAGTCACCCCCAAAAAGGCTGACTGCCATATTCATGGCCGTTGTTCCATTTCGAAGCCAGACCATGTTGATCGGGCGGCCATCTGGTGCGCAGAAATGATCAATAGGAACTGAAATTCCCTCAAACGCTCGATCACCAACTGAGTTGGCAACAACACTCGTACCGAAACTCATTGATACCTGACCAGGAGTTGCGATCAATGAGCCAGCGAGTGCCGCCGGTTGATCTCCTTCAGCAGGTGCAACCGGAATGCCTTCAGGTAGCCCAAGCAGTTTTGCGCCGTGTGCATCCAATGAACCGCCATCTTCACCAGCCTTTTTGACGGATGGAAGAAGATCGCCCAATTTCGGAAGGGTGCTGCTCGAGCTACTTTTCTTTGCGGATTGGGTCGCAATCGCATCAAAATCAGCCAGCATGTGCGAGTTATACGTCAGCGATTGCTGATCAATTGGGAACATGCCAGCAGCATCACCAATTCCAAGGTGCCAGCAGCCTGTTAGCCGATAGGCAATCCAGCCGGCAGGTGTTGTCATGTGGCTGACACGTGCTGCCTTTTCGGACTGATTACGAATTGTCCAAAGCCATCGAACTGCGGTCATGCGTTTGGGACATTTTGTTCCCAGATGCTCTGTCAGTTCATTGCCTTCGTCTTCATTTCTGCCATCACACCAAAGCCGAGCTGGTCCGACTGGTTTGCCGTCTTCCTCCGTAAGAACTTCCCCGTGCATCTGCCCGGAGATTCCGATTGCCAGAACGTCCATGTCGATCTGCATCGAGGATATTTTTTTTCGCAGATCAGTCATCGCGTCCTTCAGGGCGCTCTCCCAATCGCATGGTTGTTGTTCATAACACCCAGAGTCAAGTCCAGGTACCATGTCATACGTACCCTCACCACTGGCAAGAATTTTTAATTCTGCGTCTGTGAAGATGACAGAGAGGCCTTGCGTGCCGATATCGATACCGAGGAAGCCGTTGGTTTTCATAGATGTCGCTACTTCAAGAGATACGGGGAAAATGAAATATTTTGAATACCTAAGCCAATACTGGATTGTCGAGCATCCGTTGAATCAATAGTCTGATCTTTTCAGTAGTAGCTGTCAGCATGGCCGACTGTTTCTCGGTCTGTGGCTGCCTTCCTTTACCAAAGTCAAACCCACGCAAACTTATCGCGCTGCGGAATCCTTCAGGAAAATCAGCAGCACAAAATGTAGTATCAAAGAGCTCAAGCAGTTGTTTCTGTAGTGACAACGCTCCATCAAATTGGCTCTTCTTCGTCAGGTCATAGATCGCTCGGGTAATCTCAGGGACGATTCCACTCGTGGCGTGTGTGCCTCCCTGACAGCCAGCCATCAGCATGGGGACAAGTACCGCGTCCCATCCGGTCATGAATAGAAAGTCTGGACGAAGCGGACGGACAGACTGGATCAGTCTGGTCATACCGGCAAGATCACCAGAAGAATCTTTTATGCCAATAATGCGATCAAACTCCGCGAGTCGGCAGACTGTTTCATTATCAATCGGGCTGGCAAAAAGAGGAATATTATAAAGCGTTACGTCAATCGGACTGTTGAGAGCAATTTCCCTGAAGTAAGCAAAAACACTTTCTGCTGAAAGTTTGTAGTAGAACGGTGAGACAATAGCGACTGCTCGAGCACCAAAGTCATGGTACGTATTACACGCATCGAGTGTTTCGTGAACATTTGCTTCAGCTGCGCCAGCAAGAACTGGGACCCTGTCGGCTGTCTGATCACAAACAATCTGGATGATTCGGCGTCGTTCTCCTGCCGTAAAGCGTGTGAACTCACCAGTAGATCCATTTGGATAAAGACCGTGCACTCCTTTATCAATCAGCCAATCAATATACCGTCGTAGTTCACTCTCATGAATCTCACCATTGGCACAAAGAGGAACCATCAGAGGGGTTAAGATGCCAGAAATGGTCTTTGCTGAACACATTGAATCGTATGTATGGGTAAGAGATTTTTATGCTTGGCTTCAAAGGGTTTGAGAAACCGTTCAGCTGATACATAATTATTTGGGTAGTGTATTGAGAACTTCGTCGTGGAGCCAATCAAGCATGCGATCTGGCCAATGTCGAATGCTCCGTCGCTGTGATCGTTCTCCCATGCCAAAGCCATGTCCACCACGTGTGAAGATATGCGCTTCGTAGTCGACGTCGAGTTCACGAAAGTGGTGCATTAAGTTTAGAAGAACACTCGTATGTGCATCATCTGCCGCAATGACCATAAAGGCTGGTGGCGTATCATTCGGTAATTTTGAAGGAATACCGACTGGCCCGGGGTACACAAGCATTTGGAAGTCAGGTTTTGCAAATTCACGATCAATTGGGTCAGCAGCATCGGGATTCCCTTCACCTGGCTTATAGCACGTGATCGAAACGACCTCACCCCCAGCAGAAAATCCAAGCATGCCAATTTTTTCTGGATCGAGATGGAATTCTTGAGCCCGATGGCGAACCAGGCGAATCGCGCGTTGACCATCTGCAAGCACATGTTCTTCAAACTTATATGGTTGTCCAGGTTGTCTCGAGAGTCGGTACTTCAATACAAATGAAGTAAAGCCATGCTCAGCAAGGAACTGGGCTGGTTCTTCACCACCACCACGCATGCCCAATTTTCTGAGCCCACCTCCAGGGGCAATGATAATCCCCACTCCATTGGCTTTTTCTTTTTCCGGAAGGAACACGGTGAGCGAAGGATTGTGCACATTTGTCACGCTCCCTCTCTCAACGACCTCTGCTTCGTCTCGCCGACTTTCAAAACCAGGCGCGCCGTTCTCCCAGAGCGGAAGAACACGGTTTTCGGCCGCATATAACGATGTATCCATCCCTGAAAGCAGAACAAGGGCAATGGTTCTTAGAGGAATCAAAAGAATGTTGTGTCGCATAGAGTAAGATTTTCAAAAGAGGAACACTTTTTATCAAGAAGAAATCATACCAAGTGTTTGGGGTGAAAATGAGTCAGAGGAGAAAAACAATGGGTCACGTTACCGTCACTACGTACCGGGCATTTGCGTGTGCAATTTTTCTTACGTGTCTTTTGGCGTGCGGTGTGCTTCCTGCGGCACAGGAAAATACAAGCGAGCAACCGAACATCCTATTTCTGTTTGCGGACGATCTCACCTACGAAGCCATCAGAGCATTTGGCCACACAGATATTGATACACCAAATATTGATCGACTTGTAAATCGTGGCACCACATTTAGCCATGCATACAACATGGGTTCCTGGAGCGGTGCTGTGTGTGTTGCGAGTCGTACCATGTTGATTACGGGCCGGAGTGTTTGGGACGCGAATGATATTTATAAGACAACCGATAAAGAGCGGCAGGCAGGTGTGCTGTGGCCCCAGCTTCTGAGTCAGGCCGGCTACCGCACGTTCATGACAGGCAAATGGCATATCAGAACAGATGCTGACAAGTGTTTTGATATTGCCCGACACGTCAGGCCTGGAATGCCGAAAAGCGTCGAGGGTGCGTACAACAGACCTCCTGCACAAGGCAAAGATCCGTGGAGTCCGACAGACACGAGTCTCGGTGGATTCTGGGAAGGTGGGCGACACTGGAGTGCGGTCACGGCAGATGATGCAATTGATTTCCTTGGAGAAGCCAAGGCCGGAAAGCAACCAGCTTTTTTCTACGTGGCATTCAATGCTCCGCACGATCCACGACAGTCACCTCAGGAATTTCTGGATCGTTATCCGATTGAAAGGATTGCGACTGCCAAACCATTTCTATCTGAATACCCATATGCAGAAGAAATCGGAGCAGGGAAAAAATTGCGAGATGAAAAGCTTGCACCATTCCCGAGGACAGAGCAGGCTGTTGCGGTTCACCGTCGAGAATATTATGCCATTATCACTCATCTGGATGCTCAAATTGGCCGCATTCTCAAAGCACTTGATGCATCAGGTAAAGCAGAGAATACATGGATTTTCTTTACTGCCGACCATGGTCTTTCAGTTGGTCATCACGGTCTTGTTGGAAAACAAAATCAGTATGACCATTCGATCCGTGTCCCATTTGTTGTTGTTGGTCCGGGTGTACCCAAGGGTGTGACTGACACGACACCGATTTATCTCCAGGATGTGATGCCAACGACTCTTGAGTTGGCTGGCGCACACCAGCCAGAGCATGTCTTTTTCAAGAGTCTGCTTTCTCGTTTAGGCAAAGCGAAGTCAGATGCTTCCCCCAAGCCCTATGAGTCCATTTACGGAAGCTATCTCATGCTTCAACGATCGATTACACATGATGGATGGAAACTGATCATCTATCCCAGCGCGAAAGTGCTTCGACTGTATCATGTTCAAGATGACCCTCATGAAACCGTCGATCTAGCAGCTGAGCCAGAGTGCGCTGATAAAATCAGTCAATTATTCGACCGATTTATTATTCTTCAGCGTGAGTTGCAGGATCCAGTTGATGTGACCTATTTAAAACCATCAAAATAATATGGAACGCGTTGTATATGCGAAGCTCACAGGACACTGAGATCAGATGATGCCAAGAATAAGTGCGCGAGCAGGCCTTGCGGTTCTCCTCCTTTTACTGAGTGGAAGCACCAATCAAATAGCTCAGGCTCAGGGAAAGAAAAAACAGAAATCAGATGCACCCTTTCGTTGGGTGAACCAGCCGTCAAAAGCGTACGAAGACGTGCCGATTCAGCATAAGACGTTTCGTAGTCAGTCAATGGGAGCGGACGTTGGATACTGTATCTATCTTCCTCCGGACTACGAAAAGTCGGAGCGGACGGGAAAGAGATACCCGGTTGTCTACTACCTCCATGGCGGACGGCCCGGCAGTGAACTGAAATCCGTAGGTCTTTCAGTATTTATTGAAAAGGCGATTCGCTCAAATCGTATACCACCAATGATTTATGTTTTTATTAATGGTGGTCCAATGAGTCATTATGACTATCCCCAAATAGAAAACGGCCAAGGTGAATCAGTCTTCATTGAAGAACTGATACCTCATGTTGATTCTACATATCGAACAATTGCCTCGCGAAAGGGGCGTGGTATTGAGGGATTTAGCCAAGGTGGTCGGGGAACAACAAGGATAATGTTTCGGCATCCAGAGCTTTTCTGTTCTGCCGCTCCAGGTGGTGGTGGGTTCGCAACGGAGAAAAAGATCAGTGAGAATGAGGGTCATGAAAGTGATCGCATTGTATTCGCAGAGGGCTATAACGCATACGATATAGCTCGCGGCTATGCCAGAAGTGAGAAGCAGAAGCAATACCCACTTCGTATTCTTATTCATGTCGGAACAAAAGGCTTCAACTATGAAAATAATTTGGAATATATGAAATTCCTCAACCAGCTCGGTATCGTATTTGAAAAGCTTGTCGTTCAAGATGTGCGACATAGTGCACGATTAATTTATGAGCAGCAGGGTGATGCCTTGATGAAATTCCACGCACAGAATTTTTCAGATGCTTCGCAGTAGCCACCAGCGTGCACTCTGTATTCTGGGTCGAGGGGTATGACACAGTACTTTACCGGTGCTCTTCGCGAACAAAAGCAGCAGCAAGAGCAGACGCGTGCTCGATTTGATACTCGCACATTTCAGAAAACCTGTGCTCTCGGGTACGTCAGCATGGATTATGTAACTAAATAAAGGCCCACGTTACTCTCGTTGAGCGTGCCTGGCAGCCAATTGGAGTTTGCCGGGATCGTGACAGGAAAGGGAGGTGTGAAATCCCCTTGAGTGTAATCAGTGCAATAAGGATGCAGCGGCTGCGTAGTTTTTGTCATTGGGAGTAACAGAGTCTGCTGAATCCACAGTTTGTTGGAAATGCAGTGGCAACGGTAACTATACTAGTAGCTACGTTTCTTTTATCTTTGTTTTCGTTTGTCAATCTTCAAGGAGAGTGGTGTATGCGAATTGACCATATTCGACAACGTGCGGTGCGTTCACTACTCAGTGTTACTGTCGGGATTTTCTTTTTTGCTGGGCCGCTCGTCGTCGCTGATGAAGCATTGAACAAAAAAACAGGTGACACTATTTCATCTTTTAGTGGGTGGGTGATTGCTGCTGATTATGCGGTAGATGAACCGCTTCTGGTGACAGCCGGAGGAGAAAGTCTTCTTTATCGTTCTGGCGATGTCATTCTCTGGAAGTCTGATGGAAGCCGTGTTGGTGAATTATCAGGACATCCAACGGCGGTGTGGGCCGTTGATATTTCCGCCGATGGAAAATCAGCAGCCACAGCCGGATACGATGGCCTTGTAAAAGTATGGGACTTGCAGGGCCGGAAATTGAAAGCTGATTTGAAACAGCACAAGGGGTGGGTGCGATCGCTCGCCTTCTCTCCCGACGGTTCACAATTAGCAAGTGCAGGAGAAGATGGGAAAGTCTTCTTATGGAATACGCAGGATGGTAAGGCTGCTATGACTGTGGCTGCACACAAAGGGCCAGTGACTGCTGTCGCCTTTTCACCGGATGGAAAAACATTTGTAACGGGGGGAGGAGACAACCTTGTAAAAGTCTGGAATGCTGCTGATGGCGCGGCGATACAAACTCTGGTAGGTCACGAAGATACAATCTGGTCAATTGCCTATTCACCGACTCACTCTCAGTTCGTATCAACTGCTGCTGATAGGACAATCCGAGTCTGGTCTGCTGAAACTTTCAAACAGACCGCAGTGTTTACAGGTCATAAAGATTGGGTCACAAGTGCCGAGTTCAACAGTGATGGAACTCGGCTGGTGACGGCGAGCCTCGATGGTGAGATCAAACTTTGGGATGTTCCCAAACAACGAGAGCAACAAGGACTGAAGCGCCAGGCTTCGAGTGTCTGGTGTGTTAGGTTTGCACCAGATGACCAATCAATTTTTGTCGGCACACACAGTGGCGGTCGAGTTATTCCGACTCCAGTGGCCAAACTGTTGCCGCTTCCTCCAAACCCGGCCCCGACGCAAGGAACCGAAGCAGGGTCAAAACCACTCATGTTGACTGAATTTAAAAGTCTGATTGGAGCAACAGGTGTAATATCAGATGATGGAACGGTTCTTGTGTCTGGGAAAAAAGGGAAAGATACATACACCCTTACAGCGGTCGTTCCCGAGGGCCCTGCCGTGACAGCAGTCCGTCTTGAAGTACTGCCAGATAAGACGTTGCCAGCTCAGGGGCCAGGCCGTGCACCCAACGGTAATTTTGTGCTCAGTGAATTTAATGCAAAGGCCATATCTACTGACAAACAAAAAACTGAAACACTCGTTATGTTCACTACTGTGACGGCAGACTTTTCACAGGGTGGGTGGCCTGTGGCCAACGCACAAGATCAGAAGGAAGATACCGGGTGGGGTATTGGTGGGGCCATAGGTAGGCCACACATTGCAACATTTCAAACGGCAGCAGAAACGCCGATTCAGGGAGGAACAACACTGGTATTCACGATGAGCCAGCAATTTTCAGATGGCCAACACTCGATAGGAAAATTCCGATTGTTTGCCGATCAGAAAACACCGGTTGGTGATTCTGTGCAAACCCCTGAAAAGCTAAATGCAAAAGATAATCAAAAAAAGAAGGCACCAGATTCGTAGAATGAATAATATAAGAAGGTTCACATATCACCATCGGTCCTCCAATTGAAGAATCGTTTGTGGTCCTCCCTCATTTGAAAAGACATGATGCAAGAAAAAATCAAAAAACCTCTTATTCTGACACGGCAGTTGTATCTTCTTGCCGGTTTCATCCTCATTTTCACCGTAGGCTACATAGTCGGCTCTGTTGTTCCTGGACAGAATGTATCCCCGAAACAATTTCCTGTCATCCACGCAATGACTTCGCAGGCAGACGATTCATTTGCCGCATGTACCATTCCTCTCGCGGGTGGTACTGAGGGCTTTTTCATACTCGACTTTCTCACGGGTGATATTTCGGGTGGAGTGATTAATCCGATGACCTCCACCTTCGGTGCGACCTTTCGGCACAATGTGCTGAATGATCTGGGCTTTCAGCCTGGGCAAGTGAAAAACCCAAAGTTTTTACTTGTCGCAGGACAGATTGAAATGCGGCGTGGCCGAACGCCGATGGCGCCCGCTGTGCTCTACGTTACGGATGGTACTTCTGGGACAACGGCGGCGTACGGCATTCCGTTTAGCAGTCAACGTGGAGCAGTAGGTGGGGTTGCGGTACCCTTGGTTCTTCTTGATATTGCCCAGCCTCGTGGAGGTGAAAGTCAATAATGAGTCATAACGAAACCCAGACGAAACGTTCAATGATTATTTTTGTAAATGGGCAAGAGACACAGGTTTCTAACGGTCACACTGCGCATGATCTTCTCCTCGACCTAGGATTTGAAAGACGCCCCGTTGCAGTTGAGGTGAACAAAGAAGTCATTCCACGAGCACTTCTTCCTGGCCGACTACTTCGAGAACATGACCAGATAGAAGTTGTAACACTCGTTGGCGGCGGTTAAAGGCAGTACGAGAAGAGGCACAAAACGGTATGGCAGAAACAGCAGTTGATATCGCACACGCAGAGAAATCACAGTCAGCACTCAAAGTAGGGAACTTTGAACTTGCAAGCCGCCTTGTCGTCGGAACTGGCAAGTATGCCAGCTATGCAGAAATGGCAGAATGTCTTGATGCAAGTGGAACGGACTGTGTCACGGTGGCAGTGCGTCGCGAGCGTCTCCTGAATACTGCCGGAGAAAATATTCTCGATCATCTTGATCTCGCTCGCTACACGCTGCTCCCAAATACAGCAGGTTGCTTTTCGGCAGATGATGCAGTGCGTGTTGCACGGCTGGGCCGTGAGCTTCTTCGCGATCTCGGAAACAAAGGAAGTGAGTGGGTCAAGCTTGAGGTCCTCGGTGATCAGAAGACCCTGCTGCCAGATCCTGTCGGTACAATCGAAGCTACCCAGCGTCTCGTAGATGATGGATTTACGGTACTTGTGTACAGCAGCGATGATCCAATAGTTGCCAAGAGACTCAAGGATCTTGGGGCGGCAAGTGTTATGCCAGCAGGAAGCCCCATTGGATCAGGGCAAGGAATACTCAATGCAAATAGTTTGCGTATCTGTCTTGAGTATCTGAAAGATGGTGATCCCGAGTATCCCGTGATCGTGGATGCGGGTGTTGGTACAGCGAGTGACGTTGCGGTAGCAATGGAACTTGGTGTTGACGGTGTTCTTTTGAATACGGCAATTGCACATGCCACGGATCCACTCACAATGGCTCGTGCTATGCAATCTGCATGTGCGGCTGGCCGATATGCATTTCTTGCTGGACGAATTCCTCGTAAGCGGTATGCAACGGCGTCGAGTCCAGAGTCTGGGCGAATCCATGAGTCATCTTGAATTGCAGGCACGTTGATATGCTGGCGAAACGTATTATTCCATGTCTCGATGTTGAAAAGGGACGTGTTGTAAAAGGAACAAAGTTCCTCGAGCTTGTGGATGCCGGTGACCCTGTGGCTGTAGCCGCTCGCTATGAAGCTGAAGGTGCAGACGAATTAGTCTTTCTTGATATTACGGCCAGCCATGAAGGCCGGGCAATCATGCTCGATATGGTTCGGCGAGTAGCTGAAACCGTTTTTATGCCATTCACCGTGGGCGGTGGTATTCGGACATTGGACGATGCTGTTGAACTCATTCATGCTGGTGCTGAAAAGGTGAGTATCAACTCATCGGCCGTAAAGACACCTGAACTGGTGACGGAAGTCGCAAATCGTCTTGGAAGCTGTGCCACGGTCGTCAATATCGACCCGAAGCGGGTTGTCAAAGATGGAAAAGAGGTGTGGGAGGTTTTTGTAAACGGAGGTCGTGTACCGACTGGTATCGAGGCAGTTGATTGGGCACGACGAGTCGAGCAGTTGGGTGCAGGTGAAATTGTTCTCACGTGTATGGATCGAGATGGGACACGCGATGGGTATGACCTCGAGATGACCGCTGCAGTGAGTCGAGCTGTTGGAATTCCTGTCGTAGCCAGTGGTGGTGCTGGCAAGCCAGAGCACCTGGCTGATGCAATTGAATACGGAGCGGCGGATGCTGTTCTTGCTGCTGGAATCTTTCATTTTGGAGCATGCACTATTAGTGATGTCAAACAACTACTCGCAAGTCGTGGGATTCCGGTGCGCCCGGCAAGCAGGCATGCATAAAAGTCCGGCAACGCGTCAGAATTGGTCACTATTTGGTCGAAAGGCCACAGTGGTTTATCGTGAGGCTCTTTGAAAAGCCTCCGCTAGTCGAAGGGGCCATCCAACAGGAGGAGCAAAAATGACACTCGATGCCAAGTCAGAACCAAAATCAACTTTTGCTTCGGAGGAATCTGCGCCAGTGGCTCGTGTGTCAAAAAAAGATAATAAGCTTGAAGTAGATAAATATTTTGAAGCCCTCGTGAAACTCGATGGTTCGGACCTTCATTTGAAAGTTGATCAGCCCCCATACATGCGGGTGAAAGGTTCACTTCAACCACTTAAAGCACCCCCAATTAGTCAAGAGAAGATGAAGGAACTCTGCCTTCCGATGCTTGATGATCGCCAACTTAGGATTCTCGACGATGAGGGAGGTGCTGACTTTGCATATACAGCACTTGTTGGTGATACACGGTGGCGGTTTCGAGTGAATTTACTCTACCAGCAGGGATCGCTCGGCATGGTTGCACGGAAAGTTAATAACACGATTCCAGATTTCGAGGGGTTGTATCTTCCAAGTTCGATTGAGCGACTGTGTACACTTGATCAAGGGATGGTGTTACTTGCTGGTGTGACCGGATCTGGAAAAAGCACCACGATTGGTTCGATGTTGAATTACGTCAATAGGAACTATCGAAAACATATTCTTACGCTCGAAGATCCTGTCGAATTTGTGTTTACTGAAGACAAATGTCTTATCAATCAACGTGAAGTTGGTACGGACGTCAAAAATTTTGAAATTGGCATGAAGCATGCGGTCCGTGAGGATCCAGATATTATTCTTGTTGGTGAGTTGCGAGATACCGAAACATTTAAGACTGCAATCCATGCTGCTGAAACAGGTCATCTTGTCTACGGCACCATTCATGCTTCAAATGCCCCGAGTACCATTACTCGAATCCTTGACCTCTTTCCTCAGGAAGAGCATGCGGCTATCCGAAGTGCTATGGCCTTCAATATGAAAGGGATAGTTGCGCAGAAACTCCTTAAATCCATTAAAGAGGGTGTCTCGCGGGTGCCTTCAGTCGAATTAATGTTTTTTGATGTTCTTGTTCGGAAATATATTTTGGAAGAACAGGAACATATGCTAGCGGACCATATTCGTAAATCGGTGAGAGATGGTATGCAGGATTTTACAATGAGTCTTAAAAATCTTATTGACCAAGGGCTTATCGACCGGCAAGCAGCACTTGATATCGCTCCAAATCGTGAAGCGTTACAAATGGCACTCAAGGGGATCGGTTAATCATTCAGATTGAAACCTGTTTCAATGAATCTTGAAAGGCTGGTTAGTTGTTATGAATAGAGAGAAATCCATGCTGAAGCATGCATTAACTGACTGGTTGATGATTGTTTTTCTCTGCTTCTTTTTCTCGACCGCACTGTCATTACCTGCAATTGCTCAGCTTCCTAAGCAACCTGCTGAAAATGCAGGAAAAGCTGATGAAGGTGGAGAAGATCCCGAAGGAAAACCTCCTGCTGGTTCTGAAAAAAAGTTGGATATGACCACTGTTGGAATAGGTGGTGGAGTTCTGGCCGTGCTTACGATACTTTTCGGCCTTACTAGTTTCTGGGTAAAAAAAGACAGCCTTCGATATGGAATTGGTAGTAAAAAATGGACACGTATAGTTGTCGTTCCCTATGCGCTTGGAGCAGTAGCAATTGCTGTGTCTGTTGGGCTGAATTGGACTGAGTATGCGTTTCTTGAAAGTGGTGGGCTATGGGGTGCACTAGGCGGCCTTTCTGGGGTTTGGCTGGTGCCTGTCTTTCTTTATTTCATTGCTCGGTCACGAGCACTTAACGACACTGGAGAGGTCGAGGCGGCACTGCCAGACGTCGCGCTCATTGCTACCTGCCGTGAAGTGCCGGAAGAGAATACGCTTCTTGTTGAAAAACTCTCTGAAAATTTAGAGTTTGCTGACTTGGTCCGAGTGTTGGCTGAGGCATTTGCTGCACGCGCTCCTGTCGTGTTGCTTGATCTGGCTCAGGGAGGCCTTCATGTTCGCTATGACATAGATGGCGCAAAGACACCAACACGTATTCGAGAACACCTCCTAAATGGCAGGAAGCTTCCTAAAAATGATCCTGAAGTTTGGGTTGATGCACCTCCGCTGGATGCTGTGACCGGTGAAAAGGTGTTGGTCACGCTCATGAGACTTGCTGGCCTTTCTACAAAGAAGCGAGGTCGTCCACAGGTGGGTGAATTTGAGGTCACGGTAGATGGTAAGAAAAGAACATGTCGCCTCAGTGCCAAAGTCATCAAAGGGCACGAGCAGTTCGTTGTTGATTTGGCGGAACCACCAAAAAAATTCAAGGCGGCAGATGATCTGGGTATGCCTCCAGAAATGCTTGAGTCACTTCAGGAGTTAGTAAACAAAAAGCACGGATTATTTATTGTTTCAGCGTCAAAGGGTAATGGACTCACGACCCTTTTTGATATGACGGTGACGGCCGGGGATCGGCTGATGCGAGATTTTGTCTCTATTGAGGAAAAAAACGAAAACAACGAAGAAATCCAAAATATCAAAATACAAAAGTATGACGCAGAATCAGGCGAGAGCCCAAATCAGGCGGTCGAGAGGGCCATGCTCGCATACCCGAGTGGTTTTATCACTCGTAATTTGCGGGACCCAGACTTCGCAAATGAACTGGTTAAGCGAGCACTCGCGGACAAGATGGTGATTGTTAGTGTTCCGGCCGAAAACAGTATTGATGCTATATACAAGATTCTTGACCTTGGTATTTCGCCGAGTGATCTCGCGAAATGTCTTGTTGGCTCGGTCTCTCAAAAGCTAGTTCGGAAGTTATGTCCCAAGTGTGCTGATCATCAAGAGACACCTCTTCCACTTCTTGAAAAATTCGGAAGGTCAACAGATGACGTTCCCCATATTCGCACAGCCTCAGAGCACGGTGGCTGTCGTATCTGTTTTGGTCGCGGCTACGTTGGCAGAATTGGTGCATTTGAGCTCGCCTCGGGTGTTTCTCTTCGTAAAGGCGTTGCAAAGGGAGTCGATGCTGCGACGTTGAAAAAAGCAGTGACGATAGATGGCTATGTCACCTCGCGTGATCAGGGAATGGATCTGGTGCTCAACGGTGTTACGTCACTGGAAGAGATGCAACGAATTTTTTCATCTAAAAAGAAATCTCAGGCGGGAAGGCCAAAGTCAAAGACTTGATCTGAGCTAGTAAGGACATGAGTTGTGACTGTTAGTCAAGCCGAAGACAATGCCGACGAATATCGTCCGATAAGTACACTTGCAGTACTTGCTCTTGTGGCTGGATGTTTCTCTGTTTTGGCATTGGTGAGCCAGGTGCTATGGGTGATTCCAATTCTTGCGGGTGGGCTGTCAGTTGCAGCGGTCAGGGATACTGCGGTCGGAAATTCACATAAAGTTGGTCGAGGTGTTGCCCTGATTGGCTTGGCTTTATCTGTTGGGTTTGGGGCGCAATCCGTCAGCGTTTTTTCAGTAAACGCATGGATTGATCACAGCCGCGCCCGTGAAACAGTCATGCGATGGCACGAGGCGATTCGGGCAGGGGAATGGGACGTAGTTCATGGGTTTTGTGCACCGGGACTCATTCAATCGGAGGAAGACCATGATGGCTCAGATCACAATGGGCATCACCATGATTCTGAAGAGAGCGGGAAGCTATCCGAAATTAAGTTGCTACGGAATTTTCCAGCTGTTCGTTCACTTGCGGCGTGTAGCGAGATTGCCATTGCAGAGATAGTTCGTGGTGATCAGCAGTACCAAGGGGCTTTGCATCTGACTATCGATGTTAATAAATGCGAACAACATTCAGAAGATACATTACCACTCGTCGTTGATCTCTGGTTGAATCATAAGTCTCAAGAGGAGCCGGAAGTAGGAGAAGATGCTGCTGGATTTCAGAACGTTGAAATATGGCAGATCATCGGGGTTGAACCATCAGAGTAAATTTTCTTTTTGACAATTATGCTTCCTGGTCGAAGTCAAGAATTATCAGAATTGAAATAACGGATGGCATCAATTGAATCAGTGCCAGTTGCCAACATCATGAGGCGATCAAATCCAAGGGCAACCCCAACACCTTCCGGCATGTTGTCGTGAACGGCAAGTAATCTATCCGGGAGAGGTAGTTTTTGTTTTTTAAATGACGTCCGGATAGTGTTTGTCTTTTCGAGCCGTTTTCGAATAGTGGAAGAACATGTTTCTTCCTGCCACCCATTCATGAGTTCAATGCCAGCAACGAAAACTTCAAAGCGAAGTGACAATTGTTTGTTCGTTGAGTCTAGTTTTGCAAATGCAGACTCACTTGCAGGCCAGGATTCAAGCATGGTTGGTTGAGAAATTCCAAGCTGTGGAGACACGACCTCGGAAAGTAATAGTTCGAATGCAAGGCTCCACTGCTGTTCTGCAGGAAGGTTAGAAATGCTGTCTGGAATTCCAACGTCATGAAAATTAGATGCCTGCAATAAGGTACCAACACCGGCCGTCATTAGGTCTATGTTGGCATGCTGAATGAATGCCTCCCTGCAGGGTAGTCTTTGCAGTCCATCGGTATGGAGTGAGTCATGCAAGAGTTGTGTTATCAATTTGGCAGTTGAAGTCAGGTTTGCCCCAGGTTCATACCATTCGAGCATGGTGAATTCAGTATCATGATGCGGACCTCGCTCGTCACTGCGGAAGCAATGAGCAAACTGATAAATCGATCCTGAATCTTCTGTGAGCAATCGCTTCATGTGAGGTTCTGGGCTGGTCTGCAGGAATTTTATTTCATTACCATGCATGACCGTATAAGGATCAATTGAAACCTCTGGAAGTATTTCACTCGCGACAATTGGGGTGTCAACCTCAAGAAAACCTCGACTCTCAAGGCGATGGCGAATCAGAGAACGAACCGTTGCTTGGCGTTGAAGAAGTGGGCGAACAGACATAAAGAAGCTGCATGTTGCGACGAGTGAGGCTGCTCCAAAAAATAGATTACTTCGTAGAAAGTTTACCAGCATCCTGGCGATAGATCAGTACCGGACAAGGTGCATGCCGTACAACGGCCTCGGCAACGCTACCCATCAGAATTCGACTGAGTCCCGTGCGGCCGTGTGTGCCGAGCACGATGAGTTCTGCTCTTTCTTCCTCGGCAATGCGAACGATCTCTGTTGATGGATCTCCCATAACAAGGCGATGTTCAAAAGTGAGTTGAGGGTCAGATGGGCTTACGTCATGGAGCATTTCGAGTATTCGTTCAGAACTCGGTTCAGGAAGCCCGTAGTAGAGTTCACCACCACCGTAGGCAAGTGGTGGTTCTTCGATGTGCAGAATGATGAGGTCCGCAGAAGACTGCTTGGCAAGATTTTCGGCGTGCACAAGTGCTGCGTCACTAGCAGTCGAAAAGTCTGTTGGGAAGAGAATTTTTTTCACACTCATGACTCACCTCAATGGTTTGTGAATAAGTCTGCTCACTGAACTCCCAAACGTATGATATTCGTTGCTGCTCCAAAAAAGGAAGTAGTTCACCTGTTCATTTTTAAGCAGCCAATTTCTGATGCTCCCAAAGTTGAGTGACAAGATGGTTTTTGCGACAGATTAATGTCTTTCGGTTGTGAAGCTATCCAAGACGCATGCCGGGCAACGCTCCGCTATCTGGGGAAAGAAGGTAGACACCGTCGGCTCCAGCTCCACTTGCAGCAACGACCATGCCCTCGCTGAGACCAAACTTCATCTGCCGGGGAGCAAGATTGGCAACAATGACAACAAGTCGGCCATGAAGATCTTCAGGCCGATGAAATTTTTTGATGCCAGCAAAAATTGTACGACGGTCGTCACCACCGAGTGACACTGTAAGCTTAAGGAGCTTACGAGCTTCTGGAACTTCTTCGGCATCGACAACTCGTGCGACCCGCAAGTCGACTTTAGAAAAATCATCGATAGTACAGGTTTCTGCAAGAACTTCTGACTCAAGTGGTTCCGTAGAGTCTTGAGCAAGAGTACCCGTTTCTGGTTTGATATTTGATGCTTCAGACACGGTAGATCCTTGTGGGGTGGATGATGAGCTATTCGATGCAGCAAGAAGCGCATCAATTTGTGAGGATTCAATTCGTTTCATTAATGGCTGGAAGGTAGCAACCGGCAGATTTTCTAGAGGAGTTTGTGACTGTTTCCAATCAGTAATGGGAGGGCCAACAAGTTGAGCAACATTGTCCGCTAATTTTGGAAGAACAGGGGTCAGATAAACTACTAATTGACGGAATAGATTGAGCGAGACACTGGCAACATCCTGTAATCTTTGCTGTTCTTGGAGGCCTTGTTTGGCCAGTTTCCAAGGTTGTTCATTATCGACATACTGATTTGCTCTATCTGCTGCCTGCATGATGATGCGCATTGCTCGTGCGAAGTCACACGACTCATAGGCTGCGGCTATTGCTTCACCATCATCGGCTGCTTTCGCAAAAAGACCACCATCGTCAGGATATGTAGAAGAGAGTCCCGTTTTTTTCAGCCAACGGGCTGTGCGGCTTGCAAGGTTCACAAGCTTTCCAATTAAGTCGGTGTTTACCTTCGTAGTAAATTCTTCAAGATTGAGATCAATATCATCAATGCCACCAGAAATCTTTGTCGCGTAGAAGTACCGCAGAGCTGCTGGATTGAGGTGTTCAAGATATGTACGAGCCAAGAGGAAAGTGCCACGACTTTTTGACATTTTCTGACCATTCACAGTCAGGAAACCATGGACACGAACTTTTGTCGGTAGGTTCATGCCTGCAATTTTGAGCATTGCTGGCCAGAAAAGTGTGTGAAAATAGGTGATGTCTTTTCCGATGAAGTGGTGAATTTCTGCATTTGGCTGGTTTGTATCACCTGAGCACCACCAGTCAGCAAATGAACCACCGTTTTTTTTCGCCCATTGTTCGGTCGTAGCAATATAGCCAATGGGTGCATCGAACCAGACGTACCAATAATGGCCAGGTGCATCTGGGATTTCAAAACCAAAATAGGGAGACGGGCGTGAAATGTCCCAGTCGCGCAGGGGCTCGTTGAGAAAATGTCCGGCAAGGTAATTTGAAATCTTTGGGTCAATGGACCCAGATTCCTGCGTCCATTTGGTAAGGAAAGGACGAAGGCTTTCCAGAGTGACAAAGAGGTGTTCCGCTTTTCGTACCTCGGGCGTCGTGCCAGAAAGTGTACTGATGGGGTTTATCAGTTCGGCGGGAGAGTATGTTGCACCGCAGGTTTCACATGAGTCACCATATTGGTCAGCTGCCTGACACCGTGGACAGCCACCCTGAACAAATCTATCAGCAAGAAATATTCCTGCTTTGAGATCAAAGAGCTGACTCACCTCTCGCTGGGCAATCAAATCTTGCTTGCGAAGAGATTGCCAAATATGGTTGCACAACGAATGGTTTTCTGCACTGTTGGTAGATCCATAATGATCAAACGCAATGTGAAAGCCCTCAAAGTCAGCTACATGGGCATCTCGCATGGAAGCGATGAGATCTTGTTCGGTACGGCCTTCGGTCTGTGCTCTGATCATGATGGCTGTACCATGCGTGTCGTCAGCACACAGGTAAATAGCTTGATTTCCACGCAGTCGTTGGAATCGTGCGAAAATATCTGTCTGGATATATTCGACTAAGTGCCCAAGATGGATATGACCGTTGGCATATGGGAGAGCCGAAGTAATCAGGATTCGGCGAGTTTTGGGCATGATGCCTTATGAGCAAAAGAGCACAGGATGTTGGGAATGCGATATCGTGCCGCTTCGTGAGCTGCGTTGGTCGAAACCGCAAAAGGATAGTCTAAAACGAATACAGAATTCAAGAAAAGCCATTGTGCGAAGAACTTGAGTAGTTGGGCAGATTAGCGTGTGTGTCAGGCTGTAGTAACCCCGATTTCCGTACCCTACCCGAATTGCCTCAC
>WLWH01000738.1_pt1 | contig 25917 bp, 33 predicted proteins | sample 6712741 | NCBI WGS metagenome assembly WLWH01 (sample SAMN12718694, study PRJNA515312) | sponge metagenome | isolation source: marine sponge | host: Mycale hentscheli | place: New Zealand: South Island, Marlborough, Capsize Point | collected 2003-05-01
ATGGAGTTTCTGGTTATGACTTGCCGTCAGACATTTCTGGCAACAAGATTATAAATAATAGTATCTACAATGATACAACACGCTGGAAATTCCAAGGACCGCAAAGCGATGCGACATGGCAGCTATATACCAAGGGTATGCTTAAGGCAGTTGGTCCGATGTATTTTTGGCAAATTAGGCAAAAGAAATTTGAGATTTTGCCAGTACCCACTGCTGTAGAAAGTGTTAGCTATCGTTATATTCAAAATACTCCAATTGAAAGTGCTTTATTTGTAAGACAGGCAGATTGGTTAGCAGATAGCGATACTTCGGTACTTGATGAGTTTTCAATTGAATTAGAAGCAAGATGGCGATATTTGCAATTTAAAGGCAAACCTTATGCAGAAGCTAAATTAGAAGCAGATGAAGATCTAAGAGAAAGAATAGCACAAGACAAAGCCCCTGGCGATGTTTACATGAATACAACAATACCAACTAATGGCAATCCGATGTATTATTATCAACCTTTACCAATTATTCCTTAGTGGTAAGGGCATTTACAAATGTTAATTCTTTAGCTCAAGAAAGAAATAATCAATCACAAGCAATAGTTCTACCAGTAGCAACTGGTGGACTTAACACAGTATCACCACTTGCTTCACTACCGCCTAACGATGCAGTAGAAATGACTAATATCATTCCTGATGTTGATAAGGCAGTAACTCGCAGAGGTTTTGAAGAAGTTATAACTGGGTTGCCAAGCGATGTAGAATCACTATTTGAATATAGATCTGATACTGATAAACAATTGATATCAGTTTCTGGTGGAAATTTTTATACAGGAATTGATACCGCAGGATTAACGCAAATTGGCACTGGTTACGCAAATAGCCGTTGGTACGGTGATATGATGAATAATCACCTTTTGCTTTTTAATGGCGTTGATGATCCCTTAAAATACGATGGTACTACTTTAAGCACTAATACTTTTACTGCTACTGGTTTAACACCTTCCAGTTTAGTCGGAATGACAGTATTTAAAACATTCTTAATTACTTGGAATGCAATTGAATGCGCTTTTTACTATGGTGGAGTAAGTGCGATTTCAGGATCATTAAATAGATTTCCTTTGGAGTTCGTAGCAAAACATGGAGGTAATGTTATAAACTGCGCTAGTTGGTCTAGTGATGGTCGCTATGATATTGAGCAAAGGCTAGCAATTTTTATGTCAACAGGTGAGGTTATTGTTTATCAAGGTACAGATCCATCTTCAGCAACGGATTGGCGGATAGTTGGTAGCTATCACATGAGCCAACCAATTTCACAAAAAGCAATTATTAATTCAGGTGGCGATTTACTAGTTCTTAACGAACATGACGTTACTTCATTGCAGCAAGTAACGATTGCAGGGCAAGATTCCCCAGAAGGAACTACTAAGCTTACTGGAGCAATTAAAGAAGCGGTTAATAAATACGGCTCGAATTATGGTTGGGAGTTGCTACATTATTCTTTTGGTAACTGGCTGATTATTAATATTCCAGTAGCCACTAATGACACATACGAGCAGTTAATTTTTAATACCAAGATTGGTACATCAACAGGATGCAGATTTACTGGCATGAACGCAAGATGCTTTTGCGTTATGGATAATAAATTATATTTTGGGGGTGATCAAAAAATCTATCAAGCAGACAAAGGATTTAGTGATGACGGACAAAATATAGAAGTTACCCTTAGAACCGCTTGGAATGACTTTGGCACGCCACTTAGAAAAGATCCAAACTTTTATAGATTAACTTATGCGTCAGCAGCTCCTTTTGAGCCTGAAAACGCACTCGATTATGATTTTGTAGATTCTATCCTTCAAGATGCAGAAATCGTCACCTGCGGCTCTGGCGTACAATGGGATAGCGTTTTGTGGGATACTACACCATGGTCTCCTGCCTTAACTATTAGAACTTTAGAGTTTGATACTAACGGCGATGGAACTTACTTAAGTTTTCACCTTCGATTCCAAATCAGGGGTCAGCTTGTAAATTTATATAGCATTTTATATTCATACAATTTAAACACAATTTAACAATGGGATTATTTAAAAAAGCTTTCGATACTACTTTATTGTCTGAAAAAGGACGAGGTAGAGTAAAAAATTTTTTAGGATTAGGAAAAGGTCCAAGACCCACCGATGCAAATTCTTTAATAAGTGAGCAAGATAAATTAAGTCGATATAATATTAATTCTCCATTTGGATCAAGAACTTTTACTACAGGACCTGGCGGAAGAACAGTTTTAAACATTCAAGAAACTGATTCGCAACGAGGAATTAGAAGATCACAAGAAGGATTGGCGCAATCATTATATGCTAGTCGTGCGCCATCAATTGCAGATTTTGAAGGTATTTCTAATAGAGTAACCGATCAAATATATGATCGAGGAATGGAAAGGTTAGACCCTTTACAGCAGCGTAATATGAGAAGGCGTGAGATTGAATTAGCAAATCGGGGTTTAGGCATGAATAGTCAAGCTTACAGAACCGCAATGACAGATTTGAGCCAAGCACAGCAAGATGAACGAAGGAATTTGTTGTCACAAGCAATATTATCAGGAATGTCAGAGGCTAAAGATTTAGTTAGAATTGGTGAGACACAAAGAGCAGCAAGGTTCGGAGAAACAGGTGCAGTAACTGGTGGAATTAATGCGCAATTATTTGGTAATGTTGCAGGTATTAATTCAGCAGGGATTCGTCAAGGTGTTGATGCTTTAAATGCTCAAAGAGAACAAGACGCTCAAAGGAGAAGAACGCAATTTTTAAGTGGAGCAATAGGAGCTGGAGCTATAGCAATGTCTGATGAAAGACTGAAAGAAGATATTAAGTATTTAGGAACGTCTCCACAAGGATTTAAGAAATATAGCTTTAAGTATAAAGCAGACCCTTCAAAAACCTATCAAGGTGCAATGGCTCAAGATCTTCAAAAAATTAAACCTGAAGCAGTAATAGTAAAAGATGGCTATTTAGCAGTCGACTATAGCTTACTAGATATTGAATTTAAAGAAATTAACTAATGGCAATAGATTTATCACAATTTATTTTATCAGCTAATAACTCTGGAAAGCAAAGAGTAACACCTTCAGAGCAGTTAGGATTAGCGTACAAACAACAAGCTCAAAATGCTCAAAGAAGTATGCAAGCTTATCAACAAGCAATGGGGCAAAATTCACTTGCTGCTATTCCTTTAGCTTTGGCAATGGGCTTAGAACGAAATAGAGCTGATAAAGCCTTAGGGCAATACAATCAAGCTCAAGTACGAGAAGATGAGCAGTTACTTGAATCTTTACCAGAAGATATGCAAGCATCAATAGGAGGCTTACCAAGAAAAACAAGAAATGAAGTAATTCAAAAAGCTTTCTTATCTAAATATGAAAAACCTAAAACTCAAGTAATAAAAACTGATAGTGGAATTTTTAATTATAATCCAGCAGATGGCACAACCACTCCTATTACTGGACCAAATGGAAATCAATTACAAGTGCCACAAAAGAAGGGTGATATCACCAATGTTTACGCTGGCGGTCCAGATGTATCAGAATTTGATAAAAAAATGGCTGCTCAAGATGCTAATATAATTCCTAAATTAGATGAAAAATCAATTTTAGCAGACGATGAATTGCTTTTGTTGGGTACAATAAAAGGCGCAGTGTTAAATCCTAACACTTCACAGGGTGCTTTTGGAGATATTAGATCTAATTTTAAGAAGGTTCAAGATTTTCTTGGTTTTAATCCAGAAGGTATGGAGGACGAAGCTATTATTAAAAGTGTTGGTTTTAGGCTTGCTTTGCGATTACGAAATCCGAAAGGGGTTGATGGCGGTATGCCAGGTGCGGTAGCTGTTAAAGAGATGATGAAATTAATCGAAGCTAATCCTAATTTAAATTATACACAAGCACAAAACTTGGCTCTCATTGAGTTAGCAGAAATAAGAGCTAGAAGAAATGGCGAATTAAGTGCATTAAAAGCAGAATATATTAGAGAAAATAAAACTAGCAGAGGGTGGACTAAATATAAAAAACAATGGTTAGAAAAAAATCCACTTTTAACTCCAGAACAAGATGCGCAAATTGCAGCTCCATTTCAAGAAGCTATTCAAGCAAATAGAATAACTAAAATTCCAAAAACTGCCAAACAAAGACAAAAAGAAAAGGCTGTAAATAGCATAACAAAAAATTCTGATGGTGGACGCACAATACAAATAGATTATGAAGATTTAGATTTAATGGAATAATTATGACACAAAAAAAAGATAAGGTAACAGTAGCATTGCCCGATGGAAGAAAATTTGAAGTTTCGGTTAAAGATGTTGATAATTATGACGCAAAAAAAATTATGCGCAGTGCTAATAAATATTATAAAAGAACTGCTAACTCTTATCAACAACAACAATTTGGCAGACAATCAGCAGGAATGCGCAAAACATCTTCAGAAGATCCAGCTTTAGATACTTTAGGTAAACAAGCAGGTGATTTTTTCTATCAAGTAGGCAAAGGCGGTCAAGAATATTTAAAAGGAGGCGAGCAAATTGGGCGTGAAATGTTTGGAGATGATGAAGGATCACAACAAATAGCTCAACAATACGCTGAAGATCAAGCAAATTTATCAGGAAAGCAAAAGTTTGCTAGAACAATTGGTAAAACTGGCGCACAAATGATGGCAGCTTCTCCATTTAGCAAAAGTATTCAAGGTCTTAATTTATTGGGTAGGTTAAGTCTTGGTGCTGTTTCTGGTGGCGTTGATAGCGCCCTTACTCCAAGTCAAACAGATGAAGGGTTTGCGCAGCAAAAAACTAGAGATGTAGCCAAAGGAGCAGGACTTGGTTTAGGAGTAGGAGTAGCTGTTGAAACTGCAAAACCAATAATCAATATTGCAAAAAATATATTTTCTAAACCTGATCCAGATGAATTAATAGGACTTAGAATGCCAAGCAATGAAAGGCGAGAAGCATTGCAGCGCCTTGAAAGTGCAGATGAAGATTCACCTTTAGCGTTAGTTGATGTAGCAAATGATGAAATAAAAGGATTGGCAAGAAGTACAGCTAAATTGCCTGTTGCTCAAAGTACAATAGCAAAAACTTTAGGTGAAACAGGTGACAGGGTACTTGGTGAATCAAGTAGAGTGGCAAAGCAAATTGATAAAATTTCTACTAAAAAAGATATTAATAAATATATTGAAGAAATCAGAAAGGAAAGTGATCAAGTTGTATCTCCTATATATGATCAAGCAATGTCTGAAGGCGCAACTTTACCTAAAACGGAAAATGAAGAATTATTTGAAAAAATTATTCCTGATTTAGTTTCAGCAAAAAAAGATCTACGCATAAAAGAAATAGGTCAATTTTTAAAAACTGATGACGAATTGATAAAAAATGCCATGCAAGAGTTAGGTATTAAAAATATTGATGATTTTAAATTTATTTATAAACAAAAAAATTTACTTTCTGATCCAAAAGATAAAAAAATATTCTCAAAGTACGCAAAAGAAAGAAATCAGTTAGCACAAGGGTTACCTTTAAAATTTGCAGATAAAGCAAAACGTTCGTTGGATGAAAAAATTAACACAGCCAAAGAAAGGGGGAGGGGTACTACAGTAAAAGCATTGACGGAAATTAAAAATAATCTTGTAGAAAAGTTAGATGAAATTAGCCCTACATATCAGACAGCTAGAAAAACTGCTGAAGGTTATTTTAGATTAGAAGATGCAGCAAAAGAGGGTAAAAAATTTATGGACGCTTCTGTTTCAGTAGAAGATATAAAAAAATTAGTTTCTGGGTTTAATAAAAGAGAAAAAGATTCTTATAAAATTGGAGTTGCTCAAAAATTACAAGAAATGGCAGATAGCGTGCCTGAAGGAGGTAGTTCAGCAAGAAGAGTTTTCGATAGTGACCGAAAAAAAGATAAAATAAAAGCAGTTTTTGGCAACGAAAAAGAATATAACAAATTTGCTACTAAAATGGACGATGAACTAGATATTAAAGAAACTCAAACAAGAGTCAGAGGAGGATCGGGAACTGATATAAATAGAGCTAGTGATGAACAGGTTCTTGAAGGTATGGGTAAAGGAGCGTCTTTCTTAGCTACTGCAACAAGAAGTAAACCTGAATTAATAAATAGAGCAATAAGACTATTTACAAAAAAATCTGCGTTTTTAACACCTAAAAATGCTAATGAAATAGCAAAAGCGTTGGTTTATCGAGAAAATAGCATTCCTATGCTAAAAAAGCTTATTGCAAAAGAAAAAGATGATGCACAAAAAGAGGCAATAAAGAAAGCAATAAAATTAGTAAAACCAGAAGTTTTTGCCACAATATCAATTAATCAAAACAATTAAATATGCCAAGAAACGGAACAGGTACGTACACGCTACCTTATAACTGGAATGACGATCTAGCCAATGGTATTACTATTCAGGCTGGTCGAATGATGGGTCAACAAGACGATATTGCCACTGGATTGACTAATTCTATTGCCAAAGACGGTCAAACACCATTTACAGGTAATCAGTCGATGGGTAATAATAAAATTACTAGCCTTGGTAATTCAACTGATGCTCGAGATGCAATACCGACCGCTCAAGTCCAAAATAGTTCACTTTTTAATCTAGGCACTTCATTAGGGGTAGCAGATGCTTACACAGCAGCAGCAGTGCCAGCAATTACTGCGTATGAAGCCACAATGTCATTTAGAATTAAGATTCATGCTACAAATGCTACTACCACTCCTACGTTGCAATTAAATGGTATTGGCAATCCAGCTCTCGATGGTGTAATTAAAAAAATCACTCCAGGTGGTTTAGAAGTAGCCTTAGCAGCAGGTGATCTTGATGCTGGTGCTTATTATGATTTTCAGCGTAACAGTGCAAATAACGCATGGATTTTGATGAATGAAAATAAAGCCGATGTTCCACAGGCTACATGGCAAGTATATGGTAAATCATTGCTTAATCGTGATAGTACAATTGCTAATGACGGAAGCGCTCCAAATACTACAATGGTTTTTGGTAACGGTAATTTTGTTTTTGATGATTATAGCGGTTCGGATTATGTAACAGCAAAACGAAAGCAATTAAATGGTCCATGGGCGGCAGGGGGAAATCAAAATGGATTAGATACAGGCACGAAACAAGCTAACACTTGGTATTATATGTATGTTATTCAAAATCCAACAACTTCAGGTACTGATTTTCTTTTTACTGCCACATATGATAATCCTACAATGCCAACTGGATATACCAAAAAACGTTATTTAGGCGCATTAAATACTGATGGTTCTGGTAATATTAGGCAAGGACGTTGGCCAGGCAAAGGGGTTTTTGAACATAATGACCCTATTGTTTCATACAATACTCGTTTTAACAATACTGTACACACAATTGGATTACACGTGCCACAAATTGACGTTATGGCACGATTTAATGTACATATTCAGGAAACCAGCGTTAACGGTACTGCTTATGCCAGGGTTGTGCCAGCATGGCAAGGTCAGCCATCAGTTCCAACCATTGATAATACTAATATTTCAGTTGGAACTGATGGGGATACTTTAAACAGACCCGTCAGAAATGATAATGCGTTTGAAATGCTTGTCACTAATTCTACTATTTATGGTCGTGCAAGTGGTACTTTAACTTACACGAGAGTCTTAACTTTTGGCTACACCGATCTCAATGTTTATTAATTAAAAAAATTTTATTATGTCAAGAACACAAATTTTTACAAATCAAACTACTAATGGCAGCTCTATAGCTTTTTTACCAGTTGGTACCGATCCTTATCAAACTAACGCATTACCGCAATTAATGGTAGATGCTGGTGCTTTAGGAGCGACTCAAATTAGATTAGAAGCTCAAAATCCGAACGGTATTTGGATTCCTTCAGATCCTGTCAACGATATCTGGACAGGTAGCGATTACGTTAGAATCACGGGCTTATATGAAAACTCTGCTTATGTACCATTGCGACTTACTATCACTGGTGCTACAGCTACCACTAATGTTAATGCGTGGGTGTGGGAATGTGATATAGTTTCCTAATGCTAACAAAAAAAATTCTTAAAAAAGGCTTGCTCCGCAAAGGGGCTTTTCAAAAAGGTGCAACAAATAAATAATTAAATATGTCAATTTTATCAAGAAGAGGCTCAATTAACACAGGGTCGGTCGATACGAGACCAGGAATAGTAAATCGGGGCTTCTGGAATGCCGATACTAATACTACAACTGATTCATCATTTCCATCACTACAATCTGGGGTGGGAGTCAAAAACTATTACTATGTCGTAAGTGTCGCTGGCACTACTGACCTAGATGGTATAACAGACTGGCAACCAAATGACTGGGCTTTGTTTGATGGAACTTCTTGGGAAAAGATAGACAATTCAGAAGCAGGCTCTGGTGATGTAACAGGACCTTCTTCAGCGATTGATAACAACATAGCTACTTACAATTCAACTTCTGGTAAAATTATTCAAGATGGCGGTAGTAAAATTATTACCGAAGCAGAAGGTATTACCAATAATGACAATGATGCTTCAGTGCCTACTGCTGCGGCTGTAAAAGATTTTGTTGATAGTCATGGCGGCACAGGTGGTGGTGATGTTACAGGTCCAGCCAGCTCTACCAATGCAAACTTAGTAAGTTTCGATGGCACGACTGGCAAAGTAATACAAGATTCAAGCCTTTCAACTGCTGATGTTTCAAGTGCCGTAATTCAAACAAACACTAACACAACCAACATTGCAACTAACACTACTGACATTGCAACCAACCAAACAAATATTACTAATAATGCTAATCAGATTGCAACTAAAGCTGCTTCTGGTGCCAATAGCGATATTACAAGCATTTCAGGATTAACAACTGCTTTATCAGTTGCTCAAGGTGGTACTGGATCGACTACTGACTCAGGGGCAAGATCTAATCTAGGACTTGGCAGTTTAGCAGTTAAAAACACCGTTGGATCTGGAGATATTGATTCTGGTGCGGTAGATACTAATGAACTTGCTAGTGACGCCGTAACAACACCAAAAATTACCGATGGTAATGTTTCAGATGCAAAATTAGGATCAGGTATAAACGCTAATAAAATTGGAACTGGCAACGTAAGTAATACTGAATTTGAATTTATCAATGGCGCAACCTCAAACTTGCAAACTCAAATTAGCAATAATGCAACCAGCATTACTAATAACTCTACGGCTATTGCTGGCAAAGCTGGCAACGGGGTAAACACTGACATTACAGAAATATCAGGCCTTACTACCGCACTTTCAGTAGCACAAGGTGGTACTGGTGCTTCTACAGCCACTAATGCACGATCTAATTTAGGACTTGGAAGTTTGGCAACGCAGTCAAGTGTTACTGATACTGACATTGCCGCTGGGGTCAATGCGGATAAGATAGCTAACGGCACGGTGTCAAATACAGAATTTGAGTATTTAAATGGTGTAACTTCTGCAATTCAAACGCAATTAGATGCTAAGGCAGCTTTAGCTTCACCAGCTTTTACTGGTAACCCTACCGCCCCAACGCAGGCTGATGGCGACAACTCAACTAAGATTGCTACAACTGCTTACGTTGACGCACAAACCTCACCAAACAACAAAGGATTTTTTGCAACTCCTACAGCTCTTAGAGCTGCTTATGCCACTGGTCAAGATGGCTGGTATGCGATTGTTGGATCGACTGACACTTTCTGGGTGTGGGATACTGGAACTAATGATTGGAAAAATACTGATACTAATTCACAAGGTACTGTAACTTCGATTGGAATAACTGCTGGTACAGGTATTACTTCAGCAGGTGGTCCTATTTCTACAAGCGGTTCTATCACTGTAGGCTTAGATTCAGCTACGCAAACTAGCTTGGCTCAAGTTACTACAAACACTACTGATATCGCTAATAACGCTCTAGCGATTTCAACTAACACAAGTGACATCGCAACCAATACTAGTACGATTGCAACTAAAATCTCTGCATCTTCTTCTGATACTCTGACTAACAAAACAATTGATGTAGATAGCAACACTCTTAGCAATGTAGAAGTAGATAATTTTAAAGCTAGTGCAATTGTAATAGAAAGTGAAGGCATTGCCAATAATGATAACGATACAACTATTCCAACCTCTGCTGCCGTCAAAGATTATGTTGATACGACCGCTGGTGGGACTGGAACGGTGACTTCAGTTGATGTAACCGCTGGGACTGGTATTGCTTCTTCTGGTGGACCAGTAACTACCAATGGCTCAATCACAGTTGGTCTTGATGCTGCAACGCAAGCAAGTTTAGCTCAAGTTGCAACCAATACTACTGATATTGCGAGTAATACTGCTGATATAGCCACTAACACTAGCAATATATCTACTAACACTGCAAATATTACAAGCAACACTACCGCTATTTCAACAAAAGCTGATATTGCCTCACCAGCATTTACTGGTAACCCTACCGCTCCAACTCAAGGGGCAGGGGATAACTCAACTAATTTAGCAACCACTGCTTATGCAGACACCGCCGTGGCAAACTTAAGTCTTGATACTAGAGATCTTAGCGACGTGTCAGCGACTTTGCCAGCGGGTGGTCAAGTTCTAGAGTATAGCACTACAACGTCAAAATATGAGCCTGTAACACTAAGTTTAGGAACTGGAACCGTGACTTCAGTTGACGTAACTGCTGGTACAGGAATTACCTCAAGCGGCGGACCGATAACCAATAGCGGCTCAATCACAGTTGGCTTGGATACGGCGACACAAAACACTCTTGCGCAAGTATCCACTAACACCGCTGACATTGGAACGAAAATTTCCGCAAGCTCAACTGATACTCTAACAAATAAAACGATTGACGCTGACTTAAACACAATCAGTAATATTGATAATAGCGAAATTAAGGCAGCAGCAGGTATTGAGGCAACCAAAATAAGCTCTGGTATCATTTCTAACACTGAATTTGATTATTTGAATGGTGTGACTTCAAATATTCAAACTCAAATCAACAGTAACACCAGTTCTATTGCATTAAAGGCTAATACCGCCTCCCCAACCTTCAGTGGCACTGCTACTGCGGCAACTCTATCCGCAACAGATATTCAAACTACTAATTTTCAACTTGGAACAACTGCCGTAGCGGGCTACGTACTTAAAACTGATGCTTCGGGTAATGGTACTTGGCAAGTAGAATCTGGTGGCGGTGGTGGAACTGCATTACCATATAAGATTGTCAGAACAACTGGCGGTGATTACTCTACTGTTTATGCTGCAGTACAAGCAGGCGAACAATATATTTTTGTTGACGGAACTAGTGCTGCGGTAGTCGAATCAAATGACATTGTTTCTTCGGGACAAACCGAAGTTACCAGCGATGTTTATATCAAGGTTGTTGGAGAATGGCAGCCAAAAAGATTTATGCAATCAACTAGCAACGATCTTGTGATCGAAGCTGGCAATGGTATTTGGTCGGGAACTGTAAAAATGCAAATCCCTACCACTCCAACTGAAGCTGAATTTTTAGGTAGATCTTTTTCTTTTGGTACTGAAACTAACCAGACCATTCTTGACGGTATAGTGTGGGATACTACTCAAATGACTGCAAATGATTACGGAAAATTTTCACCAACAGGCGTCTTTATTTCGAGAAATGTAAAAGCTTTACTGCCAAACTATTCAGGAAACGGTCTATCTTGGAATTTAAACACAATCAATGCTCCTTCATTAGCTCAAGGTCAAACTGTCATTAATGGTGGCGGTCTAAGTTGCGCCAAAGCTATTGAACTTGGCGACGAGCTAATCATTGATGCCTTAGAAATTTCTGGTGAATTTACCAGAAACAATATTGAATCTGACATTCTTCTTGGTTCAGCAGTTGTCTTTGGCGATCCAAGTAATTTTCCAATGGTGGAAATTAAGAAAATCAACTGGGCATTGTCAAATATTACCTCAAGTGACGCATATGCGATAGTAGCGGGCGGAAACTTAAGTAATTTTGATAAACCGTCAAATCAAACCAATAGCACGTCTGGAAAATTAGAACTTTATTTGTATTATGATGAATCTAATCTAGATAATATTAATTTTGGTACTGGTAAGATAGTTCAAGCGACTGGTGGCACCAATGTTACAGTCAACAATTGTACAACTATTGATTCAGTAGATTATAACTCTTCTGGCTCTCCAAGTTGGACTGGGTGGAAATTTAACAATTGTGAATTTAGCAACATTACTTCGATATCCGTTATAATTCCAAATGCAGTTTACGAAAATTGTACTTTTGCTTCTACGGTACAAAGTTTTTCTACAGTGAACGAACGAACATTTAGAAATTGTACATTTAATGGCTCTGTTAGTCTGGCAGGAAATAAAAATAGGGTTGATAATTGCACAGGAGCTTCAACTTTAACATTTAACGGCAACGACAATATTATTTGTAATTCAATGATTGACAGTGATATTTCAGGAAATGGTGACAGAAGTAAATTTTTATGCAACAATACTATTTCATTCAATTCAGGAATCACTGTCAATGGCGATTACAACTACTTTGCTGGTAACACTTTCAGGAGAGCTTTAAATGTGAATGGACAATATAATTTACAACCTGCAAATTCTAACGTAATTTATTAACAATGGAGAAAACAATTAGTTTTTTTAATGAACTAGGAATGGCGGCGTACAGTGCAATTATACTATGCGTTGGCTACTCGATCCGTTGGTTTTTGCTAAAATTAAAATCTTTAATTGTTCAAGATGTCTGGAAAAAAGTTGATGAGCGAATTGAGCTGCAAATGAAATCAATTGCTGATCTTGCTATTAAAAATGAAGAAAAGCTTAAGGAACTTAAATCAACGCAACAAGATAACTACGTAACAATCTTAGAAAATCTTAATAAACTCCACGAATCGATTAATAAATCTTTGACAAATGACAAGTGAAAAACTAAAATTTTTAGGATCAACAATATCTAAAGTATTTAGATATTTTAACAAAAATGTGATTCAGGCAAGGTTGATAACCTTTGCGATATTTATTTCTATAATTACAATTTCACTTTCAACAGGAGTGGCTATTGTGTTAATGGCAGGCAATATGAGTCTTTACCAATTTTTAGTGATAATAAATAAAGTAATCGGACTATGAATGAATTGACACAATTTCTTGGCACTATTGCAGGTATAGGTGCTTTGTTTTTAGTATTTTTTAAAATAATATACAATCTTGGCAAAAAAGAAAAACAAAATGAAATTGAACATGATATGCTCACATATAATCGAGAGCAAATTAAAAAAATCATTGCTACTCAAAGTTGGCTTCGTAAGCTGTCTGATAGCGCTATTGATAAGCTCGTGCGTAAAAAAAAGTAATATAAATCCTTTTTGCGATCACGCACAACTTATCAGCCTTAGTGTAGAAGAGAGTCTTGGCAGAGCTAACAAAGAAGCAATTGCTTTATATAACTGTGTTTGTGTCAACCATCAACCATCATGTCCAAATGATCTATAAACTGTCTGATCTAAATAGAAAAAATTTTAATGCTATCGAATTTTACGGTTCTAGAACTGCTAGACTGCATAAAATTGAAAATACGCCCAAAGAGCAAGCAACACTCGAAAACCTCGATATTTTAGCCGATAAGGCGCAGGAAATGCGAGATTTAATTAATAAACCAATCCATATTACCAGCGGCTACAGATCTTTAGAGTTAAATCAAAGTTTACCAGGATCAGCTAGCAATTCATACCATATGTACGGTTTAGCCTTTGATTTTGTAATAGGGGGCATGACTCCCATTGAAATCTGCAAATTCTTCAGTAAAAAAATTAGCTGCGATAAAATGATTGCATCATATGCGTGGGATAGAAAGGATAAAAGATGGCAACGGTGGGTTCACGTGCAGATTAACAATCAATCCAACCAAGACAATAATTACTTTTTACTTGAAAGAATTAAGAATGGTGAAAAGCAATTTAGAAAACTATTTTAAGTCGAAGAACTCTTTACAAATTACTTTTTCAAAGTAAACGGTATTGTTGCAAAGATAAATGTCTTTTCCTGCGTCAGAAAACTGTTGATGTATCAGCTGCTGATTTTTGCTTATATTTGTTTCTTTAGGTCTCTTAAACTCAACTAAATCAGTTTTTTCACCTTTAGGTGATGTTTTCCACAACGTTACATCGGGAAAGCCTGGAATCATTCCCTCTCGTTTTTGTTTATTCACTTTGCTAGTGATGATGGCTTTTTTGCGATACTTCACAATTTCTGTATCAGATTTTCTGGGCTGGTCATAATCCCTTCCATTGTCGTTTTTTTGAAATTGATATAATGAGTGAGGAGATTGCATTGCGTAACCAATAAATATATTTTTTGAAGCGCACTGGACTTCGCTTTCGGTCCAATTCTCTTGTTGTAATATTTGCAATTCATCACCAGTCAGATTATCCTTCTTTTTAATCGCTGTAATATCTTTTGCTGAAATTAAGTTTTTAATCATTCTTCCGCAATACTTTCAATAAACTCCGCCATTTTCTTGTTCATATCTTCTATCTCTTCTTTGTCCTTAAGACAACCAAAATACTTTTTCCTGTAAAACGATACTTCTTTTAACGCCTTTTCTAAGGCTTCATCTCTTTCTTCTAATACTTCCTCAAAATTTATTACATTATCTTGCATAGTTTAAAAAGTTAAATGTTAATATAGTTCCTGCAATAAAAACGGTACAACCTAACTAAAACCCTAGAGCGTCTTTCAATATGCCTGTAAGACATATATTTAGCTATTCTTAATAATATTTTCGTCCAGATATTTTTTCTCATCATCATTAAGTTCGTAATTTTTTATTCCAATATGCTCGCACATAAACAATAATTTTGCAATCATTTCTGATAACTCTTTTTTATCAGCATCAGCAACGCTATTAACAAGAAGAATTTCACCAGTTTGTGTTTTAACTTTTCTAAAATAATTACATTGAAATTTTACAAAAGAAGAAACATCTTCCCTTTCTTTAATTTCACCATAATTTTCTATCATAAAAGGAGTAATAAGATCAATTAAGCGCCAATAAGCTCTTAATTGCTTTGGTGTATTTATATGAGATAAAGTAACGCTAAAAGAGTTTTTAAGTGGCAAGAAGCGACACAAAGTGTCGCTTAGCTGCTGCTGCTTATCGCCCCAATTTTTTTCATTGTGTATTATAAAATCAATTTTTTCTTTCATTATGATTTAATTTTTTTTATAATATTATCACGAAGTGAAATCGTTTCATCAATAAAACTTTTCAAATTACTAATAAATTCCTCGTCACGCTCAACTCTATGAACAAATAAAATATGATCTTCTTCAAAGTCAGGGTGATATGATACAAAATCACACCACTTCCTGCCACTAACATAAAGACCGCCTTGAACTTGCGCATAATATTCGGTGGGGCAACGCTTTTGTGATAAATACTTTGCATGATTTTTTGCCATTGGACACTTTATTTCAATCAAGCCATCATCATCAACCAAGCCGTCGGGTGAATAACCATAATTACCACAATCTGATAACATAATACCTACCTCTTCAACACTAGCAAAATTATGTTCACAGTACCTTTGCCTTGCATATGGTTCTAATTCATTGCCACGCTCCATAGCTGAAGATGTAAAAGTCGCTTCAGCGGTAGTTAAAAGAGAAGATGCTGCCAAATCAAAAGCATAATCATTTAATCTTTTGCTTCGTTCACCTTTTGAAGTGATTACATTAAAAAAGTTAGAGGCGGTTAGAATACCTTTGCGAACATCTAACCACTCCTGACTACCTTGTTCAAGTTCTAATATTTTCATACTGACCCCCTTTTCTTTTCAAGACCCTTAAGTACAGCGTCAAATTTAACTAAGGGGAGGGCGGAAATATCTTTTATTTTATAACCTTGACAAACCTTGGAAATATCAAAACCAATCTCCTCTGCTAAATCATTTAAAATCTTAACTTGCTTAGCGTCAATAGAGGCAGACTCCAATAGCGAAGATTTAACATTTTTAACACGCAAACAATCTTTCATCTCGTGTATCATTTTAGTTTTTGCATGTCCTATTTTAATTTTTTTACCTGTAGTTTCTTCCATAAACTTTTTTTCGGTAACTTTAAAAATAGCTTGAGCGTTAGTTTCATTACAAAGAAATGGTTTAAGCCACTTATAGTCTTCCTTAAATTCAATTATTCTTTTTTCTTCAGACGATCCTGTAATATGATTTTTTATAACTCCCCACTGGGCACTTTTAATAGTTAAAACAACATCTTCGCCATTAGGTAAGTCTTGGTGTCCAAAATAGTTTTTGTTAGGACTGTAGAGCCAATGAGTCTTAATATCAGTAGTATTTTCTTTAGTCATGACTTAAAAATTTAAAGTTAATAAGAATATCTTCAAAAAGGAAAAGCTCTGTTTTGAGTCATATTCCTCACCACTCATAAAATAATCATAGTCGTTCATAGTTTTATTATTCATTAATATTAGGTTAGTATATTAATAATTAAAAGTAAAGATATATATCTATATATCTATATATATTATTAATATATTATTAATAATAATATATTAATAATATAAGTCAAGCTTTTTAATAAAATATTTTAATGATCGCTAAACTCTTTATTTAAAGCACTCCAAGCGGCAGGGAATTTTTTTTTCAAATCTTTTTGAATTAGTTCGGCAACGTATTCACTTTGTTTTTTTCTTAAATACTTATGAACAATAGAAAGTTGGTGGTGTGTATTTTCATCAATAGTCACTAATATCGACTTAAGGCTTTTGTTAGATTTATTATTTTCCTCAACAGTAATTGAATCGTAATAGCGTTTCTGTTTTTCCACCAATGATTCTGTGTTGTTTTGCTTACCAAATTTAAATTTGTCGTTTTTATCAATTTTATTTGTCATTTTTGTAATTCCTCAATAAATTTATTAAATTCTGTGATTGCTTTCTTGTCTTGGGGGTAAGACTCGTATATTGATAGCCCTGTGTTTATCGAATTTGCATATATACTTCTACTTTTAATTTCAGAATCCATGAACTTAAAATGTCGAGTAGGAAAATGTTTCATTTGCTCTACATCATTATTCAAGTGGTGAGTGGGTACCATATTAGGCAATATCTTGCAATCAGCACTAAAGTTAGGTATCTTGTCAATTACTTTTTCGACATTCTCAATTGTTTTAATTTCTAATAGGGCAGGCTTTAATGGCATAATTACCTGATTAGCATAGCTGATAGCCATTTTCAATTCATTGTCAATTCTTCCGCCGCATTCTAAAATTACTACATCATAATCGTCGTTTTCCGCATCATTAATAAAATCTATAGCTTGAGAAGCGGTAGTGTTAATTACATCAAAAATATAGTTATCACTTTTTGCCATTTGTCTAATTTTAGCAATCTCAAATGATGAAAATTGATTATCGTCACAGTCAATAAGCTTGACCTTTAATTTATTATTTTTTAAGGTAACAAAAAGATTCCAAGCCACAGTGGACTTGCCTATGCCTCCTTTTTGTCCAATAAAGGATATGATGTGAGTCATTTTATTGGTTTTTGAGCATTTCGTTAAGTTTTTCAGAGCCAAGTTTTATTAAACAAAATAAAGTAAATTGTTTTTCACGATTCATCAATTTACTTGCGTTGTTAATGTATTTCGCTTGCTCTTCAGAAATACGAAACGTTTTGTTTTGAAGAGATTTATTAGGAATATTTGTAAATTCAAATAAAAGATCACTTAGTTTTTTATCCATAATTTAAAATTTAAATTTATTATAATAAGTTATGTTTATATATAGATATATATATTTATTATTAAAATATTACTAATATGTTATTCGTAATAATATATTAGTCAACCTTTTTTTTAAAAGCTTCAACTAAAACCTCAAAAAGTTCTTTCGGTAAAGAAATTTTAGCAAGCTTTAACATAGTCTTGGTAAGAATATCATCATTCCACTCATAAGCTCTAAAAGCATTACCTATAACATAATTACAAACCCAAAGGACCAAATCAAAAATAATAAATTTGATAAAAATATATTGGATGGCGTACAAGATGTAAATTAAAATCATCGCAAAAAAGCAAAGCCACTTTTTGGTAAAATTTATGATTTTCATGATTCAGTTGAAAAAATGATTATTTTCAAGTCCAAAATACCCTCTATCTTTTTTTGATATTCACGAATTATCCAATCCCGAACAAATTTTTCTTTTACAGAAAAAATCACTTCTTTTCCTTCTTTGCGATGAGGTATTAGATACTTAATCCACTTATCGAAAATATCTTGCTCAAAATTTTCTTGTAAGAGTTTTTGCCATTTTTCAGAACTGTTAATGAAGTCTTTACTTGTATCAGCCAATCCCAATTTTAATATAGGGGGAGGGGGGTTTTTTAATTGAGGTAATATTAAACTTTGTTGCACAGGTTCATTGCCTTTGTAGCTATCTTTATCAGATATCCATTTCGTAAATAATTTTTCATAAGAATATATTTTTTCTCGTTTAGTGTAGTTGAAGTAATTATTACAAAGATTTTCAAAGAGCTTCTTGTACTCATCACCAGAAATTTTTTTTCCCAACTCTTTTTTAATAAAACTTTTTATATTCTTCTTCCTCTCTTCTCTATTAGCTTCTTTTTTTATTAAATCTAAAGTTACATCTTGAGGGGAAATATTAGCCAGAAGAGATATGTTTTTTTTATCTGGTTTATTATCTGTTATTATTACATTATCCGATTTCGGATCATCGATAAGACGATTTCGAACGTTCGATAAGACGATTTCGTCTGTTCGATGAGACGATTTCGTCTTATCAGTAAAATCAAGGCTTGAGGAGGTTATTTCTTTATTATTACTTAAATTTCCAAATATTTTTTCCTCATCATGAAATGCGTACCATGTTGTTTTATCGTACGGGTTTTTATTAAAATTACCTTTAATGATAACTATTTTTTTAACTAAGGATTCAAGAAGTCTTTTTATCTGAGGTTCTGACCAAAAGGGAAAAAGCTCACGAAGACTTTTATGGTTATTATATGTCCAAGTTCTTCCTTCATAAAAATGCCTGCCATTAGCTTTATTTTTCATGATCCAAAAACGAAAATTATAAATTAAAATAGCTTCATTTACACCAAACTCAATTGCATCATCAACCTTAAAATGATATTCGACATTATTTGTAATATTATTCATCACAACCTCCAGCAAATTTTTTATCTTTTAAACAAATACTAAGCTTCGTAAAGATATGTTTAAGATATAATTTGGGGAATGTATCATCATAATAGTAAACTATCCTTTCTCGTTCAAATTTGATAGCATTATAATCGAAATGCTGTATCCATGCGGCATAGAAAGATTTTTTAGATTTAGAAAGCTCTGGACGCTTAAGAATGGCATCTCTAACACGATTCATTGCAAGCCTTAATCGCTTCCTTCGAAGCTGTAAAAGCTCATCAGCAATACGATTTTCAAGCTCAAGAATAACTTGTTCAGACATCACTTGGTTAGCAGGCACGCCAAGGGAGAATCTATAGGTAGAATTGCAAAATTTACACACAAATTCTGGGTTTGCATGTGGTGTAGGGCTTATAGGTGTTTTTTTCATGGTAAGTGGCATTTTACCAAGAAAAACTTCATTTTGCAAATAAAAATTTTCAGTTGCTTGCAATTGCATAGCTAATTCTTAAAAATTAATATTTGTATTGAATAGGAGGAGTTTTACACAGTATATTATTAGTTTACATAATATACATGGTAGGGAAGGGTTTACAAAATAGAGATCACCCAAATAATAAAACAAACTCCTAATACCAATACTGTTAACGATGTTAAAATTACTTCAAGCATTTTATCATAAAAAATTCACATTAGCTTAAATTTTAGACGTGAATCTTTAGCAATCAAATGTTATTTATAAATTTACAACAAAAAAATTCAAAATGCAACAATTTTTCGTATCTTAATCTATATCTTAATCTATATCTTAATCTCTATCTCTCTCTTAATCTCTATCTACTATGGTTCAAAAAATTAGCAAGAATTACCTAGAACCCCTTCCTTTTTGGGTTTGCACCGAATCCTGCAAATTTAATATTTTGCAAGAAGTTGGAATACTTTTTGGCGCACTTAACAAATCGATCTTACAACACATTTCTGGCACTTCTGCATCAGGATCTTGTGCATTTCTAACTGAATCATAAGCTTTTTTCAATTTTTTATATTCTTTACTCTCTTTTTCTTCTTTAGTTTGATAAAATTCTAATTGTGGTGATAAGGTAAGTTTTGTTTTATACCTTGATCTAGTATTTTCTAAAAGCTCAGTAAATCTTTTTTCATTTTCTTGCAAATATTTATCAAAAAACTCATGACCATGAAATTTTTCATCAACACCTTTAAGCTGTTCCAAAATTTCCAAACCACCAAAACTCGGATTAAATTTGCAATGTGTATGAAAATCAACTATTCGCAACAGGTGTTGAGGTTTGTCATATTCAATCAAACCCCTTAATTCTAGCACTTCTATAAAAGGATAAATTCGAGAAGCCAAATTAGAAAAATTAAGATCTTTCGCTTCAGGAATATCTTTGCGAAATTGTTCCCAATTATCATTACAATGAAAAATTACATCATTGAAAATCGGCATCTCCATAGCTCCAGAGTGAATGCGTACTATGCCGCATCGGGTCATCGGAGTTCCATATAATAAAAAATGATAAAGCATGGATACGTAGGGCGGGAGGTTGGAAAATCTTGAATCGTAAAATATTTCATTATTCACTACAGCCCAATTATTTGCCATAACTCCCCCCTTTTTTTTGTTATTTTTCTTGTATCTCCAAATTATTTAATGCTGCGTTGAAACAAATTTTTATTTGGTAGTAATTTTGTAACTTCATCAACTCGTGCCCTTCCAAAAGTTCTTCAAAATAGTCAACAAGCTCCTGTTTGTACAATGGGTTGCTACGCAATTCACATAATTCAAATTTTAAATCTTGAATATGATTATCATCAAATTTTTTCATATGTGGTGATTTCTGGTTGTTAAAATTCTTCATGAAAATATAATTTAGTTTAAAGAAAATAAAAATGCAACCTCTTTTATCGTAAAAGGCGTCTTTGTGAGCATAATTATTAGGAATGGAGTGACTACCAGCCCTGACGCCACGCCAGCAAACACTTCATGAAGTTTTGGTTTAGGTATTTCTAACCCAAAAATATTAAAAAATTTCTCTTGACTTTTTTCGTAATTTAACATAATATTGTATTTAGTAAAAACAACACTTCTATTGTTGTTAATGCTGTTAAAATTCTTAAAATTGAGGCTAGCGCTTAACATGCCTCAATTTTTCCTTTTATTTCTTTTTTTCTAGCAGTTAGTGATTCGATAGCCCACTCAAGCTGTTCAAATTCATGCTCCAATGCTCCCTTTTCGACTTCAAAAGGGCAGGGGTTGACCTCAGCACCAAATTCTTTATGCTCAAAATAATTGGGGTTTGAATCATAATGACTAGCTGACGCTTCCCACATATTCTCTTCAAGCTTAGTCTCGAATGTTTCTTTTTTAATGTTACTTTGAAACAAATTCATTGAGTCTTTAAATAAGCTGGCAACAATCTGGTGAGGGTTGCGAACAGAACTCAATATTTCTTGCGATAAATTATCGCCATTTTCAATATTTTTCATAGCAATTTAAATTTAGTTAATATATAATATAGATATCTAGATATATAGATAACTATATATATTATTAATAATAATATATTAATAATATAAGTCAACAACTTTTTTAACATTTTTTTATAAAGCCTATGGGAGGAGTAGTAGAAAAGGTTAGAGGCGGTAAAAGATTGAAGCTTGAACAGATGATTATTGATGCAGGCTATTACAAAACTTACGCAAAAAATACATTTAATCGCAATAATAGAATAGAAGATAGACCTAAAAAAATCTTCATTGCAGAACTTGCAAGAGCAATGGGAATCAATCCAGGCTCGTTTAGTTCGGCATATCGTAACAAGTCAGGCTTGTCAAAAGACTTTGCTCAACAAATAATTGATTTCCTCAAAAAAAACCATAATATTAATCCGACATTTCGCTTATGAAAACAAAAAAACCAGCAACTTCTTACGAAATATTAAAAGAATCTAACAAAATTATTCAAGGCAAGTTAAATTCAGCACTTCTTGCCAATCACAACTTAAAACAAATCGAACAGTTAAAAAAATTAGGCTTGTCGGTAAAGCCAGTTTTAATGAAAAACAATCAAATATCATATATAATACAATCACCGCTCCAAAGATATTATGCTAAAGACGATATAGATTTAGGTCTATATGCAGCAGGGCAACGCTACCAGCTCGATTATGAGTTAATGCACCGTGATCCTTTCTCTAGTAAGGTTATTATGGACGGTTCGAGTATCACTTCCGCAGGCGGTAAGCGACATGAAAAGTCTCTTTCATCAAAGCAAATTAAAGCGTCTAGTAATATAGCTCAAATCAAAAAAGCTCTTAAAATTCTTTCAACTGGTAAATGTAATTATGAAAAATTAATTTCTTATGTCTTAGAATCAGAGTTTTCACTAAATAAAATCAATCAACTAACAAAAAGCCACCGATTAACAATAAAGAAAAATATTATTAGAGCTCTAAAGATTATTGAAAAATATTATAAAGTAGATGTGTTGGAGCTTAAGTCTGAACAGCTTAATAGATTAAGCAACAAATACTCTTGACTTTTCTAAAAATTTATGATGTAATATTTAAGCAATTTGTTGCTAACTAGCAAATTGCATTAAAAACGGTAAAGAAAGGGCAGGCTTGACAGCGGTCACGGCTTGCCTTTTCGATTCCAAATTGACTCTTAATTCCTACGATTAGTCTTCCGACATGATGCTCTGTGCAAAATTCAGGGCTTCATCGCTTTTGTCATCAATGTATTCCATTGCATTTTGAATATTCTTGCAACCTAATATTTTTTGTACGTGTTCAATTTTAGTATTCTTATCTTTGTTGATTAATGTTGCAAGAGTTCTTCTCGAAGAGTGGGTTGCGTAATCTCTATAATCAAGCTTAATCATTTTGCACCAACTTTTAACTAATTTGCTATGCCACTTTCTGGTAATAGGTTTATTTTCTTTTGATTTTGAACTTTTAAATAAATATTCGCAGTCTTCTCTTCCTTCTACAAAAATTAATAGTTCATGAGCCGTAAAATCAGTTATATTAATAGTGTGGCTTACTTTAGTTTTAATTTGCTTGATATTAACACGGTTTTTTATATCACCCATTGGCGTTCTAACATCGCCAACTTTTAAGCTTCGCAAATCACTGGATCGTAGAGCGGTGTCAACTGATAAGGAAAATAGCACTAAATCAAATTGTTTTCCCTCATTTTTTAATAGCTCTCTTAAGGTTGTAATCTGGTTTCTTGTGAAAGGTTTTCTTTTTCCTAAACTCTTTCCTTTATTCCACGGAACAAATTTTTCTTTCTCTAGTTGATTTTCTGTCATGATTATTTTATTAAGTTAATTTTTTGTTTACTTGAGTTAAGTATCTCAATAGCTCGTTTATGGATTTTAATTTGTTTGTCAATAGCTTCAATTGTGTTTTTAATTTCTTTGCTACTATAGGTTTCTGACATTTTTTTAGCTTTCAGCACCTTTTTCTCGTAAGAGGGGTCCATTCCATCTTTAACTTGTTGCAAAACCTCGATACATTTCTTCCGTGCTTCTTTTATAGAGGTTGCAGGGTAAGATCCAATTGTATAAGTTTTTTGTTTAGGAGCTAAAGCAATTTGCGACCAACCATATCTATACTTTAATCTCCAATATTTGCCTCCAGCAGGAGTTACATTAATATAAAGTCCTTTCCCATCAAATAGTTTATAATCTTTTTCTTTAGGTTGAAGATTTTTTATAATTTTATCAGTTAATTTATTAAAATTTCTCATACTTTACGATTCTAGTTTAATATCTAGGGCTTTTAGTACAAAATTTCCTAACTTACTAAAAGATTCTGATTTTGTCAATTTGTTATCTTCCAGAAACTCTAAAAATTTCAGTCGTAACTCATCAGTTTTAAAATTCGTTTTAAAATTCATGCTTACTGTTTTTTCCCATTCATTAAAAGTGTGCGAAATATCAATATAAGATATTGTTTTATATATAGCTCCTAACTCTTCCCAAAAAGAATCGATAATATAAAGTAGTACGCAATGCACATGATCTAATTCTTCAAAAGAATAATCGCCATGCTCTACTTCAAAAGCAAAAAGTTCTGCTAAGTCATCTTCAATGTCTGCTTCATGAGCGATTTGGATTGCGAATTTCAAATTAGTATCATTGATTCCATCAAATAAACTTTTTAGCATTCCAAATTGTTCGTAAACATTACATTCATTTTCTATTTTCATAATAATTTTTTAGTTGTTATTCTATTCCGCTTTCCATAAAACACATAAAGAAGCGGAAGGTTATTGTTATTATTGTAGTCTTATAATACCTTGAAGCTAGTAGCTATATAGCTTTAAGCTGTATTATGTCTATTCCGCTAATATCAGAAGCGGAACAAAAACTATCTTAATAACAAAAAAGTTTCAAGTCAACTGAAAAGTAAAAAAAATTAATGTCAATGTGTTATACTCGGTATAAGTGCGTATACTTGGTATAACACAGGCGGAATAGTTTGGCATAGTTTTGGCATAGTTTATTATAGCTAGTTATGATTTATTGTTGCTAGCAATGATGTAGACTTTTAAAAAATCAGGTTTGAAAAAATATTTTAAATCCAATAAAAAATAGCAACATATATATATTCTTATCTTCTTATCTTCTTTATTTCTTTAGTTGTTGTTATTTGTTTGTTATTTGTTTGTTATTTGATTGTTGACTGGCTTGTTAGTTTTAAATCACAATAAAGCCTCAAGTAAGATTTAGAAAGGGCAGGGGCTTGTTATTTGAATGTTACCTAGCTTGTTGATTTTTACTAATATGTAATGCTGCTAGAAGTGGGTTGTGTGTTTAAGGGGTGCGAGGGGGGTCAGACCCTCGCAGGGGTGTCTTACCAATCAATTTTTTTATCTTTGGACGATGTTCCCAGCATATGATCTAATTTTATATCCTTGACGTAATTTAAGTAAAAAATATACCTTCCATAAATATTATCAAAATCATCAGGCTTATTAATCATCAACTGCTGTATTCTATACTCTATAATTCCACTCATATCTAAAATCAAAATCTCCTTCGGCGTTTCCTTAAAATCGTCATTTTTAATTATATTTTCAATACTATTGTAAATATCCATTTCTTGAGCAGTTACTGGCTTTTTGTATATAATAGCCATCACACAGGGCTTTTTGCCATCGCCAATGTCAATTTCAACATTTAAATGATAGCAATTCTCCTTAATCTCCTCTAAGTTGTGAGATCGGTAGTAAGGGTGATTTATCATTCTTATTGATTTTAAAAAATCTTTTAAAGTCTCTTCGCTCAAATCTTTTGCTACAAAATTATTAGCTGATATTTGGCTGTGGCTGTTATAAAAAAAATATAAATGCATAATTGAATTGTAATTAATATTAGTTAATGTTATAATTGTATATGGTAAGTTATAACCTTATAGTTATAAAAAAAATCTATAAAAGGTTTTTTCTTTTCTGGGGGGGGTTTCATAGTCCCCCCCTTTTAGCTAAGGTAATAACTTGTCTAGCTCCTCCTTATACCATAAAAACTTCCTTTCGGTAACTTTTTTGCATAAAATACCATTCATTTTTTTGTTGCGAAGTAGTAAAGAGTTTCTAGAATAGCTAAAATTATTTTCTTTTAAATATTTTAGAGCCTCATCAGTTGTAAATGTAATTTTTTTATTAGTCATTTTGTTTTAT
>WLWH01000739.1_pt1 | contig 25899 bp, 45 predicted proteins | sample 6712741 | NCBI WGS metagenome assembly WLWH01 (sample SAMN12718694, study PRJNA515312) | sponge metagenome | isolation source: marine sponge | host: Mycale hentscheli | place: New Zealand: South Island, Marlborough, Capsize Point | collected 2003-05-01
TCGACGATTATTACGAAGCTAGAAATAAACATATGGTTGATATTGTAGAAAGAGGTGATAAAGCTAGAAGAAAGGAAAACTTTGAACAAGTTGACAAAGAAAGACGAATAGAAAATATTAAAGAAGCTGATAAAGTTATTAAAACTTCGATCGAACCGGCTGATGAGATCGAATCTAAGTCGGATGTGGAGGAGAGTAAAGCCGAGAGTGTTAAAGCCACAACTCCACAATCTGATGAATTAGATATTCGTGTTGATGAAGAAACTGGCATTACACACGTAATTTCTAAAAATAAAAGTAATCCTTTGTAGGATAAATAATAAAAACATCTATCTATAATGGCACAAATATCATGTACAAATAGCGATATGAGATACATCCTAGAATTCATAGGATGCGATCTTGTAGTAGTACAAAATTCTGAAACAATATTCAAAGCAAAAGAATTATCATTATGTCCTTGGTTTGATGAGGTTTGTGATTATTGTTATTGTAAACATACTATTGCTGCTAACGGATCTATCGAAGTTGGTGGTCCTTTAGATGCTAACTTTCTATACCTTAAAATCGATTGGCCAAGTGAAGCAAAAGAATCTGAACGATTAGCTGCAGTAACTTTACCAAGTTTTACAATTGAAAACCTTTTACCAAATGGTGTTAATTTTACAGACACCGGTCTTGGAAGTTATACACACCACACATATCCAATACAAGATATGCTAATGTTAAATTCATATACAGCATATCAAGAATACAAAATTTATAACTACAGTCCTTATGATATAACTGTTAACGTTTTAACTGCAACTCATTGTGATTCAACCGCTGAGGTATCAACATCACAACCTAGTTCAGGAAGCGTTTCTCCAGATTATGTCGGATAAGAAACTTTTTTAAGTCAAATACATATAATATCTAAAAACTAATAACATGACAAACGAAACAACAGAACAAACTAACGTTACTAACTTAGGTGAAGCACTTTCCGTATTAGTACAAGCAGTAAATATTGCACATGCCAAAGGTGGTGTATATAATTTCGGAGATGCCGCTAAGATTAATTCAGCGTTAAAATTTGTTGATGAACTTGCTAAGGTAAGTCAAAAAGAAAATCAAGCTAAAGGACCTGAAGGTGCAGTTGTTACCGAAGAGGTTGATGCTACCGCAGAAAAATAATTAACATTCGAATGAATGACAATGAATTAGATAAAGAACATCCAGACTTTAATAAAATCAGACATTTCAAAGCTGATTGGAAAGACTTTATAGACTTTTGGGAAAGAAAAGGTGCCAGAATGACACCATTTGCTGAATGGGAACAAGAATATCCAGAAAAGAAAAAGATGAAATCAAATCCGGTTCATTTATACAAAACATTCGATGATGAGTCTAAAGTAGAGGAAGATTCTAAATCTATGGCAGGATCTGATAACCCAAAACCGGATAGTGCAGATCTTGCTACTATTAACGTTAAGAAGTTATCAAAAGATTCTTTGAAACTAAAAGTCGGAGATCAGGTACTTTGGAGAGGACATCAAGAATTAGGTGTTGGAACATTAAATATGTTTCATCCTGATGGTACTGTTAATGTTCAATTTTACGAAACTTTAGATGGATCTACTGAAGGTAGAAAGGGTGATGATTTCAGAATGCCATCATCCGAATTATTTGCAGTTGATGCATTAGACGATTCTTATCAATTCAATGAGTCAAAATCAGTAGAGCAATCTGCTGGTTTTGCTATTGTATATAACGGTAAAGTTTTATTAGCTCATTCTGCTGGTAGACCTGGCTATACTGGATATGGTATTCCTAAAGGTCATTTAGATGGCAATGAGTCTATATTACAAGCTGCATTAAGAGAAACTCAAGAAGAAGTTGGCATAACAATACCTACAAAATTAATTCCTTCATCATATCGAACATGTCCTTATATGCATAAGAAAAAAGGACATTGGAAGGATGTTCATTACTTTACGATAATAATAGAATCTTTAGGTGAAATAGGTCTTAAGGATGAGGTTGTTCCTAAGGGACAATTACAAGCGGCTGAAGTTGATTGGGCAGGATTCATTCCATTAAAAAAAGCAAGAAAAGTTACGTCATCTGTTATGAAGCCTATCATCGATAGTTTAATGGTATATGAATCTCAGGAATTTATGACATTTGAACAATTCAAAGAAGATATAAATGAAGACAATCTAACAGCTTTAGCTGGAAGTCAAGAAGATAGAATCCCAATGCCAAAACCTTTTGTTCTTAGTACAAAGAAAAAGCGTAAAGGTTCTAACGAAGATGATGAAGATGATGAAACTCAAGAAGTTGCAAATATGAATACAACCGGTTTAGGCAATCAGTAAGATATATAATAAAAATAACAATAAACAATGTCAAAAGTAATTAAAAAAAGAGAAGATTTCATCAATGAAAATTATTATGAATCTTCTACAACTTCAGTACCTGGTGCTGGTGTTGGTGCTGGTTTATTTAACAATGCAACTGGCGTAACTGAAAAAGATGTGCCACAAACTGGTGCAAATGGTGTTCATGAAGATCCAGATTATAGAGATCCTTCGGAATATACTCATGCAAATTATGCACCAGGAAGACCTCAACTAGGAGATATGGTTGAAGATGTTAATCCTGACAGTCCTAAGTATAAATCATTAGGGAAAGTATTCGCGATCGCAGATAATCACGTAGAGTACATCTGTGCTAACAGCGAATGCGATGGTTGTGTATTAGGTGAAGTTGCAAGGGTACCAATGCAAAACGTTAAAGTTTTGAAAAAACACCAAATGAACAAATGATATTAAATGAACAATATTGGTCCGGAAAGGAAATATTTAGATACGAGCCACAAGAATTAACACAAGAATTAAGAGATGATGCAATAAAAGATCAAGGAAATCGAGCTGATTATGCTACAGTATATCTAGAAAAGGATGGATCTCATAGAGCTCCTTTGGTAAAGGAAATCGAAGGTATGTGTAAGAACTTCATAAAGAATTTAGACTTTGGTGGTGAAAAATGGGAATGGGGTGGAATGGAACCAGATACTGTAGGCATATACAGAGAATTAATTCCGTTTCCAGATACGTCTAAAGATCCAACTATATATACAAGATTCATTGGATTTGTTAAAGGTATGTTTGGAAAAATGGAAGTTGAATTTTCTCTTAAATTAAGAAATGGTTATCTACCTGAATATGATTGGTCATCTGATCATATGGATAGTGAAATGGATGACTATTTAGATTCAGCAAAAGTTCAAGCATATCTTAAGAAAGCATACTTAGATATACCTGATACTCAGGAAGAAGATGAAAAGATAATGAATTCTAAAAAATTGAAGACATCATATGGTCCGTACTTAATTGATACTAACTTCGCAAAAATACCTAAATCTTTTGTTACCACTGCTATGGCAGATCCTGCTATAAGAGCTTTTATCGGAGTAGGAGAGGAAATGTCTGATAAAAATTGGGCAAAGTTCGATATCTTAAAAATCTTTAATGAACTAAATAAAAAGTACTACAAAGAATGGCAAAAGATACATAGAAAAGGTCTTAAAGGTGCAGCAAGAAATATTAAAGCATGGTTCTTATCATTGAGGGAACATGAAGAATTTGGTGGAGCTTCTTTAGTTGTAGAATCATTTGATACATTTATTAATGAAATGTATATGGGACCGGCTGATGGAAAAGGTGCTTTTGACGATCATCAGAAAAAACAACAAGGATATTACAAAGATGCTGTTAGTGCTGAACCTGGCGGTTTTGGTAACGGTGGTAATGCTGGTGCTCCGGCTGTAGGTGAAAATGATTCACCTTCAATGATGTCTACAAGATTAGGAGATATCGAACCTGAAGGATATCCTAGTGCTGCAGGACAAGACTATACAGTAACTCAACCAGGATCTAAACAAATAGCTACTGATCCGGATAGCTTAAAGAATATGTAAATCATGGCAAGATCAAAAGGATTAGGTGATAGTATCGACAAATTTACAACAGCAACTGGAATTAAAAAAGCTGTTAAAAGAGCTACTGGTGGAGGTTGTGGTTGTAACAAACGAAAGGATAAATTGAATAAGATGTTTCCATATAAGAATGGAAATGCTAGTGGTGTAAAGGGCCAATCAACCGGAAAGACTAACAAAAAGATTGGACCGAATAAAAAGAATTAATTATGAGTGATCCGTTTTTTGGCGATTGGTTGCCACGTAATAATAAGACTCAAATGAGTCAAGGTGCACAAGACTTTGTTAATGGAAAATCTTTGAACGGCAATTCTTCAAACTTCTCGATGGGTAATAAAACTCACGACGAACTTATGGAAGAATTTGAAGAACAAAAGAAATCGTTAAAGGAAATGGAAAAAAGCATGACACCTGAAGATAGAAAGTTATTGGCCGGTGCCATGGGCAATAGTGTTGCTGATGGAAGCAGTAGTGTTGCTGACAGATTCAGATCAGCAATGAAAAATATGAATAAACGATGAAAACTGTTAAAGACTTTGATGAATTCTTAAATGAAAATTACAATCGGTTCAAATCCTTGAATGAGGCCAAGAGAAATACTGCGGTATTTGACTTGGCATATAAAGAAGCTCAAAGAGTATTTGGTAAAGCTGTTGATACACGACCAACTGAAGAAGATTACGTAGCTGCTGAAGAGTATGTCAAAAAGAATCATGGTGATAAATGGCATGTAGAGGCCATAGGAATTAATAAAACTAAAAATAAAATTTACATTGAAGCTTTTGAAAATTTTACTAGAAGCAAACATGCAAGTTTTGAAGATAGACTAAATAAAGAACACATAATTGATAGACCAAAAGGAATAAAGGAATCAAAATCTGATGAAAGGGTTATAGCTGAATTAGATAAGTACTTCAACGAAGATGTTGATGAAAATTTTGATATCATTAGCTATGAACTAGGAAGAATGTCACAAAGAGCCATGCAAAGTGGTGATGGTTCTACGGTTCCATTAGGCATTGGTCTTGCGATTATTGCAGGAGCATTGGCAATTCCTTCTGCAACAATGGCGCTAGTTTATCATTGGGATAACATTAAAAAATGGTTCAACAGGAAAAAGGTTGAAAGGATGCAAAAGAAATTGGATTCAGTTATGGGTGTCGAAGATTTAGATCAGATACTTGATGTTCTTGAAGAAAGATATCCAGAAACTTACAAACTAATCACTAGTAACCGAATTAAAGATAAAATAATTAAAGGCCTTAATCAGATCAAATCTCAGAAAAATATCGAAGATGATGGATCTAAAAATCGTCCTGATATACTTAAGAACATTGATCCTAAGTTTATGGAAGAATTAGTTAGAAGATTAAAAACTAGATCGAGACAAAAGTAATGAGCAAATTCAAATCATATAATACATTCGTTAGCGAAGCTAAGTACGATCATACAGGAAAACTTAATCGAGACCAATACGATAATAATTGGATAGGTTCAATCGGACATACCTTTAACAAATCAGAAGAAGTTAAAGATAAATCTGCTGCAGAAAAGATATTAAAGGATCGTGGTATTAAATACACGAAATTCTTTGAAGGTTATAATGGAATGATTCATTACAGAGCAGAGCCAGAATGGACTAATTACAAAATAGGTACTGAACCTAAAACTGGTGAAATGTCAAGAGGATCTATGACCATTGCGTTATACGACCCAAATCATAATAAACTTTATACAGAACCTACTGATATGATGAATGGTCATTTAGATGAGGTTGTAGGAACTGTGAACACTCCGGTTTACGACGAACCTGCCGAAGAATTTCCAGAAATAGCAATAGAAAAGAAAGATACTCAAAATAAATTTGCTAAAGAGGTTGGACGTTTATTAAAAGAATTATACACAACTGCATTAACTTGTGAATACGACGGTCATAAGATTAAAGAAACGTTATATCCTAAATACAAAGGTACTCGAGTAAAGATGAATATAACAGACGAAGGTAAATTCATGTTTGATTCGTTTGGAAGATATCCAGATGTTATTATCAACTTAGAAAAAATGAAGGAAGGTAAACACGACGAATCAACAATCAAAGAAGAGATAAAGAAGCATATTAAAAAAATTGTTGAAAGAATTGCTGGAATGCCTTCAATGAGCCAAATCGCAAGTTTTGATGAATGAAACAATTTTGAGTCGTATACATATAATAATTACTTACTAAATAAATTTACATGTCAAAACCAATACCTGCAATTAGCCTTAATTGCATAGTTAAGAACGAATCAAAGGTTATCGCAAGGATGCTTAAATCTGTTGCACCTTTTATAGACTATTACGTTATTGTAGATACTGGATCTACGGACAATACCAAAGAAATTATCAAAAATACAATGGATGAACTGGGTGTACCTGGTGAAATTCACGACCATGTATGGGTAGATTTTTGTACAGCTAGAAATTACGCATTTGATTGTGTAAAAGGAAAGGCTGAATATGGTTTTTGGATTGATGCTGATGAGCAACTAATACTATCTGAAAAATTTAGTAAAGATGCTTTGATGAGAAACTTAAGAGAACGTAACATCGAATCTGGCTCTACCGAAGTTGAGTACGGACCTCAAAAATATTTCAGATCTCAAATATTCAAAATTGATTTTGACTGGAAATGGAGAGGTGCAGTTCATGAAATAATGTTTCCGCCAAAAGGGTATAAAGTTAAAGGTGCACAAATTGAAGGATTGCGTACATTAGTTACACCAGATGGTGCATCATGGGGTGATGGAAGTAAAGAAACTCAAAGGAAAAAATATCTAGAACATGCAGCAATGCTTGAAGAATACATTAAAACAGATAACGATGTTAGGTGGATATTCTATTTAGCACAATCTTATCGAGATGCATTTGAATTTGATAAAGCCGAGAAGTGGTACGCTGAAAGAGTAAAATTAGGTGGTGGCTATTGGGAAGAGCTTTATTTTTCTCAACTAATGGTTGGATCAATGAAAGCTAATCAGAAAAAACCTATTGGTGAAATATTATTAGCGTATCTTGAATGTTCACGCTATGATAGAAATAGATCAGAGCATTACATTCCTGTTATTAGACATTATCAAGCAAGTAAGAATTATTCTGTATCGTATATATTTTCAAAGTATTGTTTAGATAATCATGCAAAAAATCCTTTCCCAAAATCAACACTGTTTATCGATAATGCAGCATATGATTGGCAAATATTAGATTTGCATTGTGTAAATTCTTATTACATGGGTAAACATGGAGAAGCTAGAACTACATACAACAAACTTAGAAAGGCGATTAACAAAGGTCTTGTACCTCAAGCTCATGCTGAAAGAATCAAAGCTAATGAAAAATGGTATACAAAAAAGCATGAAGATACTATGAAAAAAACACATATACAATTAGTAAAGTAAATGAAACTAGATCTACATAAAAATATTACCGCATCTGTTACATTAGATGATAATAAAATGATAGATCATGAGACATCTATGGTCTATGGAAAGACTGAAGATGACGATATTTATTTGTTTATTAAAGATCCTTCTACTAGTCGAACAATTAAGGTTCATCTACGACAATACGCAGAAGAGGTAAGAGACGAAAAGGATATATAAATAAAATCAAATTACATACATGAAGTTTTTTAAGTTATTCGAAAATTGGAACGGCGAATCAGTTAATGAAGCTCAAAAAAAGCTAACTCAATTCGATCAAAAATTACTTGACTTATCTAACGGAATGGTTGGTGCACATTCTAAAGCTACCAGATTTAAGAATGTTTCTAATTCAACACCAGATCAATTCGAGGCATTTCTAAAACAACACTATAAAGACGTAAAATCTTTGCCAATCGGTAAAGGTCCTGGAGAATCAGGTAGTAGTAAATATCCAGGATGGAGTATAACAGATCCAGATACTAAAGTAACAAAAGTTGTTAATCTAGCATCAGCATCATCTGCACAAGAAAAATATGAAGATCCTTTAGTACAAGAATTAAATGATTATTTTGAAGATGGTGATGAATCTAAATTATCATCTCAATCAAAAGCTATTGTTGCACAACTAAAGAAAAAGAATAAAGACTTAACATTATTCAAGGCAGATAGCAAAGATAGTAATGAAAATAATTTTGCTAAAAACTGGAAGGCTAAATCTAAACAATTAGGAAAGGCTGCAACAGGAGATACAAGATTTTCACAAGATTCATATAATCCTGCAGATATAGTTGTTTGGAATTTAACACCATCTGAAGAAAGTTCTATCTTAGGTGGCAGTGACTTATCATCATTAGATAAAGCATTAAGAAAGTATGTTAAAGCAGGTAAGGTGTGGCCAATATCATTAAAAGCAGGAACTAATAAATGGGCAGAATTTAACATAACTTCTCCGGCTGCTGAAAAATATGGTAAAATAGAATCAATTGGTATAACACCTTCCGGTATTGTAATTAACCAGAAATCACCATACGGACTTCGAATATCTAATCAAGGTGGTAATTCAGTTTCTTGGGAAGTAAAGATAAAAGGATCTGGTGGTCAAGGTGGTAAAGTTAGTAAAGCATTTTGGGGCTCTAATATGCTTAAGCAATACAAAATAAAACAACCAAATAAACATATTACATCTAAGGATATCGAATCTTTAGGTAAAAAATTAGGGATATCGGTAGAAGATCGAACAAAAGGAAAGAAAATTTCACATGAAGGAATTCTTTCTTCTTGTTACGATTTGTTACTAGCATATCAAAAAGATAATGATGTATACTCGTTGATATTAAATCTAGGAACTAAAGCTATTTCACCAGCACTAGTAAGTAATAAAAAGCCTCTAGAGCAAGGTAGTCCATTCTACAAATTAGGTTAGATATATAATTAATAAAACAAAACTAAGAATGAAAAACTTACAATCATTTACAGAATTCGTTAATGAACAAACAGAACTAAACGAACTTAATTGGGCTAAAGTCCCTTTTACAGGTGCTTGGAGAAAGGCAAGAAAAGAAAAGAAGAAGGCTGAAGACGAGGCTAAAGCACAGGCAAAAGAGGATGAATTAGATAGTCATAATGAACGGATGCTAAAAATGATGACTAAAGACTACAATCATTATACTGCTCAAATCAAGAAAAACTTCAAAGACATGCCAGACCTGGTAGATGACAAGATACTCTGGTTAAAACATTTCTTTTGGTCAACTCTTAATGACGAGGGTTGGAATACTAAGACATTAGCAAAATTACATAAGTCTAATAGGTTTGATTCTGAATTAGAGAGACTAATGAACCATAAAACAAATCCTAGAGGAGCCTCCTTTCCACCATACGTATGGTATGAAGACCTTGAACCAGACTTAAGAGATATACATAAAAACATTACTTCTCATAAAGGATATAGCCAAGAATACCTATAAACTAACTAAATAAAATATACGAAATGAAAAACGTACAATCATTTACAGAATTCGTTAATGAATCTGAATTAGTTAACGAAAACATTCGTAAGATGATGCCTGAGTTTATCGAGAAAATTAAAGATGCTGAATCTGGTTTTCCTGAAAAAAACAAAAGGTCTCAACTATTAAGAATGGCTAAAAAGGCTGGTAATCAAGCCGAAACAATCGATCAAGATACTAAATTTACATATTCACCAGATGGTCAAATATTTGTTGTATACAAATACAAAGATCAAGCTGCAGTAGACAATTGGTTATACAAAGGTGAAGGCTCTGAAAAGTCTAAAGAAGATTTAGTAAGATCAGTAGTATATGCTGAAACTGGAAGACCTGGTTATAGAGTTATGGCTGATGGAAGTAAATCTAAAATCGGTAAACACGGAGAAACAAAATATTAATATGAAAAACGTACAAACATTTAACGAATTTGTTAACGAATCAAAAATAGTTAACGAAGGAAAACTAGCAAACGACGGCGAGTCTATTGCTGAATTACAAGCTGAGTTTGGTGAAGACGACGGAATGGATCAAATATACGATACAATATGTAAAGCATTGAAATGTTCAATTGGTGATCTATATCAAGTTCATACAGAAATGGATGATAGCGATGCTTATGAAGCTGCTGAGATGGAATTTCAAAGCGGTCCATCTAAACCATTAAAAGTAGAAGGATCTAGTGTTGGAGGACCTTTCTTGTCTGTTAATACTAAAGCTGGTATTTGTCAATTTGACGATTATGGAATGACATCATTTATTTACAATAAGAAAAAAGCAAAATTTTAACAATGAAAAACGTTAAAACATACGATCAATTTCTTAATGAAAGGATGGAAAAGATTACGTGGGGAGAAGTTCGTGATGGAGAGATACGTATAGAAGGTGTTGGAAATAAATTGTACTTTACTAATTTTGATCAAAACATCGAGCCAACTGAGAAGAAACAATTTTTGTCACATATCAAATCGAAATATGGTTCAGTAATTACTCAAATCAAAACCCATTTAGGAGATCTAGTAATAGAACTATCTGTATATGTTAACGAGCCTATGGCAAACACGTTTAAGCAAATACTAAACGACATATTTACTCAACGAGCAGAGAACAATATGGAGAAATCTGATCGCGAAGATACGGAAAAAGAAAAGGACGAAGGCGATCATTAAAAAATAAGATAACTATGGAAACTCTAAGGAAAGGAAGTAAAGGATTGATTGTTGAATATTGGCAAGAATTCTTAAAAAACCTAGAGTTGTACGAGTACAAGGTTGATGGTGATTTTGGGAATCTTACTCATAATGCAACTATTAAATTTCAAAAAGTCAATGGCTTAGGTGCTGATGGCATTGTTGGTAAGAATACATGGAACAAAGCCTATGAATTAGGTATCATAACTACCGACGAAATGGAAGAACCTGCTGTACCGGAAGATTTTGAAATCGTTATTGAAAAGGCACACATGCCTAAAAACGAATATTACATGACTGATGAAAAGAAGGATTGGATATTCATACATCACACTGCAGGCTGGAACAATCCATATAATACTATTAAGCATTGGGCAAGAGATACTCGAGGAAGAGTTGCAACTGAATTCTGTTTAGGTGGACAAAAGATAACTGATGGTAATTCCGATTACGACGGAGTTATTGTTCAAGCATTTCCTGAAGGTGGTTATGGCTGGCACTTAGGAACTGGTAATAGCATTATGCATCGAGGTTCTGTTGGTATTGAAGTTAACAACTTTGGTTACTTAACTGAAGGCGGTTATTACAAACGAATCAATGGTAAAAAGACTTGGATCGAAAAAACTGCAGGTAGATATTACAATTATGTAGGAACCGCTGCTGCAGATAGTCAAGTAGTTGAGTTATCTGAAAAGTTTCGAGGATATAAACATTGGCATCGTTATTCAGATAAACAAATTGTAGAATTAGAAAAGCTAATTAGATTCATCGGCGAAAGAGATGGAATCGATATTAGAAAAGGTCTCCCTGAATTGATTCGAGAAAAAGGTGCAAAAGCATTCGATGAATGTAGTGTATCAATGTGTGCAAACACAAAAGGACTTTGGTCACATACAAATTGTAGAACAACTAAAGTAGATATGTTTCCACAACAAGAATTGATAGACATGTTATTAAGTCTATAACCTAAAATCAAACACAATGTTTTGTCACACTCAGTCTTTATACGTCATACATACATTTACAAATGCGGAGATAAGAAATGCGGAGGTGAATGGAAAGTAAATGAAGCCATACACTTAGATAAATTACATTGTCCTCATTGCGGAAAGAAAGACTACGTTAATTTCGTAGATAAAGATCAAAGATCTAAATACTTCGCTAAAGAAGGCGGACTATAATCGAAACATTTTTGAAACTTCATCATATAATACTTAAATAAATTATATGAGAAGAGCATTAACCTCATGTTTTCTAGGAGCTTCAATGCTTGGTGCAATAGATTATTCACCGGAAGTAAAAGCAATACAAACATCTAATAACCTAGTAACATCTACAAACAAATCAGATTCAACAATCGTTGAATACATCAATCCACTTTTAATAACACATATCGACGATCCATTAATGAATGCAATGATTCAGGTTGAGAGTCGAGGTAAGGATAGTATAGTCGGAGATAACGGCAAAGCAGTTGGGATATTGCAAATGCATAAAATAGCAGTTAGATCTGTTAATAAAATCTTAAAGAAAAACGATATTGACTTAGAATATTCTTATGATGATCGATATAGTCGAGAAAAAACAATCGAAATGTATTGGATATGGAGAAATTCAAAACATGCAGATAGCGATTACGAAACAATTGCTAGATCTTGGAATGGAGGTCCTAGAGGACCAAAAAAGAAAGCAACTATACATTATTGGAATAAAGTTGAAAAAGAGGTAAAAATCCACCACCAGAAGTTGATGCTAGTTGATGGAATGGAAGTCCTCTAATATAAATACATTAACCATTTTGTTCACTTTTATGAAACATTTTAATCAGTCGAACATATAATAATAAACAACAAATAAATGAGTGATTCAATCAAGAAATACAAGGAAATGCAAGAATGGGAAGCACTTGATAAGCATAATCGAGTCAAGAAATACAAAGAAATGAAAGAGGAAGATAAACTTCAAAAACAAATGAGTAAAATCGAAGCATTAACTCATGAAACTAATAATGTCGGACAAACCATACAATCAAAAATGAAGATTGATGATTGGAGAATTTATGGTGAAGTACAATATCTAAAAGGGAGATTAGACGAGCTAAATAAAATAGACAATCTAGTATCTTTGGATATGCATTCAATGCGAGTTATTGATGCGAGAATTTCTAAATACTTAGATAAACTTCAAGCAGTCTCACCACTTGCCTTTGAATTATATCATATTGAAAAAGAAAACATAAAACATACATTACAACGTGAAAACAACAAAACAAAATCAAATCAGCGCGATTCAGAGAGAACTTAAAAACTTTGAACATATTACATTACAATGTGAAGCATTAGATCAAAGAGGTATTGCATCTGTTATTGAACATAACGTACAACATCATTTTGCTAATCAACATATCTTCGAATATTCTGAACCAAGTTCAGTAAGATCTATCGATGATTTCACATTATCAGTTGGAGAATCAACATATCTTATCGATATAAAAACTCACGATGGCGATAGAGAATTCTCAATGCCAAACTTGATTTCAACTGAAAGACTCTTCAAATTATATCAAGATCCCAATGTCACTTTTGGTATTGCAATATTAGATTACAAAAACGCTAATATGAATCACCAAAAGATAATCACAAAGACTAAATTCTTACCTATAGAAAACATCAGTTGGGAATCCCTTTCAATACAAAACTTAGGCCACGGCCAAATACAAATAACGAATCTTAACAAAGAACTTAAAACGTTTAACGGAACTAGAAAACAATGGTTAGCACAATTTGCTTTAGAAATGGTGAAGTATCAAGATAAACTTTTAGTGAAGATGAATGAGAGACGAGAGAAGTGGATAAAGCGTCAAGGCGAGACACTTTTAGATTGTTAATAAGTTGTTAATAAGTTAACATAAATTTAACATAAAAAGTTTTTTTATTCCCGAAAAAAGTATTATATTTATAATATAACAAATTAAAAATAACACTAAATGCAAAACACATCTAACATCAAAGCAACACTATTCGAAGTAGGAGGGTGCGTTAGAGATGAGATCCTCGGAGTTCATACAAACGATATCGACTTTACATTCGTATTAGACAATCTTAATCAAACGGTTGAGAGTGGTTTTGAGCAAATGACTCAATTCCTAAAAGATAACAAATTTCCAATATTCCTATCAACACCTGATTGCTTTACAATCCGAGCGAAATTTCCTAAAGGACATCAACATGAAGGTTTAGTCGCCGATTTCGTAATGGCGAGGAAAGAAGTTGGAGTTATCGAAGGAACGAGAAAACCAATCCTCGAACTCGGAACCTTGGAAGATGATCTAATGCGTAGAGATTTCACTGTAAATGCTCTTGCAAAAACTATCGATGGTAAAATAATCGATCTATTCGATGGTGTTAAACACTTAAAACAAGGCAAACTAATAACTCCACTCGATCCTGTTAAAACATTTATGGATGATCCTTTAAGGATGATTCGAGCACTTAGGTTTTCGATTACTAAAGATCTACATATAACTGATCCTGTATGGGATGCGATTTTCCAAACCGGTCTTATTGATAAACTCGAGGAAGTAGTTTCTCAAGAAAGAATTCAAGTGGAAGTTACTAAAATGATGAAACATGATACTGTAAAAACTTTACGTTTATTACACCAAATCGATATACTAGAGCCACGTCTATTACAAATAATTTTCAAAGGCGCAATGTGGTTAATGCCTTCAACTAAACAAAAATCATAATGACAAACACAAAATCATTACAAGACATGAGTATGCCAGAGCTCAAACAGGAACTAATTAATCATTACGATAGTAATGCAGGTGAAATTATTTATGGCCTAATTGAAATGAAGCTTACTCAACAAGGTATCAAAAAAGCAATTATTAGAATGATCGAGCGTAAACTAAATGCATAATCGATCATATAATACTTAAAACAAATCAAAATATGTCAAACAAAAAAGCAACAGCAAAAGCAAACTTCGAAAAAACATCTTTAGCCGAAGGTGTTAAAGTAGCAAATCAACTAGAAAAAGATCTAAACAAAATTTGTACTAAGGTTACAACTGCAGGTTCTATTCGTCAAGGTAAAGAAATGGTTGGCGATATCGATATTGTAGTTATACCTAAAGATACAGAAACATTTTACGATAATGTAAAAGAATTAATCGATTTTGAATATGGTGCAACTAAAAAAATCTTCGGTATGTACAAAGATAGACCAATCAATATATTCGTTACTAATAACGAATCCTATGGTGCCTGCCTTTATCAATGCACCGGTCCTGCAGTATACAACATACACAAACGCCAAATGGCTAAACGTAAAGGATTCAAACTAAATGAATATGGCTTATTCAATCGCGAAACTAACGAACAGGTTGCAGGTCATACAGAACAATCAATATTCGATTTCTTAGAATGGGACTACAAAGAACCAAACAAACGTAAAGCTCCTCAATGGATAATCAACCGCAATAAATAATCAACATGAAAAACAAGATAGAATACATCTTCAGGAAACTAATACAAATCACCGCAATATTTTATCTTCCAGTGATAATATACGAAATATGGAACGAACCCTTTAGTGTTGCAAACACGTTTTGGTTCGGACTTGATTTTGCACTTTTAATTCTTTATATAGAACAGCTTCTTTCAAAAGAATTAGAGAAAAGACTACACGGACAACTAGATTAATAAACAATCATTTGCTCGGGTGGTGGAATTGGTAGACACGTCAGACTTAAAATCTGATTCCCATTGGGAGTGCGAGTTCGATTCTCGCTCCGAGTACGTATGCTCCGGTAGCTCAGCTGGATAGAGCAACTGCCTTCTAAGCAGTAGGTCCTAGGTTCGAATCCTAGTCGGAGTACACATACTATCGTAGCTCAACTGGTTAGAGCAGGATCCTTATACGATCAAGGTTATGAGTTCAAGTCTCGTCGATAGTACCTACATGGAACGATATATAAATGAAACATTACCAAACTAAAAGCATATAACTAATATGGAAATACTACAATTTATTCTATCATATTTACTCATTGGAGTATGTGTATCTTTTTTGGTAGACATATCATTTTCTACTATACGTGAAAAGCTTGAATTAGAAGATGATGAATTTGAATGGGGTAATGTAGAAAGGATCGTGATAATACTGATCTGGCCATATGCAATAATATTACTAATAAAAGGAATACTAAAATGAATCAACAAGAAGCATTACAATTTTTAGGTAGTCCACGAGGACAATACATCGTAGGACAAGCCCTTGCTATTGCGGTAGCAGAATTAGAAAAGGTTGAAGAACCACTTCAAGAAAAATCAAACATCGGTGATATGAAATCGCTTGGTGAATCATTATTTAAGGCTGGTTATGCAACACATACTATGCTATCAACAGATTTGCTTAAGAAAATCAAAGAGCAAGTTGGTAATGATCCAGACAAGCTAATTGAAGATGTTGAATTGGTAAAAGAAATTAACGACCAAATCAAAAGTAAAATGAACAATGGGGAAGAGACGAAATAGTAAATTAGCTATAGGCGATGAGGTCGTTGTTAAATTTCTAGGTTCACCACATAATGCAGTGGTAACAGAAATTGTTAGTAAAGACTTATACAAAGTAAAAACAAAAAGAGGTACCGTCTTCCCATCATGTACCTGGGAAGATAAGGCACCAAAAGATAAAAAAGGAAAAATAACAAGTCCATGGTACATTGTGAAAACAGGACATCAACAAATCACATTAGAATGAGAAAATTATTAAGAAGACTTAGAGGAAAGAACGAAGAAAATTTATTAACTGCATTAGCTGAAGCATCTAAAGAATTTCCTAACGATATGGAATATGGAAGGTGTGTTAGAAACTTCCTATTTGAATGTACCTCTGCTGGTGAGATATCAGAAAGCGATATGTACAAACTAATGAGTGTTTCAATGAGTTCGACTAGATTAAAGCAAATAAAGCCTTGATTAATAAAAAGAAGTTAACAAGATCTCGACACATAGCCAAGACAATTACTTGGCGAATCATCGGAACTATCGATACGATGCTATTAGGATGGCTAATAAGTGGCGATCCTATGATTGGCGTTAAAGTCGGTAGTCTAGAACTATTTACAAAAATGCTCTTATATTATTGCCATGAAAGAGTATGGTACAAATCAAACTTTGGAATAAAAGATGAAGAACAAAAATCTAACTAAACATGCGTTCACTGTAAGTCGTGAACAAAGACAAACTAACACAGGACATCCTGGTAAAGTGATATGGTTCACTGGACTTTCAGGATCTGGAAAATCTACAATCGCTAATGCAGTTGATGAGGTACTAAACGGAAGAGGCCTTAAGACATATATCCTTGATGGAGATAATATTAGAATGGGATTGAATGGAGATCTAGGATTTAGTCCTGAAGATAGAAAAGAAAACATTCGTAGAATTGCAAATGTTGCAAAACTTTTTGCTGATTCTGGAACTATTGTTTTAACTGCTTTCATATCACCTTATGAAGAAGATAGACAAATGGCTAGAGAAATAATTGGTGACGATTATGTTGAGGTATTTGTTGACACACCATTAGATGAATGTGAAAAACGAGATCCAAAAGGACTTTACAAGAAGGCAAGGGCTGGTGAAATCAAAGGATTCACTGGTATCGATGCACCATATGAAGAACCAACAAACGCTGAGGTTAAACTAAACAACTTAAGCATCGAAGGTGCAATTGAGTATATAGTAAATTACTTAGAGCATAAAAACGCGTTATCTAACATCCGTGAGGTGAACAATCTGGATAAAAGAAAGACAATCTCCTTTGATTTTGATGGAGTTATACATAGATACAGCAAACGATTTCAAGGATTAGAAAATGCATATGATCCACCAATGACTGGTGCACCAGAAGCACTTAAACAATTGCATAGTGATGGTTATATCATTAAAATTCTATCATCTAGACCTGCACATGTAATTAGACAATGGTTAATCAAATACGATTTAGATCAATACATAACCGAAGTTTCTAACTTCAAATTTCCTGCAACAATATACGTAGATGATAGAGCAATGTTCTTTGATGCAAAGAAACCAAATTTCAAATCGATCATAAAACAAATATACGATAAAACAATGCAAAATGCCTGAATTAGCCGAATTAAAATTATCAGCACAATACATTAACGAATCTTGTAAAGGTAAAATCTTTGACAATATCAAGAAGAATCCTGTTCATAAAGGACATGAAGTACATCCACCTTTAGATGCAACTGTTTATAGTGATAGAGTTCGTATTGAATTTACTATAAAGGCAGAAAGTCGAGGTAAAGAAATGTTATTGCATATAAACGATTCTACGTTAAAATTTACATTTGGTATGTCTGGTCATTTCAAAATGACTAAGACTGGTGAAGAACGAAAACATTCTCATCTAATGTTTTATACTAAAGATGGTTATACATTATCATTTGTAGATGTGAGACGTTTTGGTAAATGGAAATGGGATACATGGGGTAAAGCACGAGGATTTGATCCAACAATCGATTACAAAGATTTTTGTAAAGACATTCAAGAAAATTTACATCAACGTGCTTTTGATAGACCTATAGGTGAAGCACTTCTAAATCAAAGATACTTTAACGGCATTGGTAATTACTTACGTGCTGAGATATTATATAAGGCAGATCAGAATCCTTTCGAATCTGCAAGAGATGCAATAACTAACAATCCTAAAATCTTAGCTTATTGCAACTCAATACCACTCGAAGCTTTTGTTCTTGGTGGTGGACAGCTTAAACAATGGGAAAATCCTTTTGGTGTTGAGCCTGATCGTTTTACTAAATGGATGAAATGCTACGGCAATCAAGGAATGAAAACGGTCAAAGATCGAAATGGCAGAAGGCTATGGTTCGATCCAAAATGGAAAAATTAATTAACAAAATATGAAAGTAAAATTAGACGATGTTGGTGGAGATCTTGTTAAAGATAACGACACCTATGTATTAACAGACAATAACTATTTGAATAACTTGACCTATTCAAGAACATTCTTAAAACCTGGCCAGAAAACAAACGGACATTCGCATGAAAATGAAGAGGAAGTTTACATCTTTACTCAAGGAAAAGCCTTAATGCAAATTGGTAACGAATATCATCATGCAAAAAAAGGTGATGTTTTCCTAATCAAAGCTGGTGAATTTCATAGAGTCTTTAATAAAGATGAATACGATCCTTGTGCATTCACTTGCATCTTTCAAAAATACAATAGAGAAGGCGATGCAGCAATATATAACGAACAATAGAATACTAATATGAAAAAACCTTGGAAACAAACAAACCATGGTGGTGAGCCTACCAAAAACAAAGACAAAAAATACGCAATCTTTGTAGGGCGATATCAGCCATATCATTATGGTCATATCGAATTGATTGAACAAAAATTAAATCAAGGAATACCTGCATTGATCTTAGTTAGAGATATCGAACCGGATGAAAAGAATCCATTCACAACTGAAGAAACGTGTAATATGATTAGTAAATATCATAAAGCGAATGGTGATGATGTTAAGGTTATGGTGATACCTGATATTGAATCGGTAAACTATGGTCGAGGTGTTGGATACGAAATAAATGAATTTGAACCTACTGAAAAGATTGCATGGATATCCGCAACAAAGATACGTAATTCTATTAAGGAAGGTAACGATGATTGGAAAGAAATGGTACATCCGTCTATACAATATATGGTAGAATATTTATTAACCCAAACTGTATAAAGTGATTAAGAAATTCAATGATGATCGTGGCGAATTTATGCTATTTGATTGTAAGAAATGCGATCAAGTAAATGTTGTAACAAACCCTAAGGCATTTACATTCAGAGGTATGCATTATCAAGAAGGTGATGCAGCACAACGAAAAACAATCAAAGTTATACAAGGAAAGGTGATAGACTTTTTGTATGATCCTGATAAAGACGAAACGGAAATGTATTGCTTAGATAATCATTCAATGCCATTTGTTGTTGAAAGAAACTTTGCACATGGATATCTAACAATCGAACCTAATACAATATTTACTTATGCAGTTGAAGGCGATTACGATCCTGAATCTGAACGAAGTATTGTGTGGAAAGACATACCTGAAATCAAAGAGGTAGTTATGGAATTCGTTGCAGGATATAACGAACTAACAATATCAGACAAAGATAAAAACGGAAAATGAAAGTAATAATATTAGGCGATGGCTTACTCGCTAAAGAAATAGAGAAGCAAACTAAATGGCCAGTTGTGTCACGAAAGAAAGATAATATAGACTTCACTGATGAAGCTTCTTATTTTCATTTCTTGAAAGATTATGACGTGATTCTAAATTGTATTGCCAATACTGATACGTATAGTACAGACAAAGAATCGATGATTAACACTAACGTCAAAGCATTGAGTCGGTTAGTTGATTGGTGTCATAATAACGAAAAGAAATTAGTACACATATCAAGTGATTATGTATATGCAAATTCAACAAACGAACCATCAGAAAATGATGTTCCTGTTCATGCAGAAAATTGGTATTCGTACTCAAAACTAATTGGCGATGCATACATAGAATTAAAAGCTAGAGAATATCTAATCATACGATGCAGTCACAAACCAAATCCTTTTCCATACCCTAAAGCATTTGCAAATGTAAGAGGTAACTTTGATTATGTTGATGTTATATCTAAACAAATTATTGCGTTGATTGAAAGAGATGCAAAAGGAATTTACAATGTTGGTACTAAAAGTAAAACATTATGGATGTTAGCGCAAAAAACTAATCAAACTATACAACCGGATATGGCACCGGCTTTAATGCCTAAAGAATTAAATATGAACCTAAATAAACTAAACAACAATGAATAAAGGAATCGTACTTGCTGGTGGTAATGGAACCAGACTTAGACCTTTAACTTACGTAACAAATAAATCTTTGTTACCTGTCTATGATAAGCCAATGATATTTCATCCTATCGAAACGTTAAAATCTCTTGGTTGTGATGATATCATGATCGTATCTTCATCTGAGCATGTTGGTCAGGTTGTACAACTACTTGGTAGTGGTAGATCTATGGGTATAAAGATTAGTTACGAAATACAAGATGAGGCTAAAGGAATTGCTCATGCATTAGGTATGTGTGAACATTGGTCAAATGGAGAAAGCGTAACCGTTATTCTAGGTGATAACATATATTGCGATAACGATGAGTTAATAAAAGAACATAAAGCAAATTATAACGGAACTGGTGCTTGTGTATTTGTAAAAGAAGTATTCGATCCTGAAAGATTCGGCGTTGCAACCATCGATTGGAATACACACAAAATTACAAAAATTGTAGAGAAGCCTACAAATCCAGAAAGTAAGTATGCAGTAACAGGTCTTTATTCTTATGATGATCGAGTATGGGATATTATTCGAGATCTTAAACCAAGTGCAAGAGGCGAATACGAAATAACCGATGTTAACAATTGGTATGTAAACAATGGAATAATGAACTTTGTGAAATGTACTTCACCTTGGATTGATGCAGGAACTCACGATAGTTTAGTTGAAGCAACATTATCTATAAAAAATGTTAGAGCATTCAAAAAGAAATTAATGAAACAAAAAGCAACTAAATAGCATATAACTATTAAACAAATAATTAACAAAATCAACAAACATGGAACAACTAGATTACAACTACAAGAACTTACAACTACAAGACATTAGATACAGAGGAATTGAAAGCAAAGGATATTATATGCTTGCGTTTGCAAACGTACCACCAGTAAATATAGACAAATCAATTTTTGAAAATGTTTTATTCAAAATCTTCGGACCTTTATTTATGAAGGATATGACATATGATAGAATAAAAGATATGCAATGGAACGTACATATTTCAGAAGGATGTTATTACAAATGGGATTCTAATTTATCTGAATATAAAGAACATCCTGGTATTGCAGGTAGATATTATATTTCTAGAATCGATAAAGCAGGTGTTTTATCTGAAATGACTTATACTACTCAATATGCTTAAGCTTAAACTAAAAGATGTAGATGATCTAAACCGATTCTTCTTCGGAGATTCAGTAGATCATGACTTAATATATGCAAACATATATCGATGCGTTGAGAAAGGCATAATGAATAACTTAGATGAGGTACAATTTGCTTCTGTAACATTTGATGATGGCGAGCAAATAGATCTTAACTGTGAACGAGAAGAGTATCATCAAAACTTAACTAACGTCATAGCTTATTATGAAAGAGTTGAAGATTTTGAAAGGTGCGCTATAGTAAAGAAACTACAAGAAAGACTTGAAAATGAATAATTGTATCATTTACATCGGAACTAAAGATTTAGAACGATGGAATAATTATATGTGGAACTTACGTACCACGGAACCAGCCTTACCACCAATGTTCAAAACATCTATGGAACTTTTAGATGAACATCATGAATGGGTACAAATGTTAATACCATTAGATGATCTACAAAGAATTTACGATTTGATGGATGAATATGCGGTGATGGCAGAAAATTTTAACGAAAAAAACGAAATATGAAAGAACCTATTATTGGAGTAATCGGTCAAGGATTTGTTGGTAATGCTATTTACCAAGGATTCAAAGACTACTACGAAGTACTTACATACGATAAGTATTTAAGTGAAAAATCAAATTCAACATTGGAAGTCGTTGTTAGACATTCAGATGTTGTCTTTGCATGTGTACCAACGCCTATGAAAGATACCGGTGAATGTTATACAGGAATTGTCGAAGAAGTGTTAAACGATGTTAACGACATTTGTAAAACATTCGATATCGAAGATAAGATTTGTGTAATCAAATCAACGGTAATTCCAGGAACTACAAAGAAAATGAACGATAAATTTTCTAACTTGAATGTTATCTTCAATCCAGAATTCTTAACAGAAGCAAATGCTGTTAATGACTGGAAAAATCAGAATAGAATAATCTTAGGTGGTCTTAATAAAGTTACAGCAAAAGTTAAGCCTATATTCAAGAAAGTATTTCCACAAGTACCTATTGTAAAGACTGACTCTAAGTATGCAGAAATGGTTAAATATGTTATCAATACGTTCCTTGCAACAAAGGTTAGTTTTGCTAATGAGATCTATCAAATGTGTGAAGCAATGGAAATCGATTATGATAAAGTAATTGAATATGCTCAACACGATACAAGATTAGGTAATTCGCATTGGTCAGTACCTGGTCCTGATGGTTCATTCGGTTTTGGTGGTCATTGCTTTCCTAAAGATACACAAGCACTTATGTTTAGTGCATTTCAAATGGGTATTACACCAATCATGCTCGCTGCTACCATCACAAAGAATGATGAAGTTCGAGGTGATAGGGATTGGGAGAAAATGGATGGAAGAGCAGTTATCAAAAGTAATAACTTTGAAACTGTAGAAAACTTTGCATCACTTGAAGATATGAGAAATGGAATAGAAACTCATATTGCAGGAAGTGCTGAACCAGTAATGGACAATCAAGATTTGGAAGGTACCGATCTTAAATGGACTAATCCAAATCAACTAAAACTAGAAATATAATGGGATTTCATAAAAGATGGATCAATAAAGATAATGTAATAGCATACTACAATAGAGATGGTATGAATGGATTAAAACAACTATTCAGTGCAGATGCTTTGATTATTCAAGATAACATTGATTCAAATAAAATTGTCGAGTACTTAACTAATGATGATGAAGATTCTCTTAAGAAATTGATTAACGAATTAGAAAACCCATGGATAAACGATCCAGATGTTCAAGAATTCTTAGAAAGAGCAGATGATCCAGGAGAAGTCGAATAGATATAACATAACAAAAATGACAGACTACACTTTGGAAGAAAAAGAACCATCTGATGATGAAATCTTAGAAACAGCATACAACAATGCGTATGATTTGTTTACCGGTAAACGAGACTTTACTGAAATTTCTCTATCACCTTACATACAAGAATCTTACTTACCATTCGATCCTTATACGATTATGTCGAAAGAAAAATTTGAAGAAGTTAAGATGTCTATGTTAGATTGGTTTGCAGACTTAGATGAATTCGAAAAGTGTATATTTATTCGTGATTACAGCTATCCAGTGTATGTTCTTACTATGGAACCGTTTGATATGGACTAATGTAAAAGTTAACAATTTGTTAACATTAAAAGTTTTTATTTGCCAATAAAAAGTATTATATTTATACTATAACAATTAATAATTAAAACAAATCATTATGGCAAATCTTAACGAAATCAACCTTTCAAACCTTTCATTAGAAGAACTTAAATCATTTCGAAGCAGAATCAATTCTGAACTTAACTATCGTTCTCATCAAACACTTATCGAAAACAAAAACTCTATTCGAGTTGGAGACTTCATTACAGTGGATAACGCAAAAACACATGGTAAAATCTTCAGAGTAACTTCAATGAGGAGAACTAAAGCTTCAATTGAAAATGTTTCTACTTCACGTGAATCTTACACATTACCAATTTCAATGATGGTGAAAACAAACGAAACATACAACGAGCTTGTGCAACTAGGATATATCAAACAATAATTAAAACAACAAAACAATGACAAAAGATACTTACATATTCGATCTAGATGGTACCATAGCAAACATCGATAAAAGACGAGAGCTATGTGCTAAACCAAACGGTAAAATGGATTTCAAACAATTCTTTGATCCGGCTAATATCGATTTAGACACACCAAATGATGGTGTAATTCAAACACTTCAAACACTTCATGAGGCTGGCTTCAAAATAGTTATATTTTCTGGTAGAAGTAAAGCAACTAAAGAAGCTACAAAAGAGTGGTTACAAAAATTCAAAGTACCATACCATATACTTAAAATGCGACCAACATCTCATCCATTCGCATACATGAAGGATGATCTACTTAAACAACATTGGTTAGATACTATCTTTCCAGGTGATGATAAAAGCAGGATCATATCAGTATTCGATGATAGAGATCAAGTAGTAACAATGTGGAGATCTAACAACATACCTTGTTTTCAGGTTGCTCCAGGAGACTTTTAATAATGAAGATAAAGCTAAGCAAAGAAAAAGAAAAGCAAATCCGGAAGATAGTAAAAAGATACATGAGAATGCGACGTAAACGATTCTTTCGGAAACTTTTTTTAAGACAAATCATATAATAACTAAACAATTAAAAACAAAAACATTATGGCAAACGAAAAAAACAAATTCGAATTCATACACGAACAAGAAATTAAACTTGACGCTGAAGGAAACCCAACTACTCGTGATATCTACTACACAAAAAAGAACGAATATTTCTGTAGTGATTCTCTATCAAGTAATAAAGCTACGGCACAAAAATTATTCGAACTAATAGTTAAACACGATGGTGTTTTGAAAACAACTACAGTTCTTGAAACAATAGAAAATTAATGAAATGACAATACCAACTTTAGATGAAGCAATGCAAATCGAGCTTTTACTAGAAGAAGCTAACGCACATGGATTGAGACAAGAGGTAAGAGACTTTGCTGAAAAGTTCGCTAATGAAGATGAAGATCTAAACATATTAGACGCATACTTCATGGCTTATTCTGAATGGATAAAATAAAAGAAATGGCAGAAAGATTAGAGCAAAGGATGTATGGCCTTGTACCATATAACATTAGTCCAATACAACAAGGAATTCAATTCGGACATGCAGTAGTAGAATATAGTTTAGAATATGGTCATAAATCAGATGATCCTTATTTGCAATGGGCAAGAAACGATAAGACATTCATTATCTTGAATGGCGGAACTACTAACAATAACAAAGAAAGATACGGTACATTGAATAATGCCAAGATAAACTTACATTCATTGGGTGTTCAATTGGCAACATTCCACGAACCAGATTTAGGCGATCAATTAACTGCTATTGTATTCTTAGTAGATGAACGAGTTTGGGATAGAGAGAAATATCCTGAATTCAATAAGTTCTTAGAGGTAGACCACACAAATTTAGAAAAAGACTACTATAAACAACTTTTCGGTGAAGAATACGAACATATTCTTGAAATGAGAGACTTTCTTTCACATTACAAATTAGCATAATGGTTGTAGTAGTTTGGAAAAAATCAGAACGAGCTAAAACACATCAAATGACTGTGTTCACTAGACTACAAACACCAGATCCTATCAACACTACTCGAGCAAGGA
>WLWH01000741.1_pt1 | contig 25819 bp, 13 predicted proteins | sample 6712741 | NCBI WGS metagenome assembly WLWH01 (sample SAMN12718694, study PRJNA515312) | sponge metagenome | isolation source: marine sponge | host: Mycale hentscheli | place: New Zealand: South Island, Marlborough, Capsize Point | collected 2003-05-01
AAGTTAAGAACGTGTTTAAAACTTTCAAAGAGATTAATCAATTAGAGCTTGTTAATCAAGCTGGTATACGTCAACAGTATATAGATCAATCAGTTAGTTTAAACCTAGCATTTCCCTCTGAGGCTACGCCTAAGTGGATTAATCAAGTACATATAGATGCTTGGAAGAAAGGTATCAAGACCTTATACTATATGCGTACTGAATCAGTACTACGTGGTGATATAGCTCAACAAGCTATGGATCCTGACTGTGCTGCTTGCGACGGATAACTGTAAAAAAAAGAAGGGGACCTCGATTTGAGATCCCCTTCGGTTACAGGAACTGTTGGGTATGGTACGCCCAGTTTATTTTTGTTCCTTATCTATATTTTTTAAACATAAGCTTGTATAGTAAACTATTCCAAGCTGCTTGTAACTTATCTATTATTTTCCGCATGGCTTTCCTGTTGCAACGTTAATCCAATTTTCACTTTCAAACCAATCGCGTAGTGTAGCTCCTTTTTTACGAGCACCCTTTACGTTTGATTTACTAGAGCGTTTATAATCTCCTTTTTTAGCCGCAGATCTTTTAGCTCTAATTACTTTATCCTTTTCAGCCTTGCTCATTGATCTTACTTTAGCAGCGGGCAAACATACTTTTTTAGTACCTCCACCTTTTACTTTAGATTTTTTATTTAATGGTGATCTTAGCTCGGCTGCATTAGCTAAAGCTTTGTCGTTGCCGGTACCAATACCATAAGCTGAAACTCTTTGTCTCATCTTATTAGTCTCTGGGTTGTGTAATACACTAGCGTAGCAATGTGCTAAAGGACTTTCATTTAACTTTTTCATTACTTCTTTTTCTTATTACCAAATTTACTAGGTCCACCAGCTTTAGTACAACGTACGCCCCAACCAGAGGCATATGCTGATGGCCATACTTTAAATTTCTTTTTCGCTGCAGCCTTACAAGGTCCGCTTATTTTTCCATATAGTGGTGATGCCATAATTATCTTTCTTTTAACGTTCTTTCTTTTAAACCTCTTTGTGAAGTTTTCTTTTTCTTTTTCTTTTTTTCTGGTTCTTTATCAATGCCAATTTCCCAGTCTTGCCAACCACCTAACAATGCTAAGCGTTCCCAAGTTTCTAAATCTTGTGATGTAGCTTGTACTACGTTATTGGTTTTCTTTACAGCTCTATCGAGTGGTATGTTGGTAAGCGCTGATACAACATTAGCACCTGCTAAGTAAGCCGGATTATCTAAGCTCCAACCTTTTTCCATCATTTCTTTTTTATCCCATTGATAAGATCTAGCCGCCTGGTTTATACGCGATAGCTTAGCGGATATAGGTGGAGATAGTTTAGTAATTTCATAACCTACTTTTTCAAGTTTAGGTTGTTTCTTCTCCATTTCATCTATAATACGTTTGATAGCATTTTTACCTACCGAAAGCACAGCACCGCCTAACCCCATACCTCTTAAGAGCGAGTCCATCATGCCGTTAGCTATACTAACATATTTCTTCTGCTGCTCGTCTGTATCTTCTTCATCATCATCAAAAGCAAACGCAAACAAAGCTTGTTGTAAAGCATTAAACAATAAGTTCTGTGCAACACCGTAGTATATAATCTTACTTATATTAGTCTTAGCATCACCTCGACCATTCTTAAGATCGCTAGCAGCTTTTTTTATAAGTCTAGCATACTGAGCTGGCGTGTTAGCAAAAGCCAACACAAGACGTCCTAGTGGACCTGCTTGTTGCATTGATATTCTATCAGGTCTTGACGACTGTTGTGACTCTTCTGCTGTCTCTCTAAAATCTACAAACGCTTGAGCTTCAGCCTCAGCATCTGTCATACCTTGTTTTTTCAAAGACTTTATTCTATTACGATAAAACGTAGCACCACCAGAGGCTATAGCAAAGCTATCTGCTATCTGTGTAGGCGTAAAACCAAACTCAAGTAGTTTGTTTATAACACCTTTAGCTCCACCTTTCTTAGCCATGTCTGCAATATCAGCTTCACTTACGTTGATACGTAAACCACCACGACGTTCTTTTAAAAAGTCAGAGTTCATAAGCGTCATAAAGTCAGACCAGTATTGTTTTTGGTTTGCAAAAGCTTTACCTGCGGCTAGCACATTGTTATCAGTAAAATTAACAAAGTTAATACTAGATATAGTTTGTAGTAGCGCCGATCTCGTGTTGAAGAACATTATAGTACCAATACTGCCTGTAACCCAGTCAGTAAATCTACCTGTAAGTGTATCACCTTGGAAGTTTCTGTTACGACCAGACTTCATACGTTGTAGCATATTTTCCATAGCTTTACGATATGGTTTACCGTATGCAGCTTCAAGTTTGTTTAGGTTTGTTTCGCTGAATATTTCATCTGCATTAGCCTGCCATTGTTCTAAAGCTTTAGCACGCTTAATAGTATTTAAACCTTCAAGCATATCAGTTGTTATAGTACCGGCTGGCCAACCTTCTTTAGGTCCCGCGTATTGATCGCCTTTCTGTATATACATTAGTTGATCTGCAAAAGTTTTTAAATCTTCTTTACCTTCTACAAAATCAGACAAGTCTTTCATATCTGTCTCGCTAATACCTGGAACAGACATACCTTGCTTTTGCCATATATAAACTCTTACAGCTTGCTCTTGGGTAAATGGTTCACCTGGAACTTTTTTACGTAAATCTTTTGGTACAAGCTTAAGCTCTTTTTTCAAAGCTTTATAATCGTTCATCATAGCTATACGAGCTGATGATAATTCGTTCATTGCTTTACCATACGGATCTAATAAATTCTTTTTGTACCAAGCCATTTGAGCATCACCAAGCTTACCTTTAGCAAGTGTTGAGTATAACAAACCTGTAAAGTCTTCAGCTGACGGAGGTATAAAAAACTGGAACCTACCTTTGTTAGCTCCAACTACTTCTGCCTTAACACGCTTGTATCTTTTCTCTGATGCGATACCCGTTTTAACTTCTAATATATCGTTAAACTCTTTGTCAAGATCAAGACTATCGTAAAATTGTTTATTAGCTTGTTTAGCATCAGCATCTAGATTAGACATGTTATCTAATGTGTTAGGCATTGATCTTCTAAGACTTGATCTTTCTCTAGTAGGTCCAATTATTTTAGAATTATTTACTACAGAAGCTTTTTGTCTAGATAAATTGCTAGCATCAGAAATTCTACTACCAGTCGCGTCAACATTATAAATATCAAAAACACTTTTACCACCTGTAAGCTTTATAGTGTTCGGATCTATTCCAAACCTATTGCTAGCTACATCCATGTTGAAATATCTAGCCCAAATATTGTCAGACATTTGCCAACCTTGTGGAGTTTTTTCTGTGTAATTAAAAGCTTTTTCATTTATGTCAGATCTACCTTTTAGTTTTAAATCAGACTCTTTTAACAAAGCTCCTTGAAAATAATTTTTTTCTACATTAGGCCAAGCTTTATTTACTTTGCCGTCATATGATTCTAAGAATAAATACTTAGCAAGTATAGTAGCTGGAAGAGTATGCTCTTCTACCATCGTTTCGCCTTTTGGCCCATCTAAATAACCTTCTTGGTAAAATCTAACTGGAGCAGCTACTCTCATAAAGTGACCTTGATGAGCTGATGTTGATCCTAGCATGACGGCTATTATAGCTGCTTTTTGTTTTTTATTACTACCTTGGTTTATATATTTTTCAAATGTATTAAACAAATCTTTTAAACCCTGTAAAGAAAGATCTTGTTGTTTTACAAAATCAGAATCATTAAGTTTTTTAGATAAATCATTTTTCTTATTATATCCAAACTTTTCAGCCATTGCTTTTGAAGCTTCTGTTTCAGGAGCAAATTTAACACCCGCTTTTTTAGATTCAGCAATCCAAACTTCTGCCTCTGCTTTTGTTCTAAAAGGCAAACCTCTTTTATAATCTCTAAGGCCAGCGCCAATATCAGTTGTTATTTGAAAACCTTCTTTAGTAACAGCTGCTTTTAAACTTGGATCGTAATAAACGCCTTGAGCTTCATCAACAAATCTTTCGCTGGTACCACCAAGTGTTAACCACACAGACTCTGGTATTTCTTTTGTCAAACCAGTTTCTATAGCTGTGTTTAAAAACTCTTGCCTACCTGTTTCAGTAGACATATCTATAGATTTTATACCTAAAGTTTTTAATATTTTTTTCCAATCTTTAGCATTAGAAGCAAAATCAAAATCAGCCACGTCAGAAAATACAAAAGAATTTCTAGATTCTACAGGTATTCTAAGCGAAGCAGCATCTCTAGATTTACCAGCCCCAGTGTCTGCTTGCTCTTGCTTAGTAGTTTGTTTTCCTCTACCAGCAGCATTGATTGCATTAGCTAAATATGCTTTAGAAAAGCCAGTTAAAGTAGTACCATACTTACTTCTGTTTTCAGCAGATATTTTTTGATTTGGTACACCAGACTCGGTTACACCCACGTCATTTTGTATTTGTTTAACTACTTCGTTGCTAACTCTACCTGTGTATTCAGGTTTAAGCTCATACACCTGTGTTTGTGTAGTTAAACCTAAACTTCTACCTTTAGCATTAGATATACCTGGTATTGCTCTAGTAACAGGTTGATAATATTTTTTAATAAACTTACTTGATAAACCTATAGATTTACCTTTAACATCTCTAGAAACGTCTATAGTTTCTCCTTGCTCGTTTATAACTGTTTCACTACCAGCAACATTGTATGGTGGCATTGTTTTAATCAGCTTTCTAACGTTATTAGGATCAACAAATAATCTTTGTAAAGACTTAGCCTCGGCATCTGTTAATGTAGCATTGCCTCGTATTTTTTTACCAGGAACATTAAACACCTTAGTAGAAACTTCATCTAAGTTTTGCTCAGCAAGCTCTCTAAATGAAGGCTTTTGACCTTGTTTTATTGTAACAATATCATCTATGCTTACACCGGCAGCTGGCCCAAAGGTTCTGGAATCAATAGGCTTTCTTGTAACTACCTCTGCTTGTGGTATAGAAGTTTCTTCAGTTATAATACCTTCTACTTTGCGTTGAACAGCTTCGTCAGTTGTAGACTGTATAATGTTTTTGTATCTAGGATCATCTTGATAAAACTCTATAAGCCTAGCATCTAAAAGCTTACCACCAGGAGTGCTAGAGTTTAGGTAGCCCATTATACTATCGTTTCTATTCTCATCGTACTTTAACAACAAACCGGTTAAACCTCTAGTGTCATCAGCTATAAAATCTCTAACTATATCAGCTTTATCTTCTGCTGGTATATTTAAGTTTAATCTTCTGTCAACCTCGTTTTCTAAGTCATTTGCTATTATAAGAGCAGTACTAGCTTTAGTTTCAGGATTTATTAAATCTTCTTTTTGACTTTCTACTTCTTGGTATATTCTAAGTGATGCTGATTCTGTTGGGCCAGCGGTTGTTTCAGTTGTAGTCTCTGTTACTAGCTTACCTTTAGCCCCTTCAGTAGCTACTGCTTTAGCAGCTTTACCCAAGCCTTTACCTTTTTCTATAGTAGTATTATAGTCTCTAATAAAGCTTAATACATCTTTACCTGAATTAAATTTAATACTCAACACGCCAGCATCTCTTAAAAATTTACGTACATAGTTACCTATTTTAACCAATGTGCTTTCTTCTATAGTTATACTACCATCGGATAAACCTTCACTAGTAAAGTTTAAAACCTCTTCCATTATTTCAGCTGTAGGTTTCCCTTGTTTTTGGTATTGTTGAATTCTTTGCTGTATGTCAGGTCTATTTATTTTAACTTTTGGATTATTATTTAATTCAGCTATTAAAGATTTTCCAAAAGCTATTGCAGCGTCTGGGTTATTAGCAAAAGTTTGATTCATTAAAGGATGTAAAATCTCATGCTGCTCTGTAGTATAGACATTGTCTTCGTTAGCAATTTGCTCGTTTATAAGCACAACGTAAGAACCGTCGTCTAAAGTATAAGCATTACCGTAACTAGCAGATGCTGATACAGTAAGATTTTTATTTTCTTTTTTTAACTGTTCTTTTCTAGCATCTACTTCTTCTTGTGTAGATAGCCTTTCTAATGAAATTCCTAGTTGTTCAGCTATTACATCAGCTCCTTTAGCAGTTGTAGTTTTTTTACTAATATCTTTAAAAGAATTGTCTATTTCTTTTATTCTTTGACTTTCTTTTTCTGTTAACGCTGGCTCGCCTACTTCTTTTATAGTTTGTAATAATTTTTTCTTTTCTTTAATAAGCTCTACAGCTTTAGACTTTTCTTGATCGTTTAGTTTTAAAGGTTTTAAACTATTAACAGCTCCTTGAGTTTCTCTAAAGTTTTTCTTAGTATTATCTGCTTGCTCTTGAGTTATATCACCTTTAACTACAGATCTTTTTAATTGAGTATCTAATATATCTTGAGCTCTTTTGTTTTGAGATATTTTAATTTGAGCTTCTGTAGTAGTAGCTTCAGGATTAAAAGCTTGTTCTATATTATTAAACTCTGTATTTTTTAATTCTTTGTTTATTTGATAGTTAGCTATACCATTGTTTAAATTTAGTAGCTCAGAACCTACGGTTATTGGAGCTGTAGTTGTACCTGTTATAGCTTCAAAACCTATTTCAGCAATATCCATCTCTTGACCAGCAGCTACTCTACCGGCTACTTCACCTGTACCACCACCAACACTTTCAACAGCTATACCCGCTGCTGATGCTACTGGTTTACTTAGTCCAGCTTTAAGAGCTTTACCTGTTACACCTTTTGCTATACCACCAGTAAGACCTTCAACTAAACCTATTGCTATACCTCTATTTATAGCTTTACGTTGCAAATCTTCAACTCTTTCTTCGTCGTTAAATAATTCTTTAACAGCTTCTAAACTTAAATCTTCTCCAACTTCTTCTTGTAGTAATTCTGAAAAAGTTAATGAAGCTTCCATAGCACCTGCACCAGCGGCAATTCCACCACTTATAGCGCCTGTTACGGCTCCAGCAGATGATGTTATAGGAGCTAATGGACCACCTAATGTTCCAGCGGCAGCTCCTAAGCCAGCGCCAGTACCAGCTCCTAAAGCCGCAGCTCCAGCAACTTCTTCAGACCTTAACGAACCTAGCTGTGTCGCAAAAGAGCTGACTAATAACGAGGGCATTACACTTGGGTTGCTTGCAACTCCTTTTATAAAACCAAAAATACCAGATCCGTTTTCCTCGTATATTCTATTAAAGTCACGCATCTCATCAGACTGCATGTTTTCAGAAGCAACTTTTTTATTTGCCTCTATCCAATTAACTATATCTTTATCAGGAGTATCACTACCTTTTTTTAATAACTCAAACGTTGGATCTACAAGCTTTGAAGTTGCAAAGCCTTGTTTCCAAGATGTGTATAAATCAGATATAAAATCAGCGTACGGATTTAATATAGGAGCTTTTTCTTTTATAAAAGTTTCTAGTTTAGTATCTTTTTCTAACGAGACTTTAGGTAAAACCTTGTTTTCAAATATACTTATAGCTTTCAACCTAACATCTGTTTCGTCAAAATCAAAACTTTCTTCATCTGAGTACTGTGAGGTTAGTTGTGTTATAGCTTCATCTTGTATGTCTTGTAATTGATCTGGTGTTAAATCATTAAAACTAGGAGACGTAACGTCTACAGCAAACTCTTCTTCAAAAGTTAATTCTTTAGAAGCTTCGGGTTTTATAACACCGCTTCTTATGTCTTTAGCTGATCTACCTTTTCTACGCTCTTGTCTAAAATAACCTTGCTCACCTGGTTGTAATTCCCCAGAAGTATCTACCGAGTCTGATTCCGTACTCTCGGATGCTGCGTCCGGTTCCGATGTTACAGCCGCATCCACTGTTGCAACATCGCTTGTCTTTCCCTTAGGTTCAGTTTGTATTTCGTTTGTAATTTCTACAGCGTCAGGATATGTAGACAAAAAAATCTCTACCTGATCTTGAGGTATATTGTATTCTTCACCAGAAGTTCTTTTATACTTAGGCATAATTATATTTTATTAATTTATTTGATACTGTAAAAAAGGATCTTGTTCTCTCACTGGAGCATCTTCACCTGTTTGTATTGATATTAATAAGTCTTTAATTTGATCACCCGTCATATCAGATCTAAGTGTTGCTTTAGGCCCACTAGTTCTACCTTTTGTAGATTTTGTAATTTCAATCACCGTAACACCGTTAACAGTGTAAGGATTTCTTATTTTATTAAATCCTAATGTATTGATAATACCCTCTAACTTTAAAATATCAACAGGTCTTTTAGGAGTTTGACCAAACTCTGTAGCAGGTCCAGGCGCTTCACTAAATGGTATTTCAATAGCATTTATTTTTTCTATACTAACTGGACTAGCACTAGTACCACGACCTCTTTTAGTACTTACTGCCTGAGCTTTACCTATTTTAGTTTGAGGTATAAGAGCTTCGAAGTATTTATCAAATGCAGCAACAAATTTTCTTTCTGATTCAGGTGTAAACATACTGCTCTCGCTACCGCCACCTATTTCTAGCTTTTCGTTATTACCAAATATCTGTTGATAAATAATCTGAGCTTTCTGAGGATCTTGTAAGTAAGAACCTATCATAGCGTTTCTAGCGTTTTGAGTTGTAGCCATAGCACCAGCTACGTTAGTTGCTTCTACAGCGTAACGCATAGTACCTTGGTCATTAGTAACGAACTTAGCATTGTTTATATCTACATATTCTTGAGATATGTTACCATTTTTATCTGTAATCTTAGCACCTAAAAGCACGTCACTTATTTCTTTATCTATGTTAGGTACTGTAAGAGGATCAAAAGATAAAAACAAACCAGCGTCTTGATCTATATAACCTTTCTCTGTTTGTTTAGATATCTGATCGCTAGTAAGTCTTATTCTAAAATTCATATCTTCATCAAGATAATATTCAGAACTAGCATTTTTAGTAGTGCCAGTAAGTGCCGGCATACCTAAGTTGTAATCTTTATTTTGATCAGTACCTACTGTAGCTACGCCACCTTGTTGACCAACTTTAGAAGGATTTTCAATAACATCAGAGCTGTATGTGCTTGCAGAGTCTTGTATACCTGCTATAAGACCTTGATATTCACCAAGCTTACGCATTACTCTAGCTTGCTGATTCATATACTTAGTACGATCTTCTTGTGTTTGTGCTTGCTTGATATCTAAACTTAATTTAGAATTAGCACTAATAAGATCAAAGCCAAGTTTGTACAACGAATCATTGTTAATACCAGCTTTAGCTAACTGACCAATCAACTGTTGTTGCTGTTGTGTTTGAAACTTATAGTTTTCTTCTTCGTTTTTTCTAGCCTGTAAAGCTTCAGCGTTGCGTTTGTCAAAAACACCTTGCAATGCTTTATTAAAACCTTGTCCTAAATCAGATAATGTTTTAGCATATATAAAACCTGATTTATCTAAAACAGTTTGAGGTCTTTCGTAAGCTCCGGCTGTAGTGTATTTGCCTGAAAATTTTGGTAAGTTTGCCATGTTTTACTTGTTAATCATTGTCATTCCTAAACCACCTAATGTGCTCATAGCACCACCAAACATTGATGCTGCTTGCGATTCGTAATTAGCCTGTTGCTGCGCAGCTCCAGTTATTTGAGCTTGAACCCTGTTCATTCTCTCTGTTTCTCTACGTTCTTTTTGACCATAAACAAACTCACGACCTAAAACATCTGCCTGCTGCATACGTTGAGCTTCGCCAAATTGACCTGCTTGAACACGCTGCGCTTCGCCTAATTGTAATCTTTCTAACTGTTGTTGGCCTTGAGCTTTTAATTGTTCGTTTTGAGCTTCTTGCCTTTCAATATCTGCTGATATATCTCTTTTGCTTCTAAGAGCTGCGTTAGCGAGAGCTGTTGCGCCACCAGCGCTAGCACCAGTAGCCATAAGAGTATCAAGAGTATTTGCTAAAGCTATATCTGCTTCTTCGGCTTGGAACTCAGCCGCTTGCGTAGCTACACTTAAATTAGCATACGGATTTGAAGCAATACCAGATAAGTCTGTTATCATTCCTTCTAATGAAGTAACATTACTATAAGGATTTATGATAGGCTGTCTATAGTTTTCTAAACCTTCTAGTTTATTTTGTAATCTTCTTTTCTCTTGAGCAGCGCGGTTAGCTCTTTTGTTTTTACTAATACCACCAAATATACCGCCAAGTAAACTAGCACCAGCGCTAGCAATACCAGCAATAGCCAACGCATGTAGCGGAGCTATTGTAAGTCCTTCAATATTTGGTCCATACCAAATATTATGTAATATTTCTAATAAGTGTTCCATGTTTTTAATTTAATAACTTGATACTGCATATCTTGATCCTACTGACCATAATTCTTTTGCGCCACCTACATCTGTTATTGTGTCTGTAGATATTGTTACAGTAGCATATCTACCTTTAATACCTGATATTTGATTTCCGTATAACACTTCTCCGTTTGTAGCCGCGCTATTGTTTTTTAACACCGCGTAGTATTTGTTTTCTTTACGATCAAAACCATATCTAAATATAGGTGGTATTAGCGCGGCAGTTGCATATGTATTACCTTGTGAATCATAAGCACCTCCATAGTAACTTGGTACTAACGGAGCTGTATCATTAGTGCTTTGGTAATTATCTAATGGATTTTGTGTTCCATAATCAAATCTTTGCGCATCAGATATAAAACTATTTACTTGCCAACCGTTATCACCTTCATAGTTTACTGTTAAAAAGTTTTTAGCCACAGAAGAGTTTTGATTAAATACAAATTCTATATTAGATTCTTTTCTAAAACCATAAAACGTTCCTCTATTGTTACCAGTTAAAGGTGAATATTGTTGGTATATTTCTTGATCTTTAGTTGTGTAATATTTATTTTTTAAACTAAAAGAAAATGAAGGTTTGTAAGTATAAAAACTAGTCCAACCGTTTACAAGCTCATCAAATGCTAGTGTTTTATAATTAGCATTACTACCTGTAGCTTGATCATCTGCTATCGGAACAGCCCATGTTGGTTTTTGTTGTATAGATACTATATAGTTTTTATTATGTATATCATACCCACCAACTATTTTGCTAGTTGTAGGCGCTACAAAAGCTACTCCATTACCAGTACCTACGCTAATAGTTTTATTAAAAGTAACAGTTTGGCCAGATACTTGTGTTACGTATATATCTGGTTGTAATACACCATTAACCCAAAGTTGCATACCTTTTTGTACGTTACTTAAAGCATTTGATATTTGAGCTATTGAAAGAGTTTTCGCACTAAAAGCTGCTACAGTTATAGAATAAGGAGTTTGCAAACTACCAATAATAACTCGTGTTGCTTCAGACAAATTAGTAAGTTCATCTCTAAAAAAGTCTAGCATACCGTATCTAGATATTTCTGTAAGTCCATCTTTAGATAATCTAAGTACACTATTACGATCTTTGTCTACAAAGTACCTTTGAAAACCGTAACTAGCAAAACTTTCAGGGTTTCTACTAATACCAAAATCACCGTTATAAGGTACAAGCTCACCAATAACTTGAAATCTAGAGGTTATTGAAGCATTACCTTCAGCAGAATATATAGCATCTTTATCTATAAGAGCTCTGTTAATTTTGTTTTCTTGAAGAACAATTAAATTACTATCATTAGCATGAAGTTTTTGTATAGAACCATATGCGGGTTGTGCTGATTTAGTAATATCTTCACCTATAGAAAATTGATTTGTATTATTTATACCTGTTCTAGAATTAAATATACCAGAGTATATAAGTGAATTAAATCTATCTTGTTGTAATGATTCTTCTTCTGCAAAATAAGCTTTAGCACCTAAACCTACTTGTGTATTGTTATAGCCACCTCGTATTCTAGATTCTTCAACTATAAAATTACCTTTGTTACTGTCTATACTTATAGCACCAGGAAAATTATAAGAAACTCCTGTTGATCCAGACATGTTTAATACTCTAAGAGTGATAGTACCACTAGTACCTGCTGTAATAGTTAAAACATCACCATCTGAATAACCGCTACCGTTGTTTCTTATTTTAATTTTGTTTATAGCTCCACTGTTTATAGAAATAATATCAACTGTTAAACCAGTTCCACTACCACCTGTTGTCGCTGTATTGTTCGATACTCCGTAACCTGAACCTGCTGTGAAAGAAGCTATACCAATAACTTGCCTCGCAAAAGTACCTGATGCGTTATAAGGATATCCACCTGGATATACAGGTACTTGACTTGCTAAAGTAGCATCATTTTGCTGTAACTGTTTTAACCAGAACGAATTATAGTATAATACTTCTTTTACTATAGCCATTATATTATTATCACTTATTTTTTATTATTTTTATTAAGCATTTTCTAAAGATACTTTTATTTCCCAACCAAGTCCTGGATTTGTAGTTAAATCAGTTCCTTGTATATCTGTGCCATTTGGTAATGGTGACAATTGTATAACACCTTGAGATGGTTGATTTACGTTATTACCAGCAGTTAAAGTTGTAGTACCTATAATAGATTCTGAAGGTTGTCCAGGTGCTTTTAAAAGTTGTATAACCATTTTGGTATTAGCTGGAACTTGAAGCGGATCTCCACTTGTTTGTCTATTTACTTTACATGCTATTTTTGTAGTACCACCAGTAGTAGGTGTCCATGGGTTTATATTAACTAATTGAATAGCACTATTGAAAGAATTAATTCCTGATACGGAAGCAATTAAAGTACTTGAATTAGTATTATATTCAAAAATAACCTGCATATCTAAATCACCTGTATATGAAGTTGTATTGTTTTGCACGTTTAAACTAAAAGTTACAGTTTGTCCACTAGAAACTACAACACTAGCATTGGTAGTAGCAGTTAAACCACCTGCATCAGTTACTATAACAGGTATTGTATAAGTGCTATCTGGTGGCAAATTAGGATTTCCTGTTAAAGATAAAGAAGTTCCCTCAGATAATATACTAAATCCATAGTTGTTACCAGTTGTATCAATAGCACTTGAGGCATTTACAACAGTATTTGCAGCTATAGAAAACCTCAAATCTTCTTTTTGTTGAATAGAACTAGCGTTTGTATTTACACCGTTAACAGCGTTAGCGCTGTAATCTGAATTAGGTATTTCACCTAAATTAGATATAATATAAGGACCTGGCGCGGTACCAAAAGAAGGTTCGGTATTAGTTAATGTCCAATTAATTGTAAAATCAACAAACACAAGAGTTGAATTGTCTTGAACACGTATAACTAAAGCATAATTATTTTCTGCAGCTATACGTGAAATATCAAAAAACCCATTTGTTTGTACATAAAATCCACTACCAATACTAACCAACGTAAAAGGTGTTACATCCGCATTAGTTGCGCTTTTAGCTAACAAAGGAATATTATTACCACCTAAAGTATTTCTAGTAGCAGATATTATAGAAAAGTTTTGACCAGTTACTAATGTGCCAGAAGAATTTAAAGGAGTAATTAAAGAACCAGAATCACCAAAAACAGCGGCGTTTATAGGGCTGCTCTCATTTTGAGCAGCTGTTGTAGATGATAAAGAAACAACTCCGCCAGCACTTTGAGATTGTTTAACTTCTAAATTAAGATCTTCAACTAATCCTACAGATGTAGTTTCCCAGTATATATCTAAAACAGATTCTACAGGTGCTGTTTCAAAAACACTTAAAGCTAATCCAAAAGTTCCAACACTTCGATCTATTTTACCTATTTTTTTAGCTGTAGTAAGTCTTGCTATATATGGGTTTGATTCACTATTATAAAATGATTCATAAGTTAAATCAACACCCGCATCGTTTTTATAATTAGTTTCACCTAAAGTAGATACACTAGCAGCAAAAACTGGAGTTGAAGGAGGGTTATATTGAACAGAAAAAGTAGAAGATTCACTATCAAAAGGTTCTACTCTACCAAAAAGTCTAACGCTACTTTGAAATATTTTTTGATCAGGACCTACTTCAGATAAATCTCTAGGTATTTTATTTATATTATCATTAAACAAAACTATATTAGAAGTTTCATTTATTTCAAATGGTTGTTGTAAAGTTGTTAGAGATTCAAAAGGATAACCTGATAAAATACCAGGCACATATACGTTGTAATAATCTTGTTCTGTTTGTCTTACTACAAATTTATATGAGTACCAACCAAGTAAATTAGGCTCTCTTATACCTGTTATTGTAGCAGTTCCATTAGCACCTGGAACTCCATCTATATTTATTGTATCACCATCTGAATAACCTTCACCCATTTTAGCTATTTCAACGCTGGTTATAGCGCTACCTGTTACAGTTATATTTACAGTTAAACCATTACCTGTACCTCCAGTAGTAGTAACATTATTAGCGCTAGAATATCCAACACCTCCATTTAATACTACTATTGTTTCTGCAGCACCTATTGGTATGTAAACACCTGGATAACCATCTTTTTTATCTACTGGTACAGCATTTAAACTACCTTTTTTATTATCAAATAAAACAGATAAACTATCACCGGGCCATTTATATAAACTTGAAGTAACGCCGCTTGTTGCTGACGGAGACGACCAAGATTTATAAGGTACATATATAGTAGAACTACCGTATTGTATTGTGTTTTCAGAACTTGAAACATCTTTAGAAGACAATATAGTAGTAGAAGATCTTCCATACCTGTCGGCTAATACAACACCTAATTGATAGTTTCTATTTTGTTTAAGCGTATGGTTAGGATATTCTATTTGACTATAAATAGTATTTGAATCTGGAGATCCTGTATTTACTTCAGTTTTATTTGCAAAACCTAAACCGTAATTTAAAGAATCAGGAGAACTATGTTTGTCAATATAATTACCATATATTATTCTATTGCTACTTGTTTCTTGAGAAAAAGCTCTAACAGGTACTTTATCATATACCCTAGTTGTTTGATCTTCAGGTAAAACTTTGTATGGTTTAGTAGATAAATATTTATATGTAAAAATATTAATATTAGCATTACTACTCATGTTTCTATTAACTTCTTCAATAGGTATTGTTTCTACAGATTTAATAGAAATTTGATCAGATTCTTTATATAATATTTCTACAGCTGAAACACGTAAGCTTGTTTCTATATTATTAGAAGGCATTTCTATATTTAAATCAACATCAGTAGCGTTGTTTTCCATAAAAGAAACTATAGTACTTCTATAAGTTTGCTCTGCGTCATTTTTTGCAAAATTACCATCAACATCTGGTTGTGAAGAAACAAAATAACCTGATTGTTTAGGCACAAAACAAGACTGACTAAACGGTGCCATTATAGAATATTCACCATCATCAAATTTAAATCTATAACTAAAACGTATAAACCTATCTTTTACATAATCTGGATCACCAGCCCAATCAGCATTATAATCTGGGTTTGGCTGTTGAAAAGCTATATCCTGTACATCATCTACAGAAGTTGATGATACAGCTGGAGAAAACGTAATTAAAGTTGCTGTAGATGCAGTAACAATTTTATCGTTTAAAATAGGTGCTCCAATACTTACTATTTTAGAACCTACACTAGGAACAAAACCTGTTGAATTTATAGTAACTTGGTTAGTTACACTTTGAGTACCATTAATTGTTGAAGCTATATTTATCGGTAAAAATTCTTGTGAAGGATTTGATATAGTAGATTTAAGCTTATTATTGTAAGCCATGTCTACAAATCTAACGGGGTTTACTGGTGCAAATTTAGCTACAGATATTTGATCTTCATTTTGATAATAAGAATCATCATTTGCTGCTATACTTACATTTATTTTTCGTGGTTGGTTTCTATAATCAGTAAAAAATAATAAATTTTCTATAATACTAACGCCATATATAGGACTATTTTTAGAAAAATTTAAAAATCTACCTTCTACTAATTTACTCCAAGTACCTGCACCTAAATTATTATATTGATAAATAATACATTTAGCAGTTGATGGGGCAAAATTACTAATAAAATCAGAAGAAGTGTCTACATAATCAGTGTAAAATAAATATACATTGTTTTCAGAAGGATCTACAAAATAACCTATAACATCTAGATTAGGATCTGTAGGTAGTAAAGGATTAGCAACAATAGAGTTTCCTTCTATATTTTCTAATGCCCCAACATCTTCACCCTGTGATCTACTAATAGCCACGTTTTGTGCTGATCTGTACTCGCCTGGTGGAATCAATCGATCGTCAAGATCTTGATTCATTTTAGACTGTACAAAATTATTTTGAATATCTGGCATTTAATTTAATGTTTTATCCATTTAGATTTTCCACGCATAACCTGCACTATCTCATTAAGTTTAATATTTGATAGGCGTATTTTAGCATTTCTAAGCTTTGCACTTTTTTCACGTTTTAATCTTTGTACAACGTACTCAGGTTGATTTATTCTACTAGCTATTACAGCGTAAGATATATAAGCATACATTGCTTCTTCAGCCATTTTAGGTACTCTAGTATTTAAATCGTTTGATAAACCATCTGATATGTATTCTAATATTATTAATTTATCTACAAGATTTGCAGAAAAAGATATTTTACCTTCACGCTCGTTTATATTAAAATAACCATTAGCGTTTGCATATTGAGGATCCATGCCATACAATTGACCATAGCCAGCGGACTGCCAACCGTAGTAATAATCAAAATCCCAACCACCGTCTGCGTTGTCTAAAATATTTTCATCTAAATTTTTTAATTGATTTTCTCTCCATCTTTTTTCTATTAAAGACGTACCTTCAATGTTATTGTTAAAGTTGTCTTGAACTGGAACGCCGCCACTGTCTTGTATTGGAGTTTCATATGGACTACCTGTTAAGTTGTTGGAAGGCATTATAATATGCTTAACTCCTTGATCGTCTATCCAGTAAATATTAACATAATTAACATAATCTTGAGGTATAACTACGCTTAAATTTTTAGGTATATTTAACTCTTGAGAGTTTACACTTTTCAAAGTATCGTAACTAAACTCTTGTAAAGCTCTTTTAGCGTGAAACACAACGTCAGTTCTTTTTATATTTGGTATTAATTTATCAGCACCAACATAAGCTATTAAAAAGTTATTTACAATGTCTTCAATTTTTACATAAGAATATGAACCGTAATTATCTTCAACAATATTACCGTAAGCTTTTTCGCTAGCAGTAGAAGCATAGTTACCGCCATCTAATCTTTTAAGCTGTACAACTATATGATCATTAGCACTTGGTGCTACATTAAAAATTATAGTGTTTTTAGAAACTGTATAACCCGCAAGAACCTCTACCCAACTTCCAGGATATCCACTAACACTTGAATATATTTTAAAGTTGTTTAAACCATAACCTACTTCAGTATTACTCGCTGCGCCAAATACTAAATCTGTATTGAAGGTTGTTGTAAAACTTCTATTAGATCCATCACCTTGAAACCCTTGCGCGCCCTCGTAATATTGCCTATTATTTTCCTTCATCATCGCCATATCTTAACTTTTTGAATTTACTTCTTCTGATTGAACCGCTTGAGAAGCTGCTTGAACTATCTGCGGATCTCTAATTACAACACCTGCATAAGCGAGTATACGAAGTATGACTTCTGTTTGCTCTGTGTTATCTAACTCAAATTGAGTAGAAGTTGCTTCGTTATATATATAAGGTCCTGAAGTCCAAGGATTTTGACCATTTAATCCTATAAAATTCCAAACAACATCAGCGGGTTTACGTATATAACTAACTGTTATATCTGATGCTGATGTAATTGTTGTTGGTTTTACAAATATATGCGTTTCACCTGTGTTTGCACCGCCAGTTCCTTGAACTGTTTGCTCATATAAATAAACTGGAAATTGAGTTGTGGGTTTTGTAAGTGGAGAAAGATTAATATTTAAAAATTCATTGCGCTCTACGCGTTGTAATTCTTTTTCATCTTTATATATAACTGTACCTATCCTGTGTAGATCAGATGGTGGTAAAAAATAACCACCAGACGCGTCGTAAGTAGTATTACCTATAGTTTTAAATATAGATATACAGTTATCAATATTTTTTCGTCTGTTAGCGTATTCACTATCAGTTTGTGGCACGCGTAACTGTTGATTAAGATCTTCAAAGTAGTTTTCAAAAATTTCTAACTGTACCTGTGTGCCTAACTTATTGAACTCTTCTGGTGTTATATAGCCTCTTTGCTCTTTGTTAAGAATAGACAACACCGTTGTGTAAACAGTATTTACGTTTATTGCCATTTATTTTTTTTATTTATATATAAGGGCGCATTACACGCCCTTGTATATTATTACATGTTAGAGAAGTTTTTTCTCTATTGATTTGTAAACTTCAACACCTTCGTCAGTTTTAAACCATGCAGCCATTGCTGAATATGGATTTTCATCAAAAGGTACGTTCATTAGTTTTCTTCCATTACTACCCCAGGTAAATGTTCTTTGATCTTGAGAAAGCATTACAATACCAGATTCAGCAGCTATAATAGCTATGTTTCTTAATTGTACGTTTTCATCATTTGCTAATTCTAAAAACAAATTAGGGTTTTTCTTAGCGAATAGTAATAAGTCTCGTTTAAGTTCTTTAGAACTCATCTTAGATACTTTAGAACCTAACTCAACACGCATTATAGCTTCAGCTTGATCTATATCCATTTCTCTTGCCGCGTTAAGCGCATCAACTTGAAGTTCTATCATATCAAGTTCATCTTCAGCTTCTGCAACCGCGCTAAACTCTTCATATATTTTACCTTTTAACGGATGGTATAACGAAAGTAATTTTTGTAGGTTTTGATTTTCTTTAGGAACTTGTAAAGATCCATTCTTAAACATAATATGTCCTAGTGTTGACTCTCCTTTTTGCTCTTCAACAAATGGTGAATCTTGATTTGTAGCATATCTTAACTCTTTTTGAATACCAGTTTCTTTGTCAAAATATATTAATGCATGCTTACGAGTATGCCTACTGGGAATTGTTAATGTTAAAGGAGATGAATTACCCCTTAAATAGTAAATTCTATCTTTAATTTCCCATTCAGGTTTTTTTGGTTTTTGTTCAACAGTTTTAGTTTTAACTGTTTTTTGAGGTGCAACCTCAATAGTGTCTTCTGCTACTTTAGCTTCTTTAGCCATGATATAATAAAATTAAATAATTAATAAAGGTAATAGTTACCCCCGTTAGTTCAACGAGGGTAAGTATTACTTAAGTGATTATGCTCCTTTGAAAATAACAAAGTTGTTAGCACCTTGAGTTATCAAACATCTTTCAGATAGGAAGTTTACTTCCATTGCGTCAAGAGTTGAAGTAAAAGCACCACCAACCGAGCCAGTCAACCAAGTCTTCATACGACGGTCATCACTTTGTGATGCTCTATATCGTACGTGTAAGAATGGACGACGGATGTTAGTTCCAAGAATTTGATCATATACAGTTGAAGTACCTGCTGGAATAAGAACTCCTTCAACAGAGCTTATACCATCAAAACCACCGCGTGTAGATGCATCATTTAGATATTTCCAGTCAGTTTTATAGAAGTCATAAGAACCTCTACGGAAACCACTAAAGCCAAGGTTTAACGCCATGTCTTCAGAGTTTTCAAATAAACCGTAAGAACTACCACCTTGATAAGTTCCAGTAGCGGGTGATCCTACTCCAGCCAACATATCATCAAAATCTAATGAAGTTTGACGTTGTAAAAACAACATATTTTCTTCAATAGCACCTTGAGTATCTAGGTTTTTAAGAATATTATCAAAATCAGCTAGACCTGCGGCAGCAGTAAATCCTACCATTTTATTACCACGATCTTCAATAGCAGCAAATAAACCTTGAGTACCAGGAAGTTTATCAGTTTGATAATTTCCAGCACCAGCGTTTGTATTTATTTCACCTTCTACTAGAGCCATTTCTAAATAATCTTCGAAACGTAAGCGAGTTTCAGACTCAGCTTTTAGATACCATAAATATCCAGAAGTTCCATCTTCAGTCGCTACTTCTACCCAACCAATTTGCGCGGTATCAGAACCTGACACAACGTATTGATTACGGATAATAACTGGTGAATTACTATATTGAGTTAATTGTGGTGTTACGCTTACACGTGAAGCAGAGTTACCTGCGCCAGTACCAATAGTAGTACCTTTAGTGTAATCAGATCCATAAACAAATATTTTCAAATCAGTTGCTGAAGCAAACACAGTTTGTACGTCTGAACCTCCATAAAGCTGTACAGCAATATGTCCTGGATCAGCAAGACTACCGCCGTTAGCTGTAGGAACGTCAGTTACAATACCTTTAGCTTCACCACCGTCTGAAACATCCATAATAACGATAGTATCGTTTTTAGAAATTACGTTAACTACAGTTGTTCCGTTTACAGTTGTAAGATCTAAATGCGCTGCGTTAGTTAGGTTAGCAGCTACAGCTGTATAAGATATGTGTAGTCGGTTTTGTTCAGACCAAATTACTTGATCAGATGTCATTGGCATTTCAGCGCCAACCATTCGTAAGAATCCAGAGAGTGTACGATTTCCGTAACGCTCTACTTCTTGTTCATAAATTTCAGGTAGATATTGCTGAGCAAAATCGTTTCCTGTACCATCATTAAACTTTAGATAATTGCTATCTAAAATTTGTTGTTTTTGAGATGGTATTAAAGTACCAAATTCTGGTGTTAATGTTCCAGCCATGTTAAATAATTTTTATTAATTAAACTTTTTAGTTTTTATTTTTAATTTTGAAGAATCAGCACCGCTTATTGCTTTTACTTTTAATCCACCAATATAAACATCACCAGAAACAGTTTGTCTTGGTTCGTCACTTATATTTTTAGATTTAGCCATAACATCTTTAACAGCATCGGCTTTACCTTGCTCGTAAAAATGTTGCGCTATAGTGTCCGCATTCCGCGCGGCATACAAAGCTTTATGATAACCTTTAGTATCTGTTATTTCACCTTTGTCATTTAAGAACGTCTTAATGAAGTTTGTAATATCAGATTGATTTTCAGCTACTTGAGTTGGATTTTTAATACCGTATCTAAATTTTTTATCACTAACTTTAAAATCGAAACCTTCGAAATCATTATTTAATAATTTTTTAGTGCGGTCAATAAAATCAACATGCTTTTGCTTTATAACTTGCTGCTCTTTATTGTATCGGTTGAAAAAGTCTGTAGCTTTTTGTTGCTCTTGAGTTACGCCCGGTCTCAACTTGATCTCGTCGTAGTATTTACTCTTTAAGCCTTCAAGAAAGTTTTTAGCTTTTGCAGCCTCCTCTTTAAACGCAATTTTCTTTTTGCGTATTTCTTTTGGTTCATCTATATCTTCATCATAATCAAAGTCTTCTAATAAAAGACTTACATCTTCAGAATCTAAATGTGGTTTAGTTTGTTTATAATATTCTCTAATTAAAGTTTTATTATCAACGATGGTATAATCTGCATTAAGCCTAACATAGTCTTCTACAGTTCCACCAGTCTCTTCCATAAAAGAAACTAGTTTTTCAATATTTTCTGGTAGAACTCTTTGCTCTTGCACAGCTTGCTCTACTTCTTTAGTTACTTCAGTTTGTTCTTCTTCAGTATCTTCAACTACAGTTAAAGGAGATTCTACTTCTTCGTTGGTGGTCCGTATTTCTTCAACCACTTCTTCGCTGTCGCTACTGTCTTTGGACTCTTCGATAATAGCATTGCTATCATTTGTCTCTTGTGTTTGAACGGCATCGTCTTCTTCTTTTATTATTACTTTAGTAACTTCTGGTTCTGTTTCTATTAAAGGTTCTTTAATATTAACTTTAGTAACTTCATTACTTGCTTTACCTAAGTTTTTAGGTTTTGAAGGTGTTTTTATTTTAAACTCTCCTTCTTGTTTTACTTCTTCTGACATAATATAATAGTATAAAATTAAAGGATTTTATTTTCAACGAGGCTCAAACTGTTCAAGTCCAAATCCTCCTAACGAGTCAAATCCTGATGACTCAAAGTTTTTAGGTAGTTCATCGTTTTGGCGTTGCGATATCATTTCTGATTGCTGCGTACCTATAATTCTAGCACGTTCGTCTTTACGATCTTCTATTTCTTGTTCTTTAGATTTTTCAACATCAGCTCTAGCTTTAGCTAACTGTATGTTAAATCTAAACTCTTCACTCATTAAATCACGTTTTATTTGAGCTTCAGTTTGCATGCGTTGTATTTCAAACTGAGATTTAGCTTGTTCTAATTGAACTTTTTGCTCATTAATAACTTGTTGCTTTTGAGTTTCAGCCATAGCCGCTCGCTCAGCAGACTCAGCATTAGCATTTGCTTGAGCTTGTATGTTAGCTAATTGAGCTTGTTGAGCTTCTTCTGCTTTTACTTTTTGTCTATATTTTAAAAACTGATTAGCTAGTTTTAAGTTTTTAATTTCTCTTATATCTATAGCGTCTTCTAAGCCAATTTGTCCAGCTTGCAAAGCTATTTGTATGTTACGTTCTAACCCTGCTTTTTCTTCTTCATCTGGCTCTAACTCTAAGAATATACCAAATTCATGCATATTTAATTTATCTATTTCAGACAATGTAGAAACATTAAATTGATTTATAGAACTCATTAAAGCTTGTTTTAACAGCGGAAACTCTAACATATCAGCTACACGAAGACTAATATTTTCAGCTGTTCTTATTGTTAAATACATAAGCGATTGCAGTATATGCTTAGTAGCGGTATTTGAAGCAGCGGCTGCTAGTTTTTGCAAACCAACTAATGAATCTTTATCAGGTTTACTACCGTCTCTAGCTTCGTTAAGCCCGGTTACATCACGTATCATTTGAAGATAATATTGATACGTTTGTATTAAAGCTTGTATTTTAGCCATACCAGCTGAAGTTTGTAATTCTTGTATTGGAACTTTACCTCTGTTGGGATCTCCATCTTGTGTTAAACTTCTACCTACAATACTACCAGTTTGAAAATACATATTTAAAGCTTCTGCTGGGTTGTAGTTTGTGCCATTACCAAGATCAACTTCTGCTAAACCATCTACGTCTACAAATACACCATCCGGTACCATGCGTGCTAACACTTGTTGTAATTTTAAATGCGTAAGCTGTATCATATCAGCAAAACCAATACATTTACTTACGAGAGACTCTATACGTCCTTTATACATTCTAGGCGCAGAGATACTATAATTCATTTCTACTTTAGTTTGATCGCTATATGGTCTAGTCATATTTTTAGCTAGTTCCCACTTAAGCATTTTTTTATGACCTAAAATTTTAGCACCACTATATAAAACTTCTATAGCCCTGTGTACTTTGTTAAAATTATCAGTTTCAGGCGGATCAAATGTATCATCTTTTTCAAGAGCTTTTTCAAGACCTTGATCTGTTTGTTTTATTTTAAATACTTGATTTTGATAAGTCTTATATTCAAAATATAAAACTTGTATTGTATTATTATCATCGTTTTGATTATAATAATTTCTTGTATAGCTTATATCTCCAGGATATTTTTGTATTTCTTCTAGTTCATCTTGTGTTAAATAAGGAAATTGTTTTTTAATTTCTTCAAGACTAACACTTTTTACTTCACCAACATAATATATGTCTTCAAAATTAGGATCTTCGGTATATGAATAAACTAAATTAGCAGGATCTACGTAATCAACAGTAACACCATTTGCTAAATTAAAATTAGTTTTTACAGCAGATATACCTAATACTGTTAAATCATAAGCTAAACGCTTTTTAATTTCATCGTATTTATTATAATCCATTATATTACTTATAACTTCTTCTTCAGCTATTTCAATACTTTGCTTATAGTTTAATTGAAGATATAAATCTAACTCTTCTTTATTAACAGGTAATTCTTGCGCATCTGGTGACGCATAAAAGTTTTTACCAGTAGCAGCGTTTAACTGCTCTATCATTTGTTTATTTTCAATATCACGCAAAGCGTTAAAAGCAAAATCAGTTCTTTGTTTTATAGCGTAAGGATCTGAAGCAAAAGATTTTATTTCATAACCTTTATTTGTCATGCCATTAACTACAATGTTAACAAACTTAGATAATACAGCTATTGGCTTCCAGTCTAAATTAAGATAAGATAAATCTCCATTAATAGATAATTCATCTTTATATTTTTGTACACTTTGTTCACCACGAGCATATAACTTAAGATTGTTAAAAGACCTCCAATTGTTTCCAAACCTTCCGCCATCGCCAAGACCCCTATCGCCTCTAAACCACTCGTTTTCCACAGCTCTTCCTACAGCTAAACCATATTCTAAAGTACTTTTCTCTGCATCTGGTACCACCTGACTTGGGAAAGAACTATTAACGTTAGTATAAATCATTTATTTTATTATTTTTGAAATACCACCTTTATTATCATATTTCTTGAAACCTAAAGGTACAATATTTTTTTTAATTACACTGGTAGGTGTATATCTATTTTTATTACACGCCATAATTGCCAAGCCAGAACTAATAGAGGCATCATGCTTAGTTCTATTGTTTATGTTAAATTTAGCCCAGTCTTCTAATGTTTCTTGAAAATACATATTACCATACATAGTTTCTTTAAGTCCTACATAATCTTCTATGTAAGATTCTATAGCAGCTGCGTGTGCTTGTTTAATATCTTCTGATGAGTTAGGTATTCCACCTATTTCTCTTTCCGCTACAGACAGTTTTAATTTATCTGGTCTGTTCATTGAAAAAGCCCTGTAACCTCTACGTTTTAAATAGTATAAAAGCCTAGGTTTATTATTCTCTGCTAATATTGGCATGCTATAAAAATGCAAAGCCATGAGTACATCTTCAAAGAATATTTCAGCTGTTGGTGGTCTTGATATGTATTCCAAGAAAAACATATTAGCAGGTACATTTTCCATAGAGAATTTTGTAAGCCCATGAAGAGCTCCTTTAGATCCTCTATTATCTACCGTACCTGATATATCATAAGAGTCACAACCAAAAGCACCGCAATGTTCATTACCAGGATATTTAACTCCATTTTTTATTATTACACGATTTTGTAATTCTGCAGGCGGTACCCAAGAAACTAGAAACCTACCATTTTTATTTGGCATAAAATTAACAATAGTATCTTTAATACCACCTTGCCAAACAAAGTTACCTCTAGTTACTAATTTAGAGTTATTAGACTCATCATTATAATCTATTTGCTCGTATATTTTAGTTAAATTAAATAAAGATTCTTTTGTTTCGTCTCTAAAAGCATGCTGCTCAGTGCGAGGAAACTGTCTGTAATATTCGTTTAAACTGTCTTGATCACCTTTTAAACCATCAACTTCGTTTTCCCAATGATTTATAACACCTACTTCAATTTGAAGCCCGTCGGATCCTTCAACTGGTTTTGCCGGCGTATCAAAGACAGGGTGTCCATAAGTATCAATGAATCCTTCGTAGTTCCATTCCATAGGTATGAACAAAGAATATAATCCTGAGCTAGTCTGTCCGTTGCGGTTTCTTTTTGTAACGTCTGACGCATAGTATAATTTTTTAAAATTCTCACCGCCTTTATCTAAAGCATTTGACGTTGAACCCATCATACATTTACCTACAACTCTACTACCTAATCTAAGGGTAGTTTTTGTAACCCTCCAGTTGTTTAATATGTTATCAGGTCTTTCCCATTTACCTGATTCATCGTGTACTAACAGTTTTAGTTTTTCACCATCATAACTGTTATCACCTGTATTTTTCCAGTCAATAGTAGTATCAAGCCCTACAACTTCTTCTGCGGTTTCACCTTGATCAAGCTTACGTCTGGTAAGCTTCGACGCGGGGACTCTATAAGCAAGTTCCGTTTTTGGTCGGTCCATACCGTCTTGTATGGGTCGAAAGAAGAACG
>WLWH01000747.1_pt1 | contig 25709 bp, 56 predicted proteins | sample 6712741 | NCBI WGS metagenome assembly WLWH01 (sample SAMN12718694, study PRJNA515312) | sponge metagenome | isolation source: marine sponge | host: Mycale hentscheli | place: New Zealand: South Island, Marlborough, Capsize Point | collected 2003-05-01
GAACTAATAATACCTTTTCATTGATAGTAGTTTTAAACCCAGCCTCCTTTTGACTATATGAAATAGTATAAGGCTTCATTTCTTCTACAATCTCAGGAAGGCCTTTGCTATAATCATTTATATTATATCCATTGATCTTTTTCTGCACTACCCTTACATACTCACTAGCAAACTTATAAAAGCTCTTGTGTTTACTAAAAGGATTTCCAGGCACACCATACACCTGGTGATACATTTGAGAAAAACTCTCCGGAGTAGGAGTCCCTGACATTAAAATGACATATGGTTGATGGTCTTGTATTAATTCTTTTACAGTCTTAGCTCTTTTACTAGGCTTTGGAAAAGCTCCCATTGAATGAGCTTCATCACAAATAACAATATCCCAACTCTTATCACTTATTTTATGTAAGCTTTCGTAATTAACCACCTCTAAATAAAATCCTGGACCATATGTATGGTAATCAGTTTCAATACTACTTATTGCTTTTTTCTTAGTAATAAACAATACATTTTCAATATTTAATTTCTCACATATACCCAAAGAAGTTAAGGTTTTTCCGGTTCTAACCTCCATAGATAAGTAAAGTAGCTTTTTATTTTTAAGCACTTTTAATCCTTTTTCAATGATATTTAACTGATAATCTCTAAATTTCATAGCAATTTTTGGATTTTAGCACATTTCTCATAATCTTCAATATCTGTAAAATATTCTAACATTAACTCAATCATTTCTTTATCATCAGGATAAACAGGATCGTGAGCAAAAAGAATATCAACATTAACCACACCTAAGTCTTGTTCATCTAAAACATCTTCTATTCCCCAACCCTCAACCACCATCTTGTAGGTGTTGTTAAAAGCAATATGTAATCTTTCTGGATCTAGTTCAATCATATCTCTAACTTTCCGTTGGTTTCTAGCTCGTGCTTGCTTCTGATTCTAATCCATTTTCCAGTTTGGTCTTTACCTTCGTCAGGTTTTACACCTGTTTTAAATATAGCATAAGAGTTAAGCCATTGATAAAACTTAATTCTTGAAACAGTCATCTTCGCTTTTGGGGCAAAGTCTGGATTGTCTGATATAAAATCAAGATACAAATCTTGCTTGTATATTTTAAAACCATTTTCAAAATCTTCATTAGGGTTTTTACCATCTAACAATCCAACCCACTCTACAAACTCGTGACAAGTCTCAGCAGATAACTGACGTATCTTAAGGTTGACAAACGAACTCTTGACTAATCCCTTGTTCATATAATACTGTAAACAGTAAATCATATAATTATCAAAACTGCACCACTCATCATCAGTCCACTCACCAAACATCAACTTGCCAAACTCATCATAAGGAGTAAATGACTTATTGTAGTATTGATTTAATTCTAACTCCCACTTTCTTCTTTCAAAAGAATTACCCTTTCCTTTTATTGCATAGTTGGTGGTAATAGCAACCTTTGGTGACTTTTTAAAAGGAATCTTAATAGCATCCTTGTTTTTCTTCTCTAGTGTCAATCCTTCTGTAATTACACTAAATAATCTTTCAAAGTCAAAGTGTTTCTTTACATCATCAAAACAAAGTATTTGAGTGTCAGCAGAAACCAGTTGATAAGCAAAAGACTTTTGAAAATCAAAACCTTTCCCATCAATTACCACCAACTTCTTCATATGTTGTAGTGCATTCATAAATAAACCTTTACCAGTTCCACCTTCCGGATTATCACTAATTACCTCATCGTTTAATATAACAGCAGGACAATAAGATAAATTCTTATATCCGTGCATTAAATAACCAATTGTGCTTTCAGTAGATTCAACTCTTTTCTCATCTGTTGCACATATATTTGATATGAATTTCTTGTAATCGCATTCAATAGATTCACACTCTTTAAAATCTCTATCTATAACGTGGTCCTTCCAAACATAACCACCTAGATCAATATAGTCAATTGGAACTACCTCACTATTAGTTACTTTAACTGCGCAATTCTTGTAATATATATAAGACTCGTTCTTAGTATCTTCAATAAAGAAAACCTTAATAGAATCTAACAATGTTAAAAATTCTTCTCTAAAGTATTTAGTTTGTTCAGCAAAGTAATTATACACCTCTATATCATCTAGGGTAAGCAAGTGGGTAAGTATAAAATCTTTTATTTGTTTCTCAGATGCGTGATCAATTAAATTATTAGTGACCTTTACAAACACATAGTTCTTACTTCCTTCAGGATTGTACTTGTAAAAACCATTATCTTCCAAAAACATTTTAAACTTTACGTGAAATATCTTAATAACACCTTTTTTGCTTTTGGTCCAAAACTTATTATCAAAACTTTCTTCCTCAACTCTGTCAATTACAGTATCTAAAACTTTCTCATCCACTTCGTCAAAGTATTTCTTGATGTCAGTCTTTGATTTGCCTTTTAAAATGTTAGACTTTATCTGATTTATCTTTTCAGAATCTTCATAAACTCTTGTTCCAAAGTTTGCGATATTGGCATAAGCCGAGTCAATTGTCTTCTTTATTTCGTTCAGATTAAAGTCCTGAGACTCAAACCCATTTAATATATATTCAGCAAGTGACTTCTCTATACCAAAGTCATTAAATGATGAAGCCAATATAAAAGCATTGTGGTTTCTTTGACCTTCATTCATTGGGTATTTTTTTTCCCACCACTTTACTAAAATCTCCACAATCTTAGTTTGGTCGGTAATAGGAATTGTAATCTCCTTGTTCTCAACAATTGTTGGAGTATAAATAATTTTATCCCACACCAATGAATCTTCATTAATATGTATTAAAGGATCGTAGCTCTCGTAACACACCCTAGATATATTTTTAGATGTGCTATCAAAAAACTCTGAGTCAAAGTATTGTTGTAGTGAAGCAAAGTACTTTCCGTGCGAATCAACATCAGCAGGGACCTTGATTAAAACCTTAAGCCCCTTGCCAGATGGTGATATGAAAACACAATAAACAAACTCATCTTCAATTAATTCTTCTCTATGTTGGTGTAATTTCTTTTGGGTATCGTACTGGTCAAAGTCTAAACATATTAAACCGCTATGCTCCAGGATGGAGTCATCGTTTCTTTTGTTAAACTTTCCACTAAAACAAATAGCAGGTAACTCTTGCTTTAGTTGATTAATTCTTTTTTTATCTTTTTCAGTTCTTATCTTTTTAATAAGTTCTTCTGATCTTCCATCTCTTATTCTTTCTATAATATCATTTACAGGTAGGTGAAAAGGCTGGGTGGTGTCCTTTATGTTTTTAAATATAGTAATGTGTGACATACTGTGACGATTTAAAATTACTTAACTTGTTGATTTACAATTTTTTAATACTCTTTGTGATGAAAGTGACGATTTCTATAAGAAAAAATAGTAAAAAGAATAAGGTAGTATACCCAATTACATTTATTACAAAATATTTCAAAAAAATCGTCATTTCCGTCACAGTTATAGTTTAAAATAGGTCCTCAGTTTTCTTGGTAGGTTCAAACGTGTCTAGTTCAACGTATTTCTTTCCAGACTTTGAGGTGTTAACATTCAAGTTAACCCATCCATTTTTGTTGTTATCCTTAAGGAATACTATCGCATCCTCAACTTTAACAGACATTGATCCAACAACCCAATCAGGTTGAGTATCTCGGGTTTTAAAAATAAACCCATCAGCAAACACTTTTTCTTTGCTCATAACTATATATATTTAAATTAATATCTACAAATTAACTAGTGTAGACTTCTAGTGTAACTCTTCATAAATGAAGAACTCTTCTATATTCTCAGTGGCATTTTCACTGAAAAACTTATTATAAATTCCTAAAGCTCTCTCTACTTTTTCTTCTCCACCACTAATAAACTCTTCAGTAGGCTCAAATATTCCAAGCATCTTATTTGTTTTATCTATGGCATAAAAAACCACCGGTACTCCAAATAACTTTTGGTATATATAAGCCTGGCTGTCGTAATTATATTTCTTTGCAGAGTACTTAAACTTAGAGATATCAGAAGTTGTTTTGATGTCTATAATTCTGTCCGGATGAAGTATATCAGCTTTTCCCTTCCACATAGAACCTTGTATTTCTCTTATCGAAGGCACCTCGTATCGGTTCTTACTATTATATATAGCTTCATAAAAAGTTAAATTACTTTTCATTATTTCCACCAACTCATCTAAATGATCTGCCTCTTGTTGCAATAAAGCAATAGATAATCCGGCATCTTTTAATTGGTCCTTATAGTTCTTGGTATTTCTACTAGTAGAGTCAATAACCACAAAGTCATCTAGCTTATGTGGTTCCAACATAGATACGTGAAAGTATCTACCCATTATCATTGCTTTAGTTTCCTTAGACTGCTTTCTAAAATTTCTAGGATCATTCAGAAGACTGTAAATATCTGAGTTAGATAAGAACTGTCTGCCAAAATCTCCGTAGTAATCTTTGTCTTCTTGTAGTTTAAGGAGGGTTTCCTTAACATCAAACATAAGTCTTAATAGTTTTAATTGCTTTTGCAGATAAAATATACTTCTTCTTTAATCTGTCTACTACTCCATCAAAACCTAAATGCTTGTTATCTATGACATATTTCAAGCAATCTCCCCACTTGTCATCACCAATATCTAACTTAGCCTTCTCAGTATAAGTTGTCTTGTGGTCATTGGTTGTGTCAGGATCATTAGTGTCATCTATTAATAATAAACCATTTAAGGCATATTTTCTAGAATATGAACTACTGCTACCAAAACTCTGAGCAATATCCATTCCTTTTCTAGATGGATCAACACCTGCACACGCAGTAACTGAAACACTTTGCTCTGACTTATTATCCATTATAGTAGCAGTTGTAACTATAGTTATAATACCACCATACTCATTGACCGAGTCAGATAAAGTAATAGATGCATTGTGTTTTTTAAGTATAGGCTTTAAAGCCTCAAGTATGTCCTCGCAAGAACGATACTTGTATTTACCAAAACTATTGTATTGGTTCTTTGGAGCTTTTAACTCCGATTGGATTTTCATTAACTTTTCCATTGATTTGATTTAATTGTTTATGATATTTACTGTACCTACTTAGTACCTTCTCTTTTCGTGTTTTGTAGAAAAGTAAAGACTTTCGATTGTTATCTTGGTAACAATTCCTAATTTTTATAAATAAACTGTCTAGTTCTTCTTCACATTCATTCATTAAGACATTTAATCTACCTATCACCCAGCCCTTCTCCAGGAAGATGTCATACTCTTCATCAGCTATCTCATCGTAGTAAGAACTTGATGATTTAACTATTGTATAAACACCCCTCTCGTTGGTCATCTTAACTCCTTTATGAAGAATAGCTTTTTCAAACTTGCTGTTGTCCATAAAAATAGTTGACCTAGTATTATTGGCTTGGTTCCAGATGTCTTCTAGACTGAACATTTTAATTCCTTTACAAGATTTCTTAGATCAGCATCCACTCTCATATAGTTTTTAATTTTTGCTTGTCCATATAATATATTGGAGTGAGCCATCTTATGATTGTGTTCACTAAGAATATAGTCTTGAATGTAACAAGGTCTTATGTTTCTATCTTTACATAAGTAGAAAAATATTTGCCTTGCATCGATGTGATTTCTTTTTTTAGAGCTGTGAAATAACTTTTCAACTGGTACCTGGAGCTTGTCCAAAACCACCTTCTCTATCTTCTGAAGTGCTTCTTCTTTCGTCATTTGATTGTATTAAATTGTAGTATTCATAGTCATAAAAATCGTGACTATTCATTATAATTAAATTTTCGTATTGTCTTTTGCTTTGTGCCATTTTAGTTTGCTAATATAATATTTGTCTATGTAATATCCAAATTTAGTCAGGTAAATTATCCCATAAAAGTTGTAACTCTCTGATTCTTATTTGGTTAGGATTGTCTTTTAATTTTTCTTTTAAAATTAACTCGGAAATCCAATTTACTTTTAATCCTTTCATTGTGGTATCGCTTTCGTATTCCATTTTTCTATAATTTGTTCATTAGTTGAATCGTCAATATAATAAATATATCCATTCAATTCAACATATAAACTTTCTTTTGATCTTATATCTATTTTCATAATTTATGTTTTAACTGTTAAAAAGTGTTCAGAAAGTGGTCAGACTGTAAAAAACTGCATAAATAGTTTGGGTTAGCCCAAACCACCCCCAACAACCCAAACTTCATATTGTTAATTTATCATCTTTATACTCGTCATACTTTCTATCTTCATCTTCATACTCCTCTTCTGGAAGTAGTAAAAACTCTAGTTCATCAATGACTTCTTTTATTAAGTCATCACTTACATATACTTCAATTAAGTCTTTACCTGCTATAAAGTCACCTATTAATACATCAATTATATCATCTTTTTTTATAAATATATTTTCTTCTTCTACTATCCTACCTACACTTTCATCTTTTAATACATATATTGGGTGTCCATCAGCAGTATATGAACTATATAAACTTACATCTGTTAAGTCTGTATGTTCATCTCTGATTATTACGTTTGCTATTTCTTTTATCATTTTATTTGGTTTTATATTTTATTTTACTATATTTGAATAACACTTTTCAAAGTCAATGACCCTGCCTCAAAACTGGTTGTTGACTTTTGTCTTTAACATTCTCTAGGTTCTGTGTGTTCTCCACACTCGGTGCATATGTCAAACCATTTGATTTCTGCACCACAGCATTCTGATTCTTCCATTATAAGTGTCCTCCTTCTTTTTCTGTTTCATATCTCCATTCACTATCCGACTCTGCATCTTCCATCCCATCAAAATCATATAGACCCGTGCCGTGAACATATTTACTTTCATTAATACTTTGATCCATTTCATAGATATATGTATGCTCATTTTCAATGAGCCATTCTTGAATGTCCTCTACATCATTAGGAATTTCTATCTCTACTTCTGCGTATTTATGGTAGACGCTTCTATTTATTATTTTTACTTTCATTATAAGTGTTTTAAGTGTTCGTTATACTTTAGTAACCAATGTCTTTTTAATTGGTTTATATCTCCATTACTTATAGCATCCATACATATCTCGTGCCTAAGTTCAGTTACTCTTTTTTCGACATAATTTTTATGTCTTAATCTTCTATTAAAATATATCATCTGTTTCTTTTTGGTCTGCATACTCGCAGGATTTTAAATACATCTCTAGATCTTCTTGTTCTAGTTTGTCAGCAAAATCATTAAACCATTTCAATTGCTTTAAAAGTTTATCTATTCTCATATTGTTTAATTTAATTATTATTTTCGTCAGCTAATATATTAATTTTTTTTAGAATGCTTGTTCAATTGCTGAATTAATCGTCCATATAAATACATATATAATTATTGCTGTTATTAATACAGACATTGTCATTGCTTTATTTTCTTCTTTCATAATCTTTCTATTAGTTCTGTTATTTCTTCGTATGTATATTTGTCGTTGAGGTCATAAGATAAGTTACATAATACTGTTTCCATTCCCCCTTCATCTATGGCATCATAAAGAGTTTCAAACCCTCCATACCTTTCTATTATTGCTTTTAAAATCATAACTCTGCATCAAATCTACATTCATAACATTCTGGATTGTCATCAAAGAATTCTTTTAATTGCATTCCTATCTCATAATCTGCGTATTCTGACAAATCCTTTTCACTCACACCAAACTCCTTTTTAATATCATCGTTATACCCTGACTTTTCATTGAACATTTTATCTACTTTTTCAATAGATTGTTTGTTTATACTTTCAAGCTCTGCACATATCTCGGCATAACTATCTCTATACACTACATAATTTATGTAGTTTGATTCTTCTTCGACTGCACCAAATCTCTCGTGTGCATCGCTACCTTGAACGGCAAACATAAATTTACCTTCAACATCTCCATTATAATATCTTCCCATAATTTCTATTTTTTAATAATCACTTACTATAAGTTGTTCTATTTTAAATCTTAATTCTCTAAGTATCTCAGATGTTAATTTTCTGTCATTGTTTAAGCCATCATTCATAATGGTTATTACATCTTTATATACTGTTAATTTTTCTTGTTTTAATTCTATATTCATAATTTAAGTTTATAATTATTAGCTACTTTCTTAAGCAGTATTTCAACTGCCCACTTTTGATCCCTTGACATATCTTCTATAAATCCTTGTCCATATAGATACTCTATAGCATCCAGGCAATCCTCTTTTGTTACTTTATTTGTCATTATATTAATTCTAGTTTTTTAATTAATTCTTTTGATTTAACTGCAATCATAGATTCAATATGAGCATTTGAAATCATTCTATATAATACATTTCTCATTTTTTCAGTACCCATTACGTGAAATCTTTCACTATTATTTGGGCCTTGAAAGTCGTAGTAGTTATTATTATTGTATTTACTTCTTATTTTTACTTCAAGTTCATTCATAAATACATCAATCACTTTATTTATTTCTTTTTGGCATTTTTCTTTTAATGCTTTCTCTATTGCGTTTGTGTCTTTCATTTTATTTGATTTAGTTTATTTTGATTTATATTTTATTTGGTTTTTAATTAATACCTCTTTTTTAAACCATCTCTCAAGCTCTAGAAGTTGATCCATTGTGAATCCGTTTAATCTGTCTTTAGAGTAGTGCATCTTTGCAACCTCTTTAGTGAACATTTTTCTGCTTAAGTGTTGTACGTTTCTTATTATATTTTCCATTTCTATATATTTATTAAATTTCCATCCCATTTTTTACCATTTAAAAACCATTCAAAATTCTTTTGGCATATGTTTACATTTGGTAACCCGTTTAATCTTTCTTTTGTTGTGTTTGAAAACCATCCACAATTAGTTATTGAAAGAGTCTTTTCTGGATCATTATATTTATAAGCTATTGCGTTATTATGTAGCTTTAAAATAGTTACATTTGGTAATACTTCAACCGACATATTTTGTCTGTTAAATTTTCTTGCATTCATAAATGCATTTATTGAATCATTAGTGATTTGTCTCATTTTTATTTGATTTAATTATTATTTTCGTCAGCTAATATAATAAAAATTTTATTAGTTTGACAATTTATAGTTATTTTCTATCTCTCTTAATTCTCTTTTTAATGAATTCCTTTTTATTGAAGATCTTAAAATTATATTGTTATCCTTGCAATATGTGTAAAGACCTTGAAACCAATTAGAGCTTATTTTGTTAAATTCTGTTAGTATTGATTTGGCCTCTTGTTCATAGCTTGATCCGTACCCATATTGAAAAGGCATTAAAAATGTTTCCTCGGTTTTCATTCCGTAATTTATTGTAATAGTTCCAGCAAAATAGCTATTTCCGTTTATTTTGTCAAACCATTCTTTGGCGTTTATATCTAGTGTTTTCATTTGTTTTATTTTAATTAAATGCAAGGTTTAAATTTGTTTGTCATCATCTCAATGTATGGTCAATTTAAGTGCGGTTTTGTGTCCGTCCCTTGCATTATGTTTCTATTTGTTTTTAAGTTTGATTATGTGAAAGGCCATAAATGACCAGTAATTTTTAATAATTTGATTTTCTAATTTTTCGCTTAACGTGTCCACCTCTAACAAGTTTTTAGATAGTTCTAAGATTTTATTGTATTGGTGTGGAATATTAATCGCCGAGGGTAACCCTTGCAACCAATTTGCAAACCTATTTTGAAAATTTGGGTATCTTAATTGGTTATTTTTATAGTTAAATTCTACCTCGAAACAGTCAAATAAAAATTGTAGTTTTTCGGTTGGTGTTTCTGTCTTGATGTCGTAGCCTTCGCCATCTATTGAATCAAGTATATAATTTTGAATATTATTTAAATATTTCTTTGAATTAGTTCTAAGCATTTTGTTAAAATAAATCGGTTAATAATTTTACTTTTTTGATTTCGTCTTCTAGTTCTTCAACTGTTATTTTTATTTTATTTTGCATAAAAAAAGAGGTGTCTAAATCTTTGCTATCAATATTTAGTTTGTTTCTCAATTCGTTTGATAATGTTTGAATATCAATTAAAGACATTTGCAAGTTGTATAATATATTTTCTTTCATATAGTCGTATTATTTATTTATTGTTTTCGTCAGCTAATTAAAAACAACTATTTTAAACTTCCAAATTTATTTCTAGTTTGTTTAACCTTTTTGAATACTGGATTAACTGAGGACAACCAGAGGAGAAAAAAACTTTAGTAACGTTAAACAAAATATATTAATTTCAACACCAACTTAACAGAGGAAAAACAGAGATAGAAAAATATTTTTATTTATTTGGGCTAAATGGGGGCTAGATATAACCCCCTCTTTAAGTATGTTTAAATACTTTTAAACGTTTTAAAACGGATAATTTAATATTACAAAATGTTAATACGGGGGACGGGTAACGAGCAAAAGATACGCACCATAAAACAACGCCAAACAACAACAGCGACAAACAACACCCACCCACAACACCCACAACACACCCCACAAAAACGGCAAAAAATCCACCAAGACCAACCAAAACAACACCCCCACCCCAAAAAATAAAACCGATTTCTGTAGCGACACACACGCTGTATAGTAGTATATTACCCCCAAATTATATACATCTCACAGTTTTTTAAGCCAAATATGACGAGTCTCGTCAGAAAAATGACGACTTTATGACGACCTATTACTTTAGATAAAGTGCTTTAACTTATTGATAATCAATTATATATTAATTAACTATGACGAAAATGACGACTTTTACTCTATTTTATGAAAAAAAAAAAAAAAATATAAAGAAGAAATATATATAAAATAAATTTGACGATAATTTCCGTCAAAGTCGTCAGGATAAGTTTTTATTACAGTTTGTTTGTGTGGCTTAAAATATTTTATATATTTGAGTAAAATTTAATCAAATGTCATACACTCCAAAAGAGCTCGTCTTACACGACGAAGCTAGAACCAAGCTAAAGGCTGGTATCAAAAAAATTAGCGAAGCAGTTAAGAGCACACTAGGTCCAGGCGGTAATACAGTAGTTATTGAATCTCCTGCACATACACACGGAATAACAGTTACTAAAGATGGCGTTACCGTAGCCAAGGCTGTACAATTACTTGACCCAGTGGAGAACCTTGCGGTTCAGATGATGAGAGAGTCTTCTCAGAACACTGCGAATATAGCAGGTGACGGAACGACTACAGCCATTGTTTTGGCGGAAGCAATAGTAAAAGAAGGTCTTAAGCATTTGGCTGAAAATAATATTAGTTCCAATAAATATATTAAGTCTATTAATGAATATACTAGAAGAGTTATTCAGAATCTAGAGAGCACTTCAAAGAAACTTTCTAAGAGAGGTTTATTGGACGTGGCTACTATATCAGCCAACAACGATAAAGAGCTTGGGAAAATAATTGCAGATACTTATTTAGAGGTAGGTACTGATGGCGTGGTTACGGTAGAGAATTCTCAGAATGACCAAACTTTTAGTGAGGTTCATAAAGGTATTCAACTAAAGAGAGGGTGGGGTGCCAACTCTTTTGTGAATAACCAGAAGAAGGACGAGTGCATATTAGACGATTGCTATGTGCTGTTGTCGGACCACGTCATTAGTAACGTACTACAAATTGAGAATGTACTAAAGCCAGTTATTAATGGTGGACACAAACTACTGATCATTGCATCGTGCAGTGCCAACGTGATGAACACGCTGTCTGCGAATGTGGTTAGAAATGGATTGAAGCTGTGTCAGATTGAGCCGCCACAGTTTGGTTACAAGAGACACGAACTAATGAACGACATTGCGGTAGCTACTGGTGGGAAGTATTTTGCTGAAGAGACTGGTGATGACCTCAACCTAATTAGAATGGAGGATTTGGGTAAGATAGATAAAGTTATCGCAGGCAGGGACGAAACTATTATGATAGGTGGTCACGGTGAGGAGGCTATCATTAAAGAAAGAGTGAAAGAGTTAAAGGTTCAGAAGGATAATACCAAGGATAAGAACGAGGTTGTGTTTATGAGTGAGCGTATAGCTTGCTTGAACGGAGCGATTGGTGTAATATATGTAGGAGGCAACTCAGACATTGAGCAGAAGGAAAAGTACGATAGGGTAGATGATGCGGTGTGTGCAGTTCGTTCAGCACTGGACGAAGGTATACTTCCTGGAGGAGGAGTGACATTATGGAGAGAAGGTCACAAACTATTGGATGGAGAGGATCAGTTGGCGGGAGAGAACTTATCTGAGTCGATGAAGGCTCCCCTTAGAACAATTATGATGAATGCTGGGTTGTCTGACGGGGACATTATGGAGATAGAGGGGTTGGTAAGCAATTCAGAATCAAAAATGGGCTACGATGTAAAGGATGGTATGTTTGGAGATATGTACAAGATGGGGATATTAGACCCATTGAAGGTAACTAAGAACGCACTTAAAAACGCAGTATCGGTAGCAACAACAATATTAAGTACTAACGCCATAATTACAATGGCACGAGAAATAAAATGAAAACTATGTATGATATGAATAACCAAAATCAAAAAATAAGCGGCTTTGAAACGACTGAAAAAGAACATAAAAAGCACTACGACCCACATCACCCTATAAACTTTAAAAGATTATTGTTAGCTAATGATGGCTATATAATCGGAGCAGAGAAAGATTCTTCAGATATATATGGAGATTATAGGGATGATGGAGATTATATACACCCTGTTGATGTAAGGACTAAAAAAAATCCTGAAAATGGAATAGAAATAGATTTTTATAATGAACTTGTAGATTCAGACAAACTAGTAACACTACGTATTCAGTTTCGTAAAGGAAATACCTGTATGGGTTGGATATGTAATTCTGATGGTTCGTTAAGAAAAAAACCGAACCCACATTATAAAGTAAAAGATTTAGATACAAACATAGAGTTTTAATGAGAAAACCAGCTAGTCTAGAAATAGTTAAATACGATTACAATGGTAAAGACATTGTGATTAGTATGATAAAAGTATTAGACGAAAAAGGTGAGTATATAAAATTTGCTAAACTAGATAAGGTTATGCCTTATTTATCTAAATACCCAATAAAATTCAAATGAGAAGATTAGCAATAATAGGTGGCTTAAGCTTAATGACTACTGGTGCAGTTAGTATGGTGTGGCACAAACAAAAACTAGATTTCAATCCAAATACAATTGCCATAGCCACTGGAGGATTCTTTGTGGCATTTGGTATAACTTATAGACTATGAAAGAAAACAGACTGCTGTTGATGCAGAATCAAATAAAATCGCTAAATGCTGCCGTGCAGCATTTAATTACCTTATCACTTGCTACTGAGAAGACAGTTAAATTAATGCCAGGGTATGATGAAGCAATTGAAAAAATGAAAGAAGATGAAGCCGATAAATAAGTATATTATTGTTACTCCAGTTATGGAGGAGTTAAAAACAGAATCTGGGTTGTTGTTATCTCAAACAGATGCATTTGCTTTTAGGTATAAGAAAGCTACGGTAGTCAAGCCAGGAACTTTAGTAGATACTATTAAGTCAGGTGATGTTGTGTATTACGACAAGGCTCAAGCACACGAGGTGATTATTAATGATCAGTCTTATGTGGTTATTCAAGAGCGGGACGTTGTTGTTGTTTTATAGACTTATTTAGTTCTAGTATTGCATTACGGTAAACTTTATCCATATACCTAACGTCATCTTTGAATATAGGGTTTATTTCAGCTGATTCAGCGATTGCTTCACCATTTAGCTTCTTATATATGTTGTTTATAGCTCTTTTACCTTTGAAAGTCACTTCATAAAGTCTAGCTTCTTTTCCTTGTTTTTCTCTCCATATATGGATATATCCACGTTCTATTAAGCTTTTAAAACGAGTTGGGTCCCAAGACATAATATTTCCATACTTGTGAAAGTGTGTTTTGGTAAACAATCTTTCTGAATACAGAAAGAACATTATATCTAAATCAGCTACGGTAAACCCGTATTGTTTCTTTGCCCAGTATCTAATAATTCTCCAGTACTTGAGGTAATCGTGGGACGGCTGTATTCTATCGTGAGGTCTCCTTACAATCTTTTTCATATCTTTGCTAAATATATGGCAAAAAGAAAGAAAAACAAAATATGTCCAGCTGGTATAGCTTGGGCAAAAAGAACTTTTGATAAGTATCCAAGTGCTTATGCTAATATGGCTGCAAGCAAATATTGTAAAGATCCTAAATACGGAAAATGAGTAAATTAAGTTCAAAACAAAGAAAGATTGCTAAACTAGCAATGCCTTTTGATAAAATAACGGGAGCTGATTTTAAAATATTAAAAAAGAAAAAAAATGCCAACAGTAAAAGTAAAAGGTAAAAAAAGAGTATTTCCATACAATGCGGTGGGAAAAGCTCAAGCAGATTCATTTGCTAAGATGAGTAATGGTGAAATTAGTTACAATCCAAACTACGGTATGGAGAAAAAAACTAAGTCTGGTTATTAATGGGCGAGCTAAAGAAGTGGCGTGATCAGAAATGGGTTCGTATTGGTACAGACGGTTCTATAAAAGGAGCCTGTGGTACTAGTAAGAATAAAAAAAATCCTGACCGCTGTTTACCTTTGGCAAAAGCAAAGAGACTAACTAAGAGGCAACGAGCTGCAACTGCTAGAAAGAAGAAAGCTTCTGGCGGGAAGAAACAGTTTGTTGCAAATACTAAAGCAGCCAAAAATGCTTAGAGATAGAGAGTGGTATATTGAACAATACAATCGCAACAGAGAATACGGTGATTGGATTTTTGATTACGAAGAAATAGAAGAGAATGGCGGACAAAAGTAAAATGAAGTGCAATGTTGTTAGGTCTAGTGATAGAGCTGGCAAAAAGAGAATGGTCAAAGGGTGCGAGGGTGGTAAAGAGAAGTTGATACACTTTGGCGCAAAAGGATATGGTCATAACTATAGTGCTGCGGCACGAAAATCTTTCCGAGCCAGACATAAATGTGATACAGCCAAGTCGAAGTTGACAGCTCGGTATTGGGCCTGCAAGAATTTATGGGCTGGCAAGGGAGGTTCTACAAAAAGTTCTCCAAAAAGTCGAAGAGGAAAATATTAGTTATATTTGTAAAAAAAAGAATTATGGACGGTTTAGAAATGAAATATGGTCGCGAGATCAATATGAGACCAGACTCTAGAATGGGAATCACCAAGCTAGCAGATATGAAGAGAATGCAAAAAAGATTTGATAAGGTCAGAATGATTGCTGAAGGCAATGAGATGGCAGATGCTAACATTAATTTATTTAAAAAATGAAACAAGGATACAACGACAGACTAGATGAGTCATTAGGAATGAAGCACAAAGGGTCACATAAACAATCAATGAAAGACAGAAGAGACGAGTCTAAGGCTATGTCTAAAAAAGATTCTGGTCACGCTTATGGTGGAGACCACTCTATGAAGCACTATCCAAAAAGTGTAAAGGGTCACTTAAGCAAAATGATTAAGAAGTAATGGGAAAAGCTTTAGTAAAATTAGGTTTGTGGATTCAAAGCACTTGGATTAAGACGCAGTGTAAATGGAACTGGCTTATATCTAAGTTAATGTTTAATGTGGCTTCTTGCCCAAACAAGCTATGTAAATGCAAGGACTAGGAGATTTAGTAGAGGCTGTAACAACTGTTACTGGAGTTAAAAAAGTAGTAGATACAGTTTCTAAAGTTACTGGCAAACCGTGTGGTTGCGCCGATAAACGAGATTCATTAAACAGAAAATACCCTTTTAAAAAATAAAATATGGCATACCAAAGATTACAAGTTACACGAGCTTTAAAGGTTCATAAAACAACTACATCAATAGATATTCCTGATCCAGATTTCGCTGGAATTACAGGAACTAACGCTACTTCTACTACCAAAAAACTGACGGTGGCGGCAGCTAATACATTCACTTCAAGCACAGTTGAGACTGGATACATTGTAGAAAATGTAACTCAAGGAAAATATGCTTTAGTTTCTGCCATTGACACTGTTGCTTCTCCAAATCAAGGAACACAACTAACTTTAAGTGAAGATATATTTAGCACAGCTGGAGATACTTTTCAAATATATTCTCAAAGCACAAGAGGATGTATATTGTATGTTGGTGGAACTGGAATTTTAAATGTAGTAACTGCTGCTGGAGATTCGGTATCTTATGTAGGGGCTCCTACAGGTTCTTTCTTACCTATACAAGTAGTTAGAGTTTTATCATCTTTAAATGGTGTTGCTACTAGCGCAACGGATTTTATAGCTCACTGGTAATATGAATATAGGGGCGGGAATTGGCATAGGATTTGCAGAGCCTAGAGGTGTTTTGGCGTTTGAATATGAGCAATCTTCAGGCTGTCAAAATGGTTCTGACATAACCCCTCTTATAAATACTCCTGGTGGCACTTTCTCTTCAAGCCCTGCTGGGTTATCAATTAATTCATCTACAGGCGTTATTGATGTCAGCGCTTCTACCGCAGGAACCTATACGGTTACTTATAGTATTGGGCCTACTGAAGACACCATAACTATTGAAGCCGCTGACGATGCTACTTTTGCTTATTCAGCAAGCAGCTTTCCTCAAGATGGTTCAAATCCAACACCTAGTATATCTGGTTTATCTGGCGGCACTTTCAGTGCTGGTAGTGGTTTAGTGTTTGTAGATAGTGGTAGCAATACAGGAAGTTCTACTGGTCAAATTAATTTAAGTGCATCAACAATAGCTAGTTATACAGTTACTTATACAACTTCTGGATCTTGTCCAAATACATCTACCCAAACTGTAGAGGTTGCCTCTGCATTAGCTATTTCATATTCATCAAGTGAATTTTGTGAAGACGCAAGTAATCCTACACCAACAATAACTGGAAATGTAGGTGTTGGAACATTTAGCTCTACTGCTGGTTTAGTATTTATTAGCACAACTACTGGCGAAGTAGATTTATCTACTTCAACTCCTTCTGCTACTCCTTATGTAATCACCTATACAGACACTAATTCTTCAACTGCAACTTTTAATTTAACCGTTAACGCTTTAGATAGTGCTGCTTTCTCTTATTCAGCAAGTAGCTTTCCTCAAAGTTTTCCAGACCCAACACCTACTGTAACTGGCTTAGCTGGTGGTACGTTTAGTGGAACAACTGGTTTAGTGATTGATGCTAGTACTGGTGTGATCGATTTAGATGCTTCAACTATTGCAACTCACACAGTTACTTATAATACTACTTCAAGTGGTTCAAGTGTTTGTCCAAATACGTCCACCCAAACCATAGATGTTTTAGCTGCGTTAGCTCAAGTAAACAATGTTTATTCTATGGATTTTGATGGCACTAATGATTTTATAAATATTGATAGTGCTTTAACAACACTTTCCTCTACTACAGTAGGTTCTTGGAGTTGTTGGGTAAAAACTACCAATGCTACAATAGGCAATCCTCAACGTATAATTGATTTTGGAGATACAAATAGTAACGGGTTTCTTTATATAAGGATAGAACCTGATGGAAAATTTGGTTCGCAATCAAGAGAGCTAGCAGCAACTAGGTGGTCTTTTAAATCTGATTCAGCAATTTTTACTAATGACACTTGGACTCATATTACAATAGTTCAAGATGGAGTCCAGCCTAAAGTATATAAAAACGGAGTTGAAGTTCCAATAACATTTACCACATCTACTAACAAGACAGCTTGGTTTAGTAGCCTACCTTCTCTTGATAATGGAAGAATAGGTTGTGGAAATTCAAATAATTTTGGCAATTTTCAGTTTTTAAACGGTTCTATTGACGAGGTAGGAATATTTAACACAGCTTTAACAGAACTAGAAGTTAAGAAGATTTATTACGCAACAGGAGCAGGTAAAACAGCAGATTTAGATGATTTAACAACACCACCAGTAGCGTGGTATAGAATGGGAGATTAATATGAGTACAGAATTTTTTAACGACCAATGGCGTATACCAAGTAACGAAAATCAGAATAAGGTTTCAAACTATTCTATGGAATTTGACCATTTAACTAATAATAGTATAAGTATTGGTAATACTTTAACTAATGGTTTTTCTCAATTGACTGTATCTGTGTGGGTTAATTTTTCTTCCTTTGTCGCGGGTAAAAACTATGGATTAGTTAGTAAAGACGGATTAGGTCAAAGAAGTTTTGACCTTAGATATATAAATGGAACTGGAGTTAATTTTCTTGTGTCAACTAACGGAACAAGTGTTTCAAATAGTTCATACTACCCTGTAAACAGCATAAATATAGGTCAATGGTATCATTTCGTTGGTGTTTATGATGGTTCTAATGTGTTATTTTATGTAGATGGTACTTTAATAGGCACGCCAACCGCCTTGACTGGCTCTTTACAAAACACAACTTCAGATTTTTTTATAGGAAAAAGAGCAGCTGCACCAACAACCACTACTTTTGATGGCCAAATAGACCAAGTAAGTATTTTTGATTATGCACTTTCACAAGACCAAATAACTCAACTGGGAGCAGAGGGTTATGCTTTTAATTTTATACCTAATGATTATATAGATGCAAATACAACTGTAGCGTCTAATTTAGATTTTAGTGTTTCTACTTGGATAAAGCCTAATTCGTACTCTATGCCAATATTAGGAACAAGAGGATTAGCAGCAGCTGTTGATTCAAATGGTATTACTATAAACATTAATTCTAGTGGTAATTTATGGGCAAGAATATTTACTGAAACTTCTAATGTTTTTAATTTGCAAACAGGTAGTACTATATCCTTAAACAATTGGTCACACGTAGCTATGACATATGATTCGTCTACTAAAACATTAAAATCATATTTAAATGGAACTGAAGCAGGTTCTATGGTTGGCACAGATCCTAGCGTTGCTAGTACTGCTGATCTTGATATTGGAAGAGGGTCTATTGGTACAATTTATGGTTATTTTGATGGTGAAATATCTAATACAGCTACATTTAATACAGAACTAACACCTACGCAAGTAAACACTCTCTACAACAATGGTAAACCTGGAGATATATCATCTTTAAATCCTACAGGTTGGTGGAAACTAGATGATACAGCTACTTTTAATTCTGGCACAAGTGTTTGGAGTATTCCAGATGACAGCTCTAATTCAAATACTGGAACATCTGTTGGTATGAATGCATCTAACTTAGTTGCAAGTAATATAAATGGAGAGCTTATAGCAAATCCAATGATAACAAGCCCTAAACCTATAGCTTACTATCAATTAGGTGACCAATCAGTATATAACGGAGCTAATTATCTTGTGCCAAATAATAGTTTAAGTGACTATGTATTTAATTTTGACGGAACTGATGATTATATAGATACTGGAACTGGACTTGGCAATAGTTTAGGAACTTATACTGGAGACGCTTCTGTTTCATTATGGTTTAAAGCTGGTAACACTGCAAGTAATGACGGCTTATTTTCTATAACAGCTTTTAATGATGTGGTTTTTGGTAATTTAAGAATTAACATATACAATAATTTATTATATTTTGTTAGTAGCGGCACAGGAAACTATAAAACTATTCCCTTTACAGATACAACAAGTTGGCATCACTTAGTCTGTATATTTAAATCAGGAGATATTACTAATTCTAAAATATATTTAGATGGTGTAGATAAAACAACAACAGACGTTGGAACTTTTCCAAGCTCTTTATCTTTTACAGGTTTAAAAACTATTATTGGCGCATATCACAGCGTAAATCAAGTTTTTCAGGGTGAACTATCTAATGTGTCTATTTTTAACACAGAATTAACATCTACACAAGTAGAAACACTATATAACAACGGAAGTCCAGCAACGGACATATCTTCTTTAAGTCCTGTAGCTTGGTATAAACTAAACGCTGCTGACACTTTTGACGGTACTAACTGGACTATTAACGATTATGGTTCTGGTGGTAACGATGGAACAAGTTCTGGTATGGATTCATCCAGTTTGATTGTAAGCACTTTACAGAAAACTAATGGCTATAGTCCTTATGCATTAGATTTTGGGGGTATTACAGCACATTTAAAAACAAACACAATTCCAGTAGCTACAAATACAGTTACTCTTTCAGCTTGGGTAAAAAGAACAGGAGCTGCTGGCCAATATGCTGGTGTTTTTGGAGTTAGAAATTCTGGTGGAAGTCCAGCTTTTGGCTTGTGCTGGCAAATATCTTTTGGTAATGGTGATAATAAAATAAGATTTAGAACTTCAGCAGATTCATCTTCAGCTTGGCAAGAAGTAGTTCAAAATGATGTAATGCCAGACAACACTTGGCATCACGTGACAGGCGTAGCAGATGGAACTAATTTAAAAATTTATATAAACGGAACTTTACAAACTGACACAAAAACTCAAACAAATGGAACTTTACAAACTCCATTTTCTAATATATTTTTTGGTATGCAAAGCACTACGAGCAGTCCGTTTAATGGACAGCTATCAAACTGCGCTAGATGGAATGTTGGTTTAACACAAGCTCAAGTAACGGAAATTTATAATCAAGGTCGTCCTAGTAATTTAAATACTTTCTCAGGAAATGCTCCAATAGGTTGGTGGCAATTAGGTTCTAATAGTTCTTTTGAATCTAATAATTGGACTTGTTTAGATGAAATAGGTACTGACAACGCAGACAGCACAAGTAGTGCTAGTATGTCAAATGATGATATTGTAGATGGAGTTGGATATTCAGCAAGTGGTTTAGGCACAAGTTCAATAGATATTAAAGGAGATGCACCGTATAGCACAGCAAATGGATTATCTGAAAATATGGATGTTTTAGATAGAACAACAGATGTACCAAGTTAAAATATTAAAATAAAAAAAATGAATAATAAAAGTTATATAGTAATTGAGTTAGCCAATACTAATCTTGTGCTTTTTTCACAATGTGACCAGCAAAGTGCGCAATCAATGAGAAGAAATTTAGCAAACACTCAAGGTTTATTAAGTTATAGAGTAACGCCAAGTTTTGTAACTGATGGTAGTTTACCTATTGTTGGTGATGTAATGAACCAAACAGAGGCATTAGCTTTAATGGCAACAAGTGATTGGAGTACACCAGACCCAGAATAATGAACAATTTAAAAGTAGCGAAGATGGATGACCATAATTTATTATTGGCTTTAGCTGGTATTATTTCAGCGTTTGGCATAAAAGAAGTTTGGGCAATTATCCAAAAGAAAATGGATATAGGTGCTAAGAAAGATGAACGCGAAGAAAGTTTATATACTAAACAAATTGAAGTTCTTACTAATAAAATTACACAACTTGAAACAAAGATTGAGTTACTTATTGAAGAAAACATACAACTAAGGGTTAAGGTTGTTAAGATGGAAGCACGTTTAATAAATAGTGCAAAAAAAAAAGTAAATAGAAAAAAAGATGCGAGAGATTAAAGAAATACACATTCATTGTAGTGCTACACGTTCTAATAGTATATCTGCAAGCACAATTAAAAGGTGGCATACATCAGAACCAAGAAATTGGAGTGATATTGGTTATCACTATGTAATTAATTCAGCTATAGAATTTGGTAGACCAGTTCATAGAATACCAGCATCAGCAAGAGGACATAATTCTAATGCAATAGCGATTTGTTATGTAGGTGGTTTAAATGCTGAAACTGGTAAAGCTGAAGACACAAGAACACCAAGACAAAAAGAATTATTAATTAAGTTAATTAAACAACTTAAAGCAAAATATCCAAAAGCTACTATACACGGACATAGAGATTTATCACCAGACAAAAACAAAGATGGTAAAATTGATAAATGGGAATTTATGAAGCAATGTCCTTGCTTTGATGCAGAAGCTGAATACTTAGAGTTTCAGCCAAAAGGTTTTAAACCAAAAAGTGCAGCAGCACAAGAAGTAAAATCAAAAAAAGCAAAAAATAAAGTAGATGGAAAAAAATCAAACTAACTTAGAGGACTTAATTAAAAGAATGGAAAATTTACCTGTACCTGAACGTACTTGTAATATTGACGATGAAACTTGTGAAAGCTGTAGTGGATGAAAAAACTAAAAGACACTAAAATAGGAAAGTTTTTAGCTGAGAAAGCACCTCACGTTTTAGATGTTGCTGGTGCTTTATTACCTGATGCTGGTTTATTAGGTGTAGTTAAAAATTTAATAGATAAAGACCCAAATTTAACACAAGAAGATAAACAACAAATACACGAGCAATTAGTTGAATTATATAAGTTAGAAGTAGAAGATAGAGATAGCGCAAGAAAACGTGAAGTTGAAATGGCTAAAGCTGGTGGTAATGACTGGATGATGAATTTAACTGGTGTTGTTGGTTTGTTTTGTTTTATATTTATAGTTTATTCAGTTGTATATATACCAGAAGTATTGCACAATGAATTGTTTGTTCATTTAATGGGTATGGTAGAAGGTGTTGTTATTGGTAACATCTTTGCTTTTTACTATGGCACAAGCTCCAAAAAGTAGTAAATAATTTATTTTTATTATATTTAACAAAATTGTTAAATGAAATCACACAAAAAAAGGTGGAAAGATTCAGGTAATCCACGTTACAGACTTAACACAGACGAAGCACAAATTATAAATGATTATAGAAGATTAAAACTTGAAGCAGAAGCAGAAGGTTTAAATCCTAACGATATTCATAGTGGTTGGATAAAAAACAAAAAAGCCAGTTTATACTTTAAGAATCCTAATTTTAAGAAAAACGATTTAAAAGAGTTTAAGCAACAATTATTAAAAGAGTTAAAGGAATACTCACCAAACTTTCAAAAGCTCGTTAAACCTAAAGTAAACGATGGCCATTGCTTATTAATATCACCAGCTGATATACACATTGGTAAATTATGTAAAAGTTTTGTAAGTGGTGAAGAATACAATAAACAAATAGCAGTTCAAAGAACATTACAAGCTATTGATGGTATATTACAGAAAAGTAACGGTTTTAACATAGATAAATTAATATTGTGTATTGGTAATGATGTTATGCACATTGATACACCAAGTGGTGGTAAAACTACAAAAGGAACGGTTCAAGATGTTGATGGAATGTTTTTCGAACATTTTCATATTGCAAAACGTTTATATATTAATATTATTGAAACATTAGTTTCTTTCTATCCAGATTTACACGTTGTATATAATAGCAGTAACCACGATTACTTAACTGGTTTTTGCTTGGCTGATACTATTGCAACTTACTTTAGAAATAGTAAAAACATAACTTTTGATATTAGTTTACAACATAGAAAGTATTATACTTATTATAATAACTTAATTGGCAGTACACACGGAGATGGTGCAAAGTGGGATTTATTACCTTTATTAATGGCTGATGAATGTAAAGAATGGAGTGAAACTAAATACAGATATATGTTTACACATCACGTACATCATAAGATAGGTAATAAAGATTTAATCGGTTGCTCTATAGAAAGTTTCCGTAGCCCATCGCCCGCAGATAATTGGCATCACAAGCAAGGTTATACTTCTTCTAACAACCAAGCAATAGAAGGTTTTATATTCTCTAAGAACAATGGCCAAGTAGCCAGAATTACACATTTATTTTAGAATTAACATTTAATTGTTAATAAAGTTTTTAGTGTGTTTTGTAATTTGTATTATAATTATATATATATTTACACAAACATTTAAAAATTATATTATGTCACGAACAATAAATTATACAACAAGAACTTTTTATGTACCAGCTAACAAAATGGATACATTAGTTCAATTTCAAAACAAATGCAAAGAAAATGGACATCGTTCTTATTCTGAAGTATTACTTAGTTTAATGGAAAAATATAATGAACAATGATACATTATCCACATCCACATAACGAACAGCACCACAACGATAATATTAATCATTGGTGGGCTTATGAAACTAACAGATACTTGCAAGATAGATTACGCAACTTAGTAATAAGAGCTAATTGGAACAAACGTATTATCTGTAGAATACACCTAACAAATAATGACTTAGAAATTCATAGGCATAGATTTGAAAGGTTTATTACACAATTAGAAAACATTGATAGGCAATTAAAAACAATTGCAATGCAATACAACGAACAAAGAATGAATAAATTAAAAACTATATTTACAAAAATTAAAAACTATGAAAATTAAAGAATTAGCACAAAAATATAATTTATCAAAAGATGACTTTTGGGAATTAAAAAGAGGTACACGTTCAATGTGGATAATAACACACGATGCTTGCGAAAAGATAGCAGCAAAAGAAAACATACAATTTGGCGCACCTACAATATACAGAGATAGTAATAAAGATGTTGCTATTGTTGGAGATGCAAAAAGAGGAAACAAAGTTATTTGGAGTACAGGTGAAGCATCACCAAACAACTGTAAAGCACCTTATCCTTTTGCAATGGCTGAGAAACGTTTAAAAGATAGATTAGTATTAAAATTAATTAACGCTTACGAATATGGTATTTATTCAGATTCTGAAGCTGATAACTTTAAAAAACAATGATAGAAACAAATGCAGTAGAATTAGCTACGCTTATAATGACAAGCGTGTTTGCTGGAATCGTATTTGCTATGGCAGTCGATTACTTTAATAAATAAATTAAACTATATATTATGAAAAAGAATCACTTGAGTTACTCGGCTTTATGCCAGTTTAAAAAATCTCCTAACCATTTATTGGCTTACTGGAACAAAGAATTAAAAACTACAGATGCAATGCAGTTTGGAACTATAATACACAAGATGTTATTAGAACCAGATACATTTAGTAAAGAGTTTGCAATTTTTGAAGGCGCAAGGCGAGCTGGCAAACAATGGATTGAGTTTAAAGAACAGAACGAAGGTAAAACACTAATTAAGCAACAAGAATTAGATGATGCAAATAGAATAATTAACAATGCTATGTTACACCCAGTATTAACTGAAATGATGCAAAATAAAGTAGATACTGAAATTAAGTTAGAGTGGCAACATAAAGATGTTAATTTTAAGGGCTTTGCAGACCTTTTAACAACGTTTAACGGTAGAAAGTGTATTGTAGATATAAAAACTACTAATGATGCTGGAAAACGCTTTGAACGTGATTTATACTATAATGATTATAAAATGCAATTGGCAATGTATCAAGAGCAATACGATAAAGATACAGATGCATACATTGTAGCAATAGAAACTACAACACCATTTAATGTACAGATATATAAATTAGATGATAGTTTATTATTTAAAGGTTGGATGGATTATGATTATTATACAGATAAATTTAAAGAGTGGAACGGAGAACCACAAGGTTACTCAAGTGATATAGTAGAAGTAAAAACAGAAACAGAAGAAATATTATAAATTTTAATGATAAAAAAAGAATGGCATTGGATGTCAGATTATAAACAACAAAAACAAATAACAATGGATAAAAAAGAAGAAACAATATATTGTGGTAGTGGTAAAGTTATGAATCCTAAATGGTTAAAAGTAACTATTAATCCTACTAAAATTGCTGATTACATACAAGAGTATAATGGCAATAAGTTCATCAAACTAAATATTAATTTAAAAGATGAAGCTGACCAATATGGCAAAGATGTAAGTATTAGTGTAGATACTTGGAAGCCAGATGCAGAAGCACCTAAAGCTGAAGCAAGTAGTACTTCAAACGATTTACCCTTTTAAGTATTATGAAACAATCAAAAATCTTAACCGCATTGGGTTTGAGTTCGTTGGATATACAAAATATGTTGATGAACGGACAAAC
>WLWH01000748.1_pt1 | contig 25706 bp, 24 predicted proteins | sample 6712741 | NCBI WGS metagenome assembly WLWH01 (sample SAMN12718694, study PRJNA515312) | sponge metagenome | isolation source: marine sponge | host: Mycale hentscheli | place: New Zealand: South Island, Marlborough, Capsize Point | collected 2003-05-01
AACAAATGATGTGCTTGTAATTATTTGCTCTGTATTATCAGTACCTGTAACAACTTGTAATACTTTACCACCTGCAATAGAAGGAATAGCTCCATCTTTAATTAAAAGACCATCAATGGTTACACCAGCAGCAGAGTTGTATTCGTTTATTGTATCTACATTAACTTGGCTCATTATAATTCCCTTAACTTTGTAAAGATAAAACCACTTTCAAATTCAGCAGTATCTCCATGTATTGTACTTGTATTTACTTCATTAAAATCAAATCTAACTTTATCGTTTGTAACATTAGATATTTTAACAACAATATTACAAGCCATAGTAACTCTTGAATTATCTCCACCATAATATCTTCCATAAAAAATTCTACTATCTGATGAAAAGTTATCATCAGTAGCATCTATATGTAAATCTGTTGCGTTAGAGTTTGTATCATTTTCTAAAGAACCAATAAATTTTATTTCATAATATCCTGTACTAGGAAATGTCCAATGACCATTACTATCTACAGCCATACCAGTACCAACTTTTTCTACTAATGTATCACTCATTCTTTGTACTTGACTGTCAACAATAGGAATTGAATCAGCAGTAATATCAGCTTTAATTATCCAAGTATCTATTTCTTTGACTCCTTCAACTATTCCAGTAAGTGTATTACCACTAGCAATAGCAATAGTATTTCCTGTTTGTCCTCCGATTGTATCTACATTTAATTGACTCATACTATTAATAAGTTCCCATCTACATTGACTGTTCCTGTTATGTTAGCAGGTCCAACAATCAAACCATTTTCACTTGCTGCGATTGTTGCACTTCCTATTTCATTACTGTGTGTTTTAACACCATCAAGATGTCGCATACCATCTACTGTTACACCAGTATTAGATGTTTTTTCTAACAAAGAGTTTGTCAAAAATGTACTCATAAAATTATTAAGTTTCCTACTACATTAATTGTTCCAGTTACATTAGCTGGTCCAATGATTACTCCATTATCTCCTGTAGCTATTGTTTGTGTACCTGCAATAGTTGCAGAGTTTATTGTAATACCATCTTTTAATTTAAAAGTATCTACAGTTAAACCATTGTTTGTTGTGTACTCTGTTACAGTATTAACTTTAAGTTCACTAGCCATTATTCAGCTACTTCTTCCCAAGCTCCTGTGTTGTCATTCCAAACATATTGTTTACCATCATCTGGCATAGCAACTGGTGCTTCCCAAGTCCAAGTACTTTCATTGAGTACCCACTTGCTATAAGGTTTAGGTGCTAAGAATACATCATTGTCTGCATCATAAGTATATCCTATACCTGCATAGTTACCTCTAAAAGGAGTTCCTTCTCCACTGTGTGTATTACCACTGGTGTTATAGGAAGTTCTTTTACAAGTCTGTCCTCTAAAATCTCCATACCACGCTTCCCAGTCAGCAAAGCCATCTGGTAATTCAGTTGTATTGTCCTCATTGATACCAACAATGACTTCTGTCACTAAGTTGTTATCGTTTATAAATGCGTAATGTGCCATATCTCTCCTATTATATCAGCTAAAACTGATTGTACCTGTTCCTGCTGTAATTGTTGTAACTTTATCTGAACCATCAGTAGCAGTGGATAAAGTCATACCAGATTGTGAAATTGTATATGTATTTGGATAACGAAGAATTACTAATCCAGAACCACCATTAGCACCAACAGTAGTACTATTAGCAGAAGCTCCACCTCCACCACCTGTGTTGGCTGTACCATTAGTAGGTGTTCCAGCATCACTACCAGCTCCACCTCCACCAGTACCACCAGCTCCACCAGCAGTTGTACCAGCTCCTCCACCACCACCAGCTCTTGTTACAGAACTACCAGTTATAGAAGATGCTTTACCTGCACCACCTGCACCACCAGTTCCAGATGAACCAGCAGAACCAACAGCATTAGCTCCACCTCCACCACCACCTGCATTAGGTGCTGTAGAAGCACTACCAGTCCAGTTTCCACCATTACTTCCTTGTGCATATAAACCAGCAGCTCCATCTCCAGTAGAACCACCATCTGGATTATATCTTGGTCCTCCTCCACCACCAGAACCACCTCGCCTAGCAGCAGGATATCCTTTAGCTCCACCACCACCACCAAAGGCATATAAAGAACCTACATAACTTGGAAAACCATCATTAGCTGAATTAAAATCTTGTGCTGTACCAGTAGCACCTGCACCTATAGTTACTGGATAATTAGTAGATGGAATAACATAAAAAGAACTTAAAGTTACTGAATTACCTCCAGATGTTTCAGAAGCAAATTTACATAAATAACCACCAGCTCCACCACCTCCAGATGCTTCTACACCTGAACCAGAACTAGCGTAACCACCAGCTCCACCTCCTGCAATTATTACAAATTCTAATTCAAAAACATCAAGACCAGAAGCCCAGGCAGAACCATTGTAATGTTCTACTTTTGCAGTGGTTTCGTTGTATATCATATCACCAGCAACAGAAGTTAAAGCATTTCTTTGAGTAGTTGTGTATGACTTTAATCCAAGTGCATTATCTATAGCTACATTGTTCTGGTCATTTGTTGAAATCTTATTTGTTTTTAATTCACTCATTATGCAAAGCTCACTGTTCCTGTTCCTAATGTAAAATCTATTGTTGTATATCCACCAGCAGTTGAAGATGTACTTGTTAATCCAGCACCAATAGTTGCAGTAAAAGTATCAGCAAATTTTATAACTAATCTTCCACTACCACCATTACCACCATTTGCATTTGTAGTACCACCTAAACCACCACCACCTGTACCTGTGTTTGTAGCACCATTTGCTCCACTTGAAGGTGTATTAAGATTATTTCCTCCAATTCCTCCAGCACTATAAGTAATTGATGAACCACTTAAACTATCAGAAGTTCCACTACCACCAGCACCACCAGATGCACCAGAACCATTAGAACCAGCAGAACCAGCTCCGCCACCTCCGCCACCTCCGCCACCACCACCGACACTAGCACCTGCACCACCATTGTTACCTTGACCAGCTGTTGCTGTACCACCAGCACCACCTAAATCTCCAGAACCTCCTCCAGAACCACCATCTCCACCACCATTAGATTGACCACCACCATAACCACCACCATCAGCTTTTATAACTGTTGCTGTTGGAGAAGTAATCTCAATTTTTGTGTCATTTCCTTTTGCTCCAGGATTAAATCCACCAGATGCACCACCATTACCACCACTACCTACAGTAAATGTATAACTAGTTTCAGTTTTTAAAGTATTTGTCGTAGATAAAAAACCTCCACCACCTGCACCACCAGAACCTCTACCAGAGTTAGAAGCTGTAGAACCAGCTCCTCCTCCACCACCGACTGCAAGATAAGTAATTGATACATCTAAAGGAGCTACCATATCTTGCCAGTTTGAACCATCATAGTATTGTGGTTTACTGACAGTAGTGTTAAATATTACATCTCCAGCTACTGATGTCAGTGCATTTCTAGCTGTTGTGTCGTATGACTTTAAATTTAAACTATCATCAACTGATACATTATTACCAGAGTATTTACCTATAGCATTAGTTTCTAAAGTTGACATTATAAATCACCCCAAGCAGAGCCATTGTAAAACTGTACTTTGCTATCTGTTTCGTTATAGATTATATCTCCAGCAGCACTTGTTAGTGAGTTTCTTGCTGTAGTTGTATAAGACTTTAAATTTAAAGAGTTTTGCATAGCAACATTATTGCCAGATGCTTTTGATATTGTGTTTACTTTGACAGTTACCATTAGATAACTACCAGTGTACCATTATTCGTTACTGTACCTGTGATTGTGATAGGTCCAGCCATAACTGACCCTGTGTTTGCTGGTACTGTGTATGTAGCAGCTTGTACTTGATTGTGTTGGAAGATACCACCAGCTGTAGATAAAACTACACCTGCTTGATTCCAGTCAGCCATATCTGTGTTGTCTAGTTCGTAGTGTATTCCATTAGCAATACCATCTGATAGTGTAAAGTCTGAATCTCCAACGATAAGTGCGTTAGCAGAACCAGAAGCTATTTGGTCTGGATTAACTTTGTAAACTGTACCATCTGTTACATCTTCTAAAATTAAAAAGTCGGCAGCTGTATCTACTGTAATACTTGTACCATCAGTTAAATTAGATGGGTCAACTGTTAATGATACTGCACCAGATACTGCACCTCCAGCTAAACCAGAGTTAGCTGCTGTATTTACTGCAGTAATATCACCAACATCTGGAGCAGAAATAGTAATTGCTCCATCTGCATTTGTTATTGTTACTCCAGTACCTGCAGTTAATGTTCCTACTGCTGGACCAGATGTACCACCAATAAGTAGTTCACCATTTGCATCCATAGCAACTGCAGCTAAAGTGTCTGTTCCTGTGTCTTGTGTAATAATTACTGCTTTGTCAGCAAAAGATGTAGCACCTGTACCACCACTAGCTACTGCTAATGTTGCAGATAATCCTGCAGCAGTTCCAGATGTGTTTTGATTACCTACTGCATTAACGCCAGGTAAATCAATGTTTCCTGTACCATCAAAAGATACACCACCAATATTTCTTGCGGTAGCTAAAGCTGTTGCAGTTGCTGCATTACCTGTTGTTGAACCAGAAGTTCCAGAGACATTTCCTGTTACATTAGCTGTAATTGTCGCGGGTAAACCTATAGTAACTGTGTCTGTTGCACTTACTGCTACTTCTACTTCATTAGAAGTACCACTAAATGTAATTGTATTTGCATCACTTATTGTTTCTGATGTAGAACCATCTGATATATTAAAGCTATTCATATTACCAACACCAGTACCAGACAAGAAAGCACTTCTTGTTTGTTTCTTTAATCCACTAGCAGAGTCATCATAAATAAGAATGACATCATTATTGTCAGCACTACCTTCGTTAGCTTGTCCTGTAATAACTGTTGCATCTACAGCAAATGTATTAGCAGATAAACTTAATCCAGAACCTGCAGTATTACCACTAGTGTTTATAGAGATTACAGAATCTCCACCCATACCAGAGTGTGATGAACAGTAGTAATAAAGATTGTCTGCAGTTGCAGCGTTAACAACTAATTGTGTATAACTACCTGCACTACCTGCGGTACCTGGAGTTGTAACTCCTGTGGTATAAGCAGAACCAGAGTTGTGTGTTCCATTTTTTGTAGTAGATAATCTAAGTGGATGTCCAGAGTTTGAGTTATCTGATTGGTCAAATCTATATGTGACTCCTGGTATAAGTTGTACATTAGCTGATAGTTCACCATCTAAATAATATTTATTACCAGAACCTGGGTTAGCAACTGTTACTGCAAACTCTACGATTGCTGTGTTGCTTTCTAAACTTAAAACTTTGTTAGTAAGAGTTTGTGTATCATCTAAATCTACAAGTGTTGCATCAGATACAGCGGTATTAAGAAGTGCAAGTGTTGTTGTTATTGTATTATTTGCTAAGTTTACAGATTTGTTTGTAAGTGTATCTGTAGAACTTTCAGTTACAACTGTGCTATCTACTGCAACAGTAAGTGTTGTACCTGTAGCAGATGTATCAATACCTGCGCCACCTGTTACTGTTAATGAATCAGAATCTAAATCAATATCTATTGTTCCAGAATCAGATATTAAATCTAAATCTTGTGCAGTAACTTGTGTATCAACATAAGTTTTAACTGCTTTTGCAGAAGGAAGTGTTGTATCTGTACCAGCAGTAGATGATAAATCTGTATCTAATACACCAGACTTTAAGTTATCTACTTCTAGGTTAGATATTGTATTGTTATCTGCATCTATTGTTTTGTTTGTAAGTGTATCTGTAGAACTGTTAGTTGGTAATTCATCTACTCTGTCATTTAAATCTTCTATGTGTTGTTGTAATGGTGACATACGAACTACAGAACCAGAAGCATGTGATAAGCCAGATGATGCTGCTGAACCTGTTAAAAATCTTTTGTTTATATTGTCTAGTGTCAGTGTTTTTGTACCAACATTAATGCTAGTTACAAGGATTACTTCTCTATTAGTTGCACTATCTGGATTTAAAACTAAATAACAAGGTGCTGTTAATGTATTAGAAGCTGAATCTACTACAGAGTTTACTGTAAGTGTTAAGTCAGATGCACCGATAGTACCTGTTAAGGTTGTCTCAAAAGCGTTTAATAAGTTAGTTTCTTGTGCTGTCATTCTATCCTAGTTTTCCTACTCCTAATAGTTCTATTCCTAATCCTACTCCAGATGTTGAAGTTTGTATTACTTTACTACCTCTAAATCTAACTAAGCAATAGCTTGTAACAGAACCTCTAGGACTTATCTCCTCAATAGGACTGCTAACATTTTCTATTATACCTCGTAATAAAGTATCTGGTCTGAATATCTCTAATTGGACATTCTTTCCTTCTTTATTTCTTAATGCCTGGTAAACCAAATCACCTTGACCATTAATTCTTAATGCTTTTCTAAATGGTCTTTCTACTTGGTCCGATATATTAATAGGCATATCCACAACTAAGTCATTAACTAACTGGAAACCTCTAATGGCAAAAGCTAACATCTCTGGTGTTTGTGTCACATCATCAGTATTAAGTTGTATTTTACCTGCTATCCATCTACCATCTACGAGAGTCATAACCTCTTCATCTCCACCAGTACCAGAAAATACAGATACTTGTTCGGACCATGTGGTAGCATCTGAATTGTTTATATCAGAAGCAACAGTAGAAGTAAATAACTTTACTGAACCAGAACTTACTACATTAGTATTTAGCTTTGCACCTACCCACTGTTTCTTTTCTGATGTAAAGAAATCTGCAAGAGGTGTAATGATATATCCTGTTGCAACATAATCTGTACTCTCTCTATAAGAACCACCAGCAGATACAGTAGAAAACAATCTATCAGAAAAAACAGCTATACCTTTAACAATGCCGCTTTCAGCAAACTCTAAGTCTCTAGCTATACCACCTGTTGGTAAGTAGTATCGCCACAAATTAGTTTTGCTAGCGCTATCAATAATTCCTGTGTAGATGCTATCTCTTGTAGATATAATTCTGTATGGTGCCTGGTCTAAAGTAGAAGCTCCATCACCCCATTGTTTAATTAATTGTGCATTAATCAAAACATATAAACTATTAGCATTAGTAATCTCTGCTCTATACAATCTACCTATCTTTCCACTAGCTGTGTTCTGATAAGTACCATAGAATATAAATCCTTGTGCTGCATCTATTGCATTAGGTACTTCACCTTCTACAAAAGTTTGACCTTTAACTGTTAACGTAGAAGATTCATCAGCTAAAGAATATATATAGCCATCATCTGCACAAGCAAGAACTACTGCACCACCATCAGTAACATCTGTCCAAGAACTTCCTGTTGGCAATGCTTTTATTGTTGCTGGATTAGAAGTACCTGTTACTTCATAAAGTTCTCCATTGGTGCCACTTGCAACTAATCTACCTTTCATACTCCATATATTGTCAAAAGTTTTGTGATTGTTGTGTACTGCATAACTACCAGCACTGTTTCTTATATAGATATCTCCATTAGCTACTAGGTATAATTTAGTTCCTAAGATAGCTATACCAGAAATGTTATTACCACCACTAGGTGTACCATCATCTGCAGCACTACCTGTTAATGGTGTTGCTATTATCTTTAATACTGGACCAGAAGAATAAAATATTTCTCCACCTAACTCTTGCATATAAAGATTTGTTTCACTAGATGTTTGCACTTCATCAGTGTCATGAAGTAAAGCTACTTTGTATTCTTCACCAGCTTCTTTGCCACTAAAGACATCGATACCTTTGCTATCCCAAAACCTAGAGAAATCTGTATCACCTGCATTTCTTCTATGTGCTTTATCTAAACTACCACCACCAGAAAAATCTGTCCTAGAAAATATTTGACCGAACTCTTGTTGGAAATCCTCTGGTGTTTCTGATGTTTGTATAGCTTGTGCCTGGAGAGGAGCAGTGTTTATATTCATCTGCCTTCCTGGTCCAACAGCAAAGCGTAAGAATAAATCATCTAGGTTTGCTTCAAATCCTTGTGACTTAGGTTCAGATGTATTAGAGGGTGAAGGTAATACAGACATTATGCACTGTAGTTAACATTACTTATTGCTACTGCTTGTGGATATAAGCTGCGTAAATCTCCTCTTGCTTCATCAATAAGTAATGACCTTAATCTTAACAAAGCGTTTCTTAGTCTCTCACCAGAACCAACTGGATAACTCTCTGCAGCTAATTTCTCTGTAATAAATTCTTGTGTAGAAGCATCTACATCTGTTGCTCCCATAATATCTGCTACTGCTCCTACCATAACTATTTGTTGGTAGTTATCTTCTAACAAACATACAGTTGCTAAGTCATCTGTTTCAGAAGATGGTCTAGCAAATTTTCTTTTAACAACTAAATAAACTGTTTTACCTAGTGATGTATTAGAAAACTGTACAGCTGCACCTGTTGAAGATGGTGGAAAATTTGTAAGTAACTCTATACCAGCTGAAGTATATTGCGCACCAGAAGCGTTTTGTACATAAGAATTAATTACAAGAACTGTTGTTGCTGGTACTTCTGCAAAAGTAGAAGTAGAAGTAACGTTAGTTGTAGTCACATTATATAAACTAGGATACAGTCTCTCAATGTTATCAGCTACCGCATCAAACACAGACTTACGAGGGAACGTAGGATTAACATATAAGTTTACTTCATCTGCATGAGAAGCAGCATCTGTACCTGCGTATCCTCTTGATACAGTTAAAGTTCTGGTAGAAGTATTAGCTGAAGTAACTAGCATTAACTCCTGGTCAACTTCTATTATGGCACCATTGCCTAAAAGATTTTCTTCTTCAGCACTAAACAAGTTATTCTCATAAGTCAAAGAGTTAACTGAATTATTTATAGCTCCTTCTAACCTAGAGAATGCAGATAAATCATCTGGTTTATTTAAAAAATCTCTATATATTCTATCTACGAGTGTGCTTACTGCTGCCATATATCTCCATATTACTAGAGGGAGAAGTATTTATCTCCCTCTAATAAATATACTATCTAATTCCTAATTAGGAAGTAGCTAGGTTTGTAATTTTTCCATGGAATTGTTCTGGACCATATTCTAATCCAATTTCTCCATAGACTTGGAACTTGTAAGCTGCTCCAGATTGAGCTAATGGCTCAACGAAGAAGTGTCCTTTTCCTGGAATGTCCAAGAAAACTGGCTTACAATATGCAAGGTCTGCAATCAAGATATCATCAGTTGGTATGTGTCTTTCGAAAACAATACCAATCTCACCAAAGTCAGTTTCAATAGTGGTGATATTTACTCCACCAATATTTCTATCTCTTGGTGCAAGTGACAATGCACTTGAATAGATAGATGATAGTTTTTGCTTTTGGTATGCGTTAGCAAACATTACTGGTTGCTCGAAAGGAGCACCAGAATCTGCCATTTGCTTAAGAACAGTATTAATATCGCCTTGTGCTAACTGTCCTCCAGCAGCAGCTCTTTCGTTAGTTGTTACTGCTGTGAGCATTCCTCTTGATTTACGAGCTGTTGATACATTTGTATCAGCGACAAAAGCACCTTGTATAAAGGTATGCTCTATGTCTCTTGCAGCTCTTTTCATAGTCATATCTAATTGAAACGCCAATTCATCTTGAACTGGTTGGTTACCAATGATAGATTGTCCACTTAAGTTTCCTACAGCTGCTTGCTTTGTATAGGAAACGTTTACACCATATTGCATAATCTGTGTAACGTTAGTTACTTCGCTTCTACTTCTTTCAGCATACGATGGGTCCGCACCTTCAACTGCTACTGTTTGAGCAGCTGATGCGTTGTCCACTGTTTGCCAAGTGAATTGTTTAGAAGTTACAGATTTACCGCCTGTCATGCCACCGATGGCTGATAGGAAAGGTGTGTCGTTAGGGGTTATGTTAAATAACTCTCCTACGTAATTAGGCAAATCATACGAATCGCCCATTCCACTTACTGCACCCATTTAATTCTCCTTTTTATTTAATTAATAGAGAATAATTTTTATAATTTTTTCTCCATTAGGGTTTTTAATTTTTCTGCTTTGAGATTTGAACTTGTCTGCCAATCACCATCTTGCTGCGCTTGCGCAATTTGGTCATCTACGCCTACTGGTTCAACTGGTACTGATGCTTCTATAACAGTATCTAAGTTCTGTTGACTTGTTACTACCCTTGCTTTTTGTGCATCTTGTTCCTGGACCACTTCAGAGGATTGACCCCATCCAAACTGTTCAGAAGCAAATTGCTTAATAGCATCTGATTTTAACTCACCATCATATAAACTCTTAAGGGCTTTACCTTCACCAACTGAAGTGTCAAATCCTGCTTCTTTAAAAACAGAGTCTGCCATAACCGACTTCAGCTCTTTGTTTTCTGCTTCAGTCTTTTTAAGCTGTTCCCTCAACTGTTTCAAAGGATTACTTTCCTCTTGAGTTTCATCTACTGTATTTTCTACATTATCCATTTTTTCTCCTCTCCCAGATTTTCTACTAACTACATTATCCTGGGGTAAACAATGCGATAGGCGACTAGTTATATATAAGTACAATGAGAATAGTCAGCCACTTCTAGCTGTACTGAACGAAGCGATTTAAGTACGCAGCTTACACGCTTGAAATAAGCTGGAGGTGCAGCATCAATTTATATTCGGAGAACGCCGCAATCCGATACTTTAATTATATACTAATAAACTAAAATAGTGGGGTTTTATCCCCACTATTTATACGTTCACGAAAGGAAGGTTTTCTAATCGATTGCTCGAAAAGAGTCCTTTATATTATTATACACGAAAAAAAACTATGTAACCTTTTTAAAAGTAGAAGAGTCTAAGTAGTGTAAACAACAAAAGGAGATTATGTTCGGAGCATTCAATTCAGTCGAAGAGTACGAAGAGTTTGTAAAGAATGGTGATTGGTTTATAGATACAGAATCACCAGACTACTGGAAACAATTAATAGACAATGCTAAGGAGGGTAAATAATGTACATAGTAAAATTAGTAATACGAAGAGAAAAAAAGAGAAAAGGTAGTACATATAAAGTAATGGAAGTTACTTACAAACAATTTTTAAGTGAGTACTTAGCAAAAGAGTTTATTGAAAAACAAGAAAATCGTTCTCCTTGGGAAAGTGTATATGGACACAAAAGTTATTTAACGAAAGCAGAAACTTATAAAAAAATAAATAATTAATTTAAAGCAAAGCCCTAACTGTTTGTTTGTTTCTAGTTGGGGTTTTTGCTATTCCTGGGTTAAACCAGTTACCCTTGAACCCCTACGTGCATATCCAGTACTAGCAGAAAACATTGATGTCTCTTCAGCTTCTAATCTTCTTATGTTCTCCAACTGGTCTGGGTCCTGGAACACAACAGCTTGAGTAAACTCTTCTAATGTTAAAGCATCATCACTTGGTTCCTGTCTTTGCTGCAGCTCCTGGAGTCTTGGTAAATCTTTTTGTGCAGCTGTGTATAGTTGTCTAGCTTGTGCTTGATTCAATCCAGCTTTTCTTAAGTTCTCTGCTTCTGTTCTTGTAATAGTAAAGCCAGCTCTTGATGCTTCTCCACCAATCTGGGCAGCTGTTATCCTGCCAGAGATTATCTCTTCTCCTATTGATGGGTCCAATGCTCCCATGAAGATTGCTTCTGGTGTTAAGTCCACATTGTAATTAGTTGAGAAAAAGTTTTGTACTCCTTGTATGTTATCTACAATACCTTCGTATGCAGCACCAACTCTTTGTTGAAACTCACGTGCAGATACTTCGCCTTCTAATAAAGATACGAACTGCGGTGCTAGTAATACTTTAGATGTTTGTTCTGGAATACCATACTCAACTAAAGTACCAATGTAAGATTGCTCTAATGCTTTGTACGTAGTTTCATTGTATCTAACTTGTCCAGTATCTGGATTGTAGTTACCAGGAAACTCTGCTTTATAAACATCTGATTGTCTTACCTCTTGTATTGCTGTTACTGGATTACCAGATTGTGACCAAGTGTTTGCAAACAACTGCAACAATGTGTCAGACATATTTGGATAAAGTAACTTTGCTTCTTCTAAGAATGTAGCCATTATTGATTAACTCCTAAGTTAGTTTCTACCGAACCAGCAGCTCCACCTAATGCTTCTTGTAATGCACGAGTAGCTTCTACTGTAACTTGTCCTACGTTTTGTTCTAAACCTTTTGTCCTAAGTAATGTTTGTGATGCTTCATAGTCATTAGTAGCTACCATATCTTGCCACCATCCTTGTGTCTCATCTGCTTCTTGTCCCCATAACTGTCTAGTAATTCCTCTGTATGGAGTCACTATATCATCGTATGTTAATTCAGTATTAGTGTGTTTAGGAAACAAAGCTAATCTACTTGTCTTTAAACTTTCAACTAATGCTGCTTCATAGTCTGGATTGTTTCTAATCCTTCCAGCTTTCTCTGCAACTTCTGCATCAGTTAAGCTGCCAAATACTGGACCAAGCCATTGTGTATATAAACCTCTTACTCTATCTTCTTGTTCAGCAGTTCTATTTAATCCACCAACACCACCGCTATCTATGTATTCTGAAAACTTAATATCTCTTACACCACTTCTAAATGGGTCTGCAAATAAAGCTAACTGTTCTGTTGTATAAGCTTCTGACCATTCACCAGTAACCCACTTGTTTGCTATCCATCCAGACAAAGCATCTGGTGCAGCTAACTCTTGGTTAGTATCTGTATCATAACCACCAGATACTCCTGCAGCTTTAAGTGCTGAAGCAACTTGTAGTTTGTAATCATTAGCTTTTTGTGTAGCTGTTAATGGGTCAGCTGTGTACTCTCTTAACCAAGAACGTTCAGCTTCATTGTGTGTCTTATACCAGTTAGTAGAAAACCATTCTGCTCTTGTTACTTCTCTACCTTCAAGTGCAGCTTCAGCTATTAAGGCAACTGAATCTGGGTCTAGTATCCAAGGTTGTATCGTAGCTTCTTTAGCTAGGTTCTCTGCAAAAGATGTAAATGGATGTGGTGCTTTGCCTGTTGCTGGGTCATTACCTGGAAGGTCTGCACTGTTACCAGCTATAACTCCCATTAAGTCTAAGTCATCATAAGAGAACTTAGCATTGATAAAGTAATCTTGTCCTGGAGTAACGAAGCCCGCTTCTATTGGGTCATTGTATCGTACCTCATAGAACATAAAGATTGTGCTGCCCTGGTATAAAGAACCTGCACCTGGTACAGCATATCGTAAGAAGAGTTGTCCTTCTACATCTACTAAGTCTGCACCATCTGGTATATTATTAAATTGATTTTTATTAGGATTTAAAGTTTGTTCTTGTGACTGTCCACTTGGAGGTAGTACATCACCTGGAGGTGGGTCACCTGGAAGTGGGTCACCTGGAGGTGGTAAATTTATTGGTGCATCTTCTGGTTTAAATATAGGTTGACTTGCTGCACCTTCACTTGATAAAGGAAACGTTGGAGTAGAAATATTATTGTTTGCGGATAATTGTGCTTCAGCTATAACTTGAGCAGGGTCTGTGTTTGGAGCAAAATCAAAAGTAACTCCTGTATAGACTGGGTCCTTAGCTCCCTTAGAATCTTTAATAACAACTTCAACTGGTTTGTTAGGAGCAAAATCAAAAGTAACTTCGTTAGGACTAACAGCTTGTGTTATTTTTTGTTCTACCTTTTTAACTTCTGCAGTGTTTCTCTCCATCTCACGAAACTTAACAGTTGGGTCTGTGTAATCTAATTTGTCTGGTAAACCTAGCAAATTGTCTGCCATATTCATAGCAGCAGATACTTCATCTTGATTAAATATTGTAGCTTTTTTTACATTTAAACCCATCTTTTTATCATCAACAATATCACCAGTTTTTGTATTTACTTTTGAACCTCTTAATTGCGCATCTATATCATTTTGAGATACTGCCTCTTTAACAGTTCCAGATTTTACACCTGTTTCTAATTTTTTTGCAATGTAATAAAGAGCTAAATCTCCTACATATTTTTCACCTGTATATGCCATTACTTACTACTTTCCATACTATATTGTACTTCATTATTTTGGTTATCGTTGGAGGTTACATTATTGATTCCTTTAAATAATGTTTCATAAAAAGGTTTTGTGAGTTTGTATGTTATAGAATACTTGTCATCTATCTGACCAAAGTTGTCAAAGAAATCTACATCTTTGTCTATAGCTTTAGTTGCAGCATTAGCTACATCTGCGGCAAGAACTAATGTTTCATAGAACGCAAGGATACCTGCAGCTGGTCCAGTAAAAGCTGTTGCTCCATACTTAGTTCCTAGCTTTGATAAACCTTTCTCTATTACTTCTTGTCCCACATCTAACTTACTTAATCCTTTAAGAACTTTGCTAGCAAACTTAGGTTTTGTTTTGACCATATCTTCTGCTGTCTTTAGTGCAGCTTCACTGTGATTATCTACGAATGCTCTTCGTACATTATCTAAGACTTCCTGCTTAGATTTAGGTGCAGTATCTCTAGTTAAGATAGTGCCTTGTCTATCTAAAGGTTTGTTTACTATGCTATCTATTGCTGACTCTGCTTCTTTAAGGTCTTGATTAGGTGCTACCCATAAGTTTAAGGTGTCATCTATACCAGCTGTCTGCATTGAAACTGCAGATATTGGAGTAAGCTTACCTGTCCTGGAGTTCTGTACTAACAAATCTACACCAGCATTCTGTACCTTTTCTATAAAGTTCACAGCTGGTGCCATGTGCATAGTACCTCTTACTTTAAGACTGATATCTGGTTTAAGTATTGATACTGCTTCATCTGCAAATGCAGCTGTCTTTGTATCTATCTTTTCTACTTCATAAAAATTAAGAGGTTTAGGTAATTTCTTTTTAACAATATCTTCTATCTGTTTAGTACTTGCTTTTACATCTGGTCCAGAAATAGTTTCATTTTTTCTAAATTCTTTTGGTGTATTGGTCCAAGTTCTAGTAATTACCTGTCTAACATCATAAGTAAATGCACTATCAGCATCTGGTACTCCTGTGTCACCAAGTCTCCAATAAAAATTATCTGTTCTATTTAAATAATCTTTTGTTCTATCAACTAAAAATGTTCTATAAGCATTCATAGTTTCAGTGAAATTACTTGCCGATAAATTTTTGTTTTTACCTATATCAATATTTATATTTGGATTGTAGTCCATAAATTGTTCTGCATTTTTTAAATCATCTGGTCCATAATTTACAAGTGTTTTTAAATTACTTCTCATGTCTATAGATTCTGGAACTACTGTTCTTGTTAACATTAATTTAGAATTGAGTACATATTCTGACACTGAAATAGCTATATCAAATATATCATTTTCTGCTCCAGTAATAGCTGCAAACTTACCTTGCTTCATAAGTGTTGCTATTTCTAAAGGAGTAGAGTTTAAATTACCAGATAATCTTTTTAGATTGTCCATACTTTGGTCTATGACATGTGCAGTTGTTTCATTGAAAGTATCAAACAAACTTATATTTGCTGCTTCTAAACCATTAGCGGCTAGCTTATTCATTGTTTTAATTGTTATATCTTCTTCAAGGTTTATTAAATCAACTAATATTTTTCCTATTTTTTTTTCTGATTCTACAACACCTATATCATTTATTTTTACTAAAAAGTCATCACCTATTACATCAGCTAAATCATAATGAGTTAATTGTTGTTCTACATCTAACAAATCACTTAGTAATGTCATGTCAAAGTCTTTCGGTTTATACCCTACAAACTTAATAAAATCATCCATTGACTTCATTAATTTTTTTAAATCTATCTGGGTATAGTCTGACCGATTACTTAAATCTGGTACGTAATTACTTATGTAATTTACACTTCTCCTAGAAGCTTCAAAAGGTATTATTGGTGCAGTTGTTGCTGCAGCTATGTTGGCTAACTCTTCTTCAGTAGCCATAACTATCTTTTAATTTTGTTTTCTTTTAAGAATTTTTGTTTCTTTAACTGTCTGTTTTGTCTGGATAACTTCATTTGTTCTTGAAAAGACATTTCGTTTATTGGTTTCATTCTGGGTCCATTGTTGACAAGATATCATCTATTGTAAATTTATCTTCGTTATCTCTGACTATCTCTGTTTTGATTTGCGCTCCTTCAAAACTTCCAGCTTGTTGTGGTACTTGTGATTCAAACTGTACATCACTTACTGGTTGTGTTCTATTAGGAACTAATGCTGATAACATATCTGCTGCATACTTTTGCATTGGGTCTATGCCTGGAACCATGCCATCATCTTGTGTATTTAATTTAGGTGTGGATTGTATCTCTTGTTTGTTCTGTTGTATATAACTTTGAACATCAGCATTGACTGGTTGTTTTTCTAGGTATCCAGCATACTTATCCATAACGCTAGTTACGTACTCTTGTATATTAGGTCCAAAACCTTCTATGTTCCCTGTGTCCCCTATCGCATCGATACCTGCGTTCATAGCGGTGTTAGCTTTACCTGGACCACCATACCAAGCAACTGCTACTAAGTCCCAAGAACCATACTTATTGTAGTATTCAGAAAACTTGTAAGCTGCAACGATGTCTTGCATCTCTGGTGTTTTCCAGTCTGCACCTTCATATCCTGCTTGTTTGGACCATTTGTTCCAGTTAACATCTAAGATACCATAAGCACCTAATGCCTGGACATCAATAAGTTCTCCATCAAAACCTACCATCTTGGTTGGTTTATGTTCCAGCAGATAATTGCCGCCAGCATTCTCTTGCTCTTTAATGGCTTCCATAAATGAAATTAGTTCTTGTTGATTCATATTACTAATTGGGTCTGTTAGCGATACTATTAAGAATAGTAGCCCTAGTATTCCTTGCACTATAATTCTCTCCTAATCTGCTTTTCTCTTTGTCTGTTATCATATCGAACTTTTCTCTCATTCTACTTTCAGCATCTATCTGTGTAAGACCTTGGTCCTCGATAGCGCTTTGTACATTGTCAGCTGCATAGTTTCCATAATCACCAGCAAGTATTTCTTCTCCAGTCATCTCTGGTTGTTGCTGTGCTGTAGCAGCTAAAGATTGATTCTGCTGATAAGAAGCTTCTGCTTCTTTGTACATTGTATTAGATAACAGTTTAAGTTCAGAGGGATTAGGGTCTCTGTTTAAATCTGCAGCATAAAGTCTTTTTACCTTTTGTGCAATAGTTGCTGGGTCAGCTGGTAAGTAAGTCTCTGATTGTGGTATCTCTGGTACTGGATTAGCAACATATTCATCTAATGTTGTTTTCCATGCTGCACCATTAAGTTTTTCTACATCAGTAACACCACCTCTATTTGCTCTGCTTAACACTGGAGTAAAAGCTCTTTGAGTTGCTAGGTCCCATTCTCCTGGCATAAATCCATCACCAACACTAAGTAAGTTAGAGTTAATTAAATCTGCTTGTATTCCAGCAATCTCTTCTTCTGACTTGCCAGCAAATAAGTTAACTAAATCTGTTTCAGTATAAAAATCTGTAGCTCCAGAACGTGGAGGAACATAGTTAGCTGGTACACCTAATACTGCATCTTGATTACCAAACTGTCCATATTGTTCTGTAGCTGCTGCTAATGCAACATTATCTCCTGTAACACCTGTTATGTCTTGTCCAGATATAGCGAAATCTATTACATACTGTGGAATGTTTGCAGACAATAAATATAAAGAAGCATCTTGTACTGTAGGTGCTGATAGTATATCTACTCTTTGTTCTGTTGTAATACCTATTTGATTGGTACCTAGTGAATCATCTTCATTAATCTGAAGTATTATACTTTCTATTCTTTGTAAAAATTCATCAACTGTCATTTAATCCTCTTATTAATTCTATATCTTCATCTGCTTCTCGGAGTTCTCTTTCAAAGATTTCTTTTGCTAAGGGTCCAAACTCTGGGTACTTAACTAATATACCTTGCATCTTGTTTCTTAACAAGCTTCTAAATGGTGCTAGCTTGTTTGAACTTCTAAAAGACTTGTCAGTATAAGTAGGATTTAATTGTTTTGTTTGTGCAATTACTGCATCTCTAGTCTTTACATACTCAACTAAACCTAATGCTGCTGGGTTAGTTGTTAGTGAACTATCTAGTTGATAGCTAACTGGGTCGAACCATGTGTACAATTCATCAATCAAATCATCCATCTCTGGTTTAGTTTGTGAATAATCTATGCTTCTACCATAACCTGGGTACTTACTAGCTATCTCTGCTTTCTTATTTCTTTTAGCTTGTACAGAGACTTTATCATTTCTTACTAACAATCCATTCTCTTTGACAAAGTTTTCATACTCAACGCTGCCTAAAAGAATATTCTTAGCTTGTTGCCATTGTTCTATAGTTCTAGGAACTCTATCTCCACTAATAATCTGATTCCAATATTGTTCGTACATAAACTCTGAATTAGTTTCATCAATTAAGAATGCGTAAGTTAAATCAAATTTCTCTACAAGTTCTGGGTTATTTCTCTCCCATGTCGCACCATCAGCTGTGACTGGTCTTTTCTTTATAGTCTCTGTTCTACTGGTAGCTAATGTAATAGGGTTAAATCCAAATCTCTCTACGAATGTTTTAACTGCTGTAGAACTATCTGGTGAAGCATTAGATATATTTCTATACTCTTCAGCTAATGTTTCAAACAAGAATAGTTGTCCTGTCTTATCAGATATCTCATACTTAGGGCTTACAGAACCAGATGGTCCAATAGCTTGTGAAATACTTCTAATAATAAATATATTCCTGGCGTAGTCTCCAGCTAACTCCATTCCTTCATTAGCTCCTTCTGGAGAACTATCATCAATCTTTCCTGCATACACCAAAGCTTTATACACATCAATGGTGGTATTAGAGAACATACGTTTAGATTCTGCTCCACCTATACCAAAAGCTGTACCTAGTTTCTTTAACCAAGATGGTGCTGGTGCTAATGATGTTATAATTTCAGTAACAGATTCTGTACGAGGTGGTGCAAAGTCTCCAAACAATACTCTCTCTTCCCATTTACCTGGTCTTAATACATTAAACTTACGATTTATAAATGCAGCTGGAACTGTAACAGTTGGACCAAAACCTGGTATTAAGTTACCTGCTATGTTTAAAGAACCAGCAAAGACTGGTAGGTTAACTTGTACACCATTCTCTGTTAAGTCTTTAAACATCCACTTTTGTATTAATCCTTCTCCTGGATAACCAAATAACTCTTCATTAGTATTTGGGTCTTTGTAAAAGAATCCTTTTTGTCCAGAATCATCAAACACTGGGTTAGGTTTTTGTGCTGACTGTACAAGTTGCTGCGCTCTACGTAAAGGTCTGCCTTGATTTTCTACAAGTAATCTACTCCAAGTACTAAAGATTTCTACGTATGCTTCACCGAATGGGAATATTCCTCTAGTTGCATTACCTAATCTTGTTCTCGTAGATACATCATAAAGAAGTTTTTTAGTTTCAGTAAGCGCATGTGATGCACCTATCTTATCTATAATCTCTACTTTGTTTATGCCGCCTTTAACTCCTTGGTAACTTTCTAGTTTTTTAAGTACAGCTTTTTCATTTTTAGTTCCTGTAGCTAGTCCAGCTTCTTTAGCTTGTTGTACTAACTTCTTAAGTGTTGCTGCATTAGCATGTTGTGCGAAGTCTCCTACTTTGTTCCAATAATGAAATTTAAAAGTTGGCGCTCTTGACATTGTCTTAGTAGGAATAGTCATAAAGAAATTAAAAGAAGAATCTACAAAGTCATCTAACCTTCTAGTTTGTGATGTCATTGCATTCTTTAACTCTCCACGTGCTTGTTCTGGTAATACCTTTTCAAACTTTCTAACAAAGTCTTTTTTCATCTTCTCTTGGTTTTTTCTTAACTGTGTAGTTATAGAAGTGTATTCAACTTCACTAAGCTGACCAGCCCAGTATTTACCCATGTCTATATTTTCTAATCCTACTAACTCTGCAGCATCCATTGCTTCATCTGACAAAGCTTTAAGTAAATCTTCTTTACCATTCTCATCTATCCAGTTTCTAGCAAGTCTTGCTCTATTACCTTTAGTACTTGTCTCTACAATTCCACCAGTAACTTGTGCTACTGAAGCATTTGCATAGTGAATAAACTCTTCTGCTTTAGCTTTACCTGGCGCACCATTAAAGCCAGCTCCTCTAAAAGCATGTCCTTCTGCACCTGTAACTTTTCTAATATGTTTATTTAATGGGTTACCTTGTGTTTGTGCTTCTTTAATTAATTTATTTAACTGTGCTTTTCTAGCAGCAGTATTTGGTTCTAGTTGTATTGCCGCAAGTTTCCTAGACAATGGGTCAAATTTATGTTGCATGAAGTTTCTAAATGATGCTTCTCCCCAAGCTCTTCTATTCTCTTGTCTTGATACTGTAGTAAATCTACCTGTTCCACCTGTTCTCCTAGAAGCAGAAGTTATACCTGCACCATTTAAAGTTACATCAATAAACTGTGCATTATCTTCAAAAGAACCTAATAACATCTTGCTTGATTCTTTTTGTTTACCTGTAGCTCTAGCAATCATCTGTGCTGGATGTGTAATAACATTCGTAACACCAGAAGATAACATTCTTAATTGCTCTTCTGCTATAACTCTTACTGTCCATGCTGGTCGTAATAGAACTAATGGTTTAAACAAAGCACCATAGTACCAGTCCATAAATCTTCTTGTTGATTCTATATTTCCAGAAGCTAATAATTTACTTCCTACTTTTCCTAATGTTTCATCTAATGCTTTAGCGGAACGTACCAAAGCTTTAGGGTCTGGTAAAAATATCTCATCTGCTAACTGTGATGCAACAACTGGGTCTAATAGATTTTCAACACCATTTAATTTACCGCCTTGTAATTGTCTTAATACATTAGTTATTGGTAAGTCTCCACCAGATGAATCTATTGCATAACTTCTTACAGTATCTTTATTTTTTTTAGCAGTTCCAATAAACCTTGCCTGGACACTTAATCCTTCATCAACTAATTTAGTTTGCCATTCAGTTAACTTTGTTGCAGCTTTTTTAACAGAAGTATCTTTATCTACTCCTGCTAGTCCACGTATAACAGCTGGTTTAAAATTTCTTTCTATAAAGTTAGTAACAACTAATGCTGTTTGTGTAGGTGCATCTGCAGCATTAAGTGCTTTCATAGAATCCTTCATAAATTTATTTGTAGTTTTAGCAGCTGCATCTTTGTCCATACTTGATGTAGCTAAACGTATAAATCTATTTAATGAAACTAAACTATCATTTTTATTTTCTGTAACAAGTCTTGTTCCATAAGTTCTTTCCATCATTTTTGTCATGTTGTTACCTGCACGTTTGATTGTAGGTACGTTATTTAATGTTGCCTTTACTAATAAATTCTCGTTAACTAATTCTTTAGTAAGTGCATTATCTATTTCATCAAATGATTTGCCTTTATTTTTTGCTTTAAAATTATCTAAAGCAACATAAAAGTCGTAGTCATCAATATTATTTTTAGATGCTGCAATAATATCTGATGTATTGTTTTCCCATAAGAATTGTTTAAACTTTACACCATTCTTACCAGCAAGAAATTCTTGTGATGTTGGTCCAAAAATAGTTTTACGTGTTCCCTGGAGTAATCCAGTGTTTTCAAATAACTTACCTGCATTACTTAAATTTTCTAATTCAGTAAATGTTTTAGCTCCAGCTCTAACTTTGCTTACTCCTAATGTTGCAAGACCTATTGGGTCTAAAAATATTTGTGCAAGTATATCTAAAGCACCAGTTATGTTGTTGTATGCAGCTGTTCCTGGTTCTATAATTTCATCTACTGGTTTAAATAACCAACGACCAATAGTTACTGTTGGTTTTAATCCAGCTTCTTCAAATCTCTCTGCTCTTTCTCCAGTAAACTGTATTGCTTCTTCTGCTTTTTTTCTTTGTTGTTCATAAATCTGTACACCTAAAACATTATCTAATACAAACTCTCTAGCTACTAATGGGTCAACACCAGCTGCTAACATGTTTTTGTATTCATCTGTTTGTGTTGGGTCAGTACTACCTAAAAACCATCCTGTACCTAAATCAACTTCTTTACCTGCTGCTTCAGCTTGTGCTTTCATATCTAGTAATGAAGATTTAGATTTACCTTTAGCTTCATCGTGTGTCATACCTTGTTGTCTACCTTCTAGGTATCTAACTCCCCTAGCAGCTCCAGCTTCCCATAAGTTTTGGAATCCTAAGAATAAACCACGTGTTGCACCTTTTGCTTTTTCTTTAACACTGATAGCTTCTTTTAATTTAGAAAAACCATTTTGTTCTTTAGCTAAAGATTCTTTTAAAACTATTTGTTGTAACCTTGGGTCATTATCACTAATACCTAACTTGACTGCACCTACTAAAGAACCTTTACTTATTGTTGGATATTTTTTTACAATAGCAGAAGCTTGATTAGCCATAGCTTGTGTAGCTTGTGTTGGTGCAACAGATTTTTGTATTGCTCTTTCTGTAGCAGAATCATCTGCAAAAGAAGCTGCATCAAAGGTACTGTATGCCATGTTACCCTTTTAATAAATTAGCTAATAAAGGGTCACCTGTTAAGTCAAAAAATTTCTGTATTAATTCCTCTGTAGATTCTGTTGGTCCTTGTGAACCTACTCCTGGACCAAAGTCTAGTCCATCTTCTACTGGTCTTAATGGTTGGTCAGTCGGTGCAAACACACTACTTTGTAACGCACCACTTAAGTTTTGTCCTGGCGTTGGAGCAGCTGCAGGTGTATCTTGACCTAAGTTTAGATTCTTAACTTCATTGTTTAATTCTTTTAAAGGTCCTTTTTCTCCATAAGTCATGCTTGATTGGTCAATAACATTGTTTGATGCTGGAGGTATTGCTGCGTTTCTTTTAGTAATCCTTGTCGCCATCTTCATCCTCCTCATCTAAAAAGATTGGTTCTGTTATTACAATAAACTGTGTAGGCAAATATTGTTGTGCTATATTACGCATGATGTGTTGTCTTTTAATATAATCTTCTAAGATAATATCATCGCCATTTTCATCTACTTCAGCTAAATGAACACAAACAATCTCTTCAAATATATCAAGCATTGCCCATCATCCCTAGTGCATCTTGTATAGAAGGTGCGGGACCAGTGGTGGCTGGACCCATACCCTCAATCATTGCTGCTTCAGCTTGTGGAATTTCTGGTTCCTCCGCTGTAAAAAATTTATCTAATATGCTTTGCATATCTTCTGGGTTTTTTCTTATTTGTACAACAGCCATCAAAGCTTTTTGGTCTCCTTGATTAGCTTGTGTCATTAAAGTATCAAACAATACTTTGTCTGCTTTTTCTTTAGTTATTCGTTCATTGACTCTTACAATATTATCTAAACCATCTAGGTTTTCTTGTAATGTTTGTGTATCAATAACTCCAGAACTAAGTAGTTGCAGCCCTGTAACTATCTTCTGTGGTTCATCATAACCAGCCATAGCTCCATACACTCTTCGTGTCTTATAAGATTTTTGTATATCTTTAACTGGTTCGTATGTTTCTGAAAAGAATTTATTATCTCTATAACCAGAGAGTTCTTTAGTCATACCACCATACATGATTTCATCCCATTCAAGTCTTTTAGCATCTATCTGTTCTATAGCATCAGCCATAATGGTGTGATACTCTCTAATCATTAGAGACATAGATGCACCTAACTCTTCAAGTCCTCTACCAGTAGCAAAGCTAACTGGAGATTGTGAGTCATCAGTAGCAGGGTAAGAAGCACCAACACGAAGTTGTCGTTCTATTCTGTCTATCTGTTGAAATAATTGATAAGGCATATTAGATGCTGGTTTTGAAATCTGACTTCCTGGAGAGAAGTAGTTGACTGCGAATCTACCTTTTTTGTATTGTCCAGATTCTAATTCTCCAGTTATGTTTGTCTCTGTAAATACTGCATCTTCCATAGCGATAATGCTCATAACATTAATTTTTGCCATAGATGCCATTAAACCTATAATTTGGTCGTACTGTCCTTGTAGTTGGTCGAAAGAAAATTTCTTTGCTACAACGAAAGCAGGACCACTTCCTAGTGGGTTAGGTATGAAATCTAATATAATTTTATTTTCTGGTAGGAAAATGTAAGTACCTTCGTCATCATAATATTCTGCAACAACTTTACCTGTTCCGTCTTGGTTAGCCCAAGTCTTGTCGTAACTAGATAAGTATGCCATTGTATTGTATTCAGAACTAACTTCATCCATAATTACATTTTTAAACTTAGGATATGTTTTAGCTAGTTCCTCATGTGGTATGCGTTGTAATATTGCTAACTCTTTAGGTTGTTGGTCAGCACCAAAATGTCCTGGGTAACAAAGATAAGGGTCTTTAATTTCTGCGTATGGATATGGTACTCCATTTGCATCTACTTTTTCTTTTAGTACCCATACAGCAAAGCCGTAACCAGGTAACCATCTACCAACTTGTGGTAATTGTAAATCTAATTTTTGTATATCATCATAAGCAGTAACAATGCGTTCTAATTTCTCTGCTCTTTTTGTAGCTCTCTCACTATCCTTATCATTAAAAATATCTACTTTTAAATCTGGTGCTCTACCAATTTTTTGTGCAAATCTTTCTAACGCAGACATAAGTAAGTTAGGTGCAGGTAACTGTTTGTAATCCATGTCACGCATATCTTTACCAAGTAATGCTTTTAATCCGTCTGCACCACCATTAAGTATTGCTCTTACATTATGTTTATCTGATGACATAACAGAGTTGAGTTGTCGTAGTTCATATACTCTGCTGTATAATTCATCTGCTGTCTTGACCATTTATCTCCAACTATCTAAATCTATTCCTAGTCCTTCATAACCTGTAAAACTAGGTGAGTAATCCATACCCATTGTAGCAAGTTTCTCTTTTTGTAAACGCCTTATTGTTTTCATTGGAAACCAACTTGCCATAACTATGTCAGACTTTGTACCTACTGACCTACTCTTGTTTTGAGCAGAACTAAAATACACTAACTGACTTCTGTATAAGTTTACCTTTTCTTGTGCCTCAAAGCTACGATAAGGTAAATTAATTAACTTATTTGCAAACAATGGTCTCATAGCAGTAACACCATAAACTGGGTCGTGCTTGTTACCATAAGTCTGTGTACCTTCTAAAAATACACCATGCTTTGCAGCAAACTCTCTAATTGATTTATCTTGTCGTATTGCTCTTTGAAAACCGTTCTCTTCAATAACCCAATGTGCTAGGTTATATTCTTGAAACCATTTTTTAATTATCTCTAGTGCTTGTGGTATACCTCCACCTAAAGAGTTCTCCATATCAATCATGTACAAAGTGTCGTCTTCTTGATTGTATCCCCACAAAAATGCTGCCTGGTATCCAGTTGATGCAGGGTCAAGTCCTGCTATTAATCGTACATTAGCAGGTACCTGCCCAATATTTCTGTTCTGGTCTCTACACTGTTCAATCTCCTCTGACGAAAATAAACTTAAACCGTCTGGCATAGCAACATTAAGATATACCATCTCATAAATTGCTCTACCACCTGTAGTTTCTGCAGCAGACTTTCTACCCATTAACCACTTGTAAGTTCTTTTCTCTGACCACAACATACATTTCTTATGTGCATCATTATCCCAGTCTGGTAGTGTACAAGCTACATTATGTGCTTGTTCTACTGTTGTAGACCAGCTTTC
>WLWH01000751.1_pt1 | contig 25642 bp, 39 predicted proteins | sample 6712741 | NCBI WGS metagenome assembly WLWH01 (sample SAMN12718694, study PRJNA515312) | sponge metagenome | isolation source: marine sponge | host: Mycale hentscheli | place: New Zealand: South Island, Marlborough, Capsize Point | collected 2003-05-01
TACCTGGGTGCTTATGCATCTCACCCATCCATAACTTACCCTCTTTTGTGTAGTGGGGTACCCCCTCCATACTAGGGCCTCTTAGTTTCGATGTTTTCTTAGCCACTTTCTTTGGTTGTTTACTAAACTGTTTACCCTTCTTTGTATCCTCTCGTTTCTTCCTACTTGTTGCCTCGTATTCTTTCTTTGTTAAACCTTCACGGACCTTTTTAGGTAGGTACCTCTCTCCTGTAGCCTTACTACCTTGTGTCGATGGCTTCCCAGATTTTGTACCCCAGTCCTCTTTTGTCCACTTAGACAAAGACTTTTGGGCTTTTGTTTTACTACCAGTGTACTTGCCACCAGACTTCTTATAACGCTGTGTAGCTAACTGCGCTTTACGGGCTGACCACTGTCCTGGTTTACCACCCTTGCTACCTGCCTTGACAGATGCAACTATTCTTTTCCATTTAGCTTCGTCCTTCCTAGCCATGTTTAATATTATTACCCATACATATATAGTTACGTTAAAAATAAAGATTTAAAGACTAATGTCAAATTTTATATCCAAACATGTCGGAAGGCATCGTCCATAGTCTCACAAAACTGTAAAGATAGTAAGTTGTTATATTATATATAAGTTACTATGTTTACACTTTTTGTAATCGTAGTGATGTAACCTCTCCTATGATGTGTTAATTAGTATATTACTGTGGAAGTTTTTTTTATTCAAAAAACTCTCTTTGTTGTGATGTGATGTCATTTATTCAGGGATGTTGGGTTCTAGCATAAAATATTATTTTTTTTCAAAATAAAAAATCGATTTCAAAATCAATCGGTGGGTTGTGTTTCTCAAGTTGCCGAAAAAGGTTTTGGCTTTTGAATTGATGTTGCCCCCACAGCCTTAGCTTTTGTATGAGGGGGTGGTGTCACATCTACATCTACCTCAATTAATACTAGTGTGTGGTGGTGTGATGTTACGCTGTGATGTTGCGTCACTCAATCACTTACCAAGCGGTTACGCTTAACCAACCCTCAATCTCAAACTCAATCTAAACAATCAATCACCACTACCTAACTACTTTGACGATGTAATCTAATTAATTAGTGTCAACATCAATGGTGTCAAAGGACACAGAACAAATAGATGTTAGTGTATATACTATTATTATTTAGAATGATTCTAAATATCGTTGTTAGATAGTTGGTATTCAGGTATTTAAAACAACCCACAATTTTATTTACAGTTATCAACATTGTTAACCGTATATTCGCTCTCAGTTCATTCAAATAAGGCATCCGCCTCCCGCCTCACACCTTCAGCCTAACACGCTGATTCTTAACACTTTAAGAAGCCGAGGTCACAGTATCTCCCTGATACTCAGTTCTTTGACATATTGATTGTTTGAAACCACCGAAAGGTGGTGACAAGATTCCACCGACCGCTAAAGCCCTGTGACAAGTCAATGAGACGGGTTATCCAACTAGCAAAAGGTCTGCTGATAGATGTCAGCTAAAGGTCACCTGACCAAGCATTCTGCTCGATTCAAACAATCTCCACTCAAAACAGGAAGTCGATGTGATATCGACCACGATAAAGATGTGCCGACCTTCGGTGTGCATCTCAAACCAAACGAAGGTAAATGGGTGAATGGTTAATGAGGGTTCGATTCCCTCGCACTCACTAACAAATCAATTATTAATTAAATTAAGTAGACATGGAAAATTCAAATGTAGAACTCGTAGAAATCTTAAATAAACTATCTCAAATTCAATTTTATAAGGTAGTAGGCAAGTCATTAAGTAACGATGAGTGGGAAGCAAGCGTTCAAGTTGATTTTAATAGCATGATTGCAAAGACGGAAAGCGGCAGAGTGCAGTTAGTGATTTACGCCAAGTACAAGGGCGGTATTGCGGTCAGATGGGGGAGTGAAAGTGTGGAGCAAAACGACATGATAGCAGAGTGGTTCATGAGGGAAGAGTCAAAAACTTACAAGGCGGAGATGAAAAAGCAAGACCATGACAGCGAAGTTGCAGAACTAATATTCAAGTCACTCTAGTCAAACCAAACCAATTCACCCTGCATCGTAACTGATGTGGGGTTTTTGGGTGAAAACTAAAATCAATTTAAATCAAATCAACATGAAGTCTCAAGCAATTTACGAACGCATCAACGATGCAGTTATTAAGGGTTTATCAGAACAAGGTATGTCATGGTTCAAACCTTGGAAAGCGGGTCAGGAGAATGCCCCATTTAACCTACACACAAAGAGATATTACAACGGTTTCAACATCTTTATGCTCAATTTTGAAATGCAGCTAAAGGGTTACGAACACAACCAATGGTTAACTTGGAAGCAAGTAATGGATAAAGGTGGAAGGGTGATTGAGTCGGAAAACAAAAACTATACTGAAATCTACTTTTGGAATATCGGCTACTTTGATAACAAGACAGGCAAGTACGTTTCACCAAAAATGGTGAGGTCAATCAACCCAAACGAGAAGATGTCAGATGGCAAGTTTAGGTATCGCAAGACCTTCAATATTCGGTTCTTTAATGTATACAATGTGGCGCAAACGACAGGTATTGAACCACACAAAATCGATAGTGGTGAGACCATTGAACATGAGCCAATCGAAGCAGCTGAGGCAATCGCTAACAGTTACATCGACAAGCAAGGTAGCTTGAAGTTAACACACGTTGAGTCACAAGCGTACTATTCACCTGATAGAGATGTTGTGAATATGCCTAAACTCAACACGTTCATAGATGCTGATAGCTACTACAAAGTGTTATTTCACGAACTGGCACACAGTACAGGTCACGAGGACAGGTTAAATAGAAAAACCTTACTAGAGGTCAATCATTGGGGTGACAATACATATGCGAAGGAGGAGTTGGTCGCAGAGATATCAGCCATGTATCTTACAGGGTTGTTGGGTCTAGAACCAAAGGACAGCGAGAGCAATAGCCAAGCATACATCAAAGGTTGGTGTAAGCACCTTGAAAACAAGGCTGATGAGTGTGTGTTTGCGATGCAGCAAGCTGCAAAAGTAGTCGAATACATACAAGCCTAAGGGCAAAGGGTGAATGGTTTGTGAGGGGTTCGATTCCCCTCGCACCCTCTAATCAATTTTTAATTTAAATCAATTCAAAATGGAATCAATTGTAACTTACAAGGTAACTAACGCTGACCTATTCAATAGCGTTGACGATGTAGAGTTTGACCTTAAAGCTAAAGGTGGTACATATAAATTCAAATACCGAGATGCATACTTTCAAGGTGATGTGTGCATCTATATAAATGGAGAAAGAAAAGTCATAAGCGGACAGCATTCAGCAAAGGACTACGCAGACGAGCATGGCTTTGAAATTGTCAAAGAATATGTCACAGCAGATGCTGAAGACAAGTATTGGGGTGATGTTGCAACTTATGCCGAAAGACATTCATACGATGACTAAGCTTAAAGTAACAGAGCGAATGCTCAATGCATTTTGCATCGTAATGATAATGATTGCAATTATATTTTTATAAAACCAATGGTGCTAGGGACAACCTCGAGAATGCCGAGGTCGGGGGAGGTAACTCCCTCGCTCCGCTCAAACCAATCAAAATAAATCAAGATGAAATTTACTAGTAAAATTAAGGCAGAGGAGTTCGCAATTAGCGAATCAATCAAGCGTTGGAACACTTACTTCCAAGTTCACGAACACGATGATGGTGTATATACAGTTGGTAGATACTACGAAGCAAACTCTATAAGTTATGCTATCAAAGGAAAATTAACACCTCATATCTAAATAAATAGAAAGTACACTACAATAAGAGATAGAGAAGGTAACTATGCTACGAGAGCATGGAACAGGACTACAATTAAGTAGTAAGTTGAAATAGACTAAAGTCTTAGTCTTTACGCCTATGTACTTTCAAACCACATCACCTCACACCGTAAATGGTGTGGGGTTTTGGTGGTGAAACCAATTAAAACAAATAGTTATGGAATTTGATAGGAGAAATAGAGAAGCCTTAGTGAATGCTCTTAGAGAGGCAAATGAAGACCTTGATAGGTCGAATAGAGTTATTGAAATCATGGAAGAAGAACACAGTACAAAAGATGTACTATGGCAACAGGTTATCATAAGGGCGCAAGAGGCTACAATTAAGATTATCGAGAAGTCTTTAATCGATAATCACCCATTCGATTTAGATTTTTAGTTTTAAAACTAAATTAGACACATCAATTCACCTCATAGCGTAACTGCTATGGGGTTTTGGTGGTGAAACCAATTAATAGGTGATGGCTTACCATCGAAACAATTATGAACACACAAGAAAACAACAAACTAATAGCAGAATTTATGGGATTTACCTATGAGAAAAACATAGGATGGTATGATAACGAGATGTTAATGTCTCAAGATGTGTATGACAATCAAGATGGAAATTGTTTTGATGAATTAAAATTTCATTCATCTTGGGATTGGCTGATGCCCGTAGTAGAGAAATGCTTTGCCAAGCAAGAGGAAGTTTCTGATGATTTAAGTTTTAAACTTAATGATGCATTGCTTGAAACAAACATTGAATCATTATACAGAGTAGTAGTAGAATTTATTAAACAATATAACAACCAATCAAATAATCAAATCAAATAGGTGATGGCTTACCATCAATTCAAGATGACAAAATTTGAAAAGTTTTACAAAGATAAATCAAAGCGTAGTACTAACGCTCTTTTAAAGGAGCATAAGAAAAACCTTTATATGCAGTCTGATTACTACAAAGAAATACAGAGAAACGAGTACACAGGCTCTAAGGACAGCTCACATGGATATCTTTGTTATTGCGGTGTGTGCATGGGGTAGGGTTAGTGTGAATTAAAAACCAAATTATAAATCAAATAGGTGATGTCTTACCATCAATCAATTATGAAAACAACTATTAATGCAATCAAAACGCTTATTAAAGCTCGCAACAAAAAATATAACGAGGCTATTAGGCTAGATGTCGAAGAAAGAATATCATGGAACGATAAGCCCATGTTGGTAATAAAAGGCTTTGAAGCCTCCGCACACCTAGCTCAAATGAAACCATTTCTTGAGCCTATGATATGCCAAGTTAATATCCAAACCGACCGTGAAGTACACCTCAAATTTGACTAAAATCATGTTAAGACTAAATTTTAATTTACTAAAAATGGAAACCGAAAGAAATTACTACATCATCGACCAGTATGGTAACGAAGTCAGAAAAATGACTGACGAGGAGGTCACCCAACACTTGTATGAAATGCAAGCTAGGATTGATATGGAGTGGCATATATCTTTAGGAGGATGATGATGCTAGAACACAAACACACATACCACATACTTTTGGACGGCTTAATTGTCGGTCAGGAGTATGCGGTAAGTAAATGGCAAGCAGTCGATAGGTTTGCCAACAAGAATATAAACATCGACAGAAGTAAAATAAAAACTAAAATCAAATCTTATGAATAAATTATCAGAATATCCAAGTGGCAGTAGAACTAGCTACTTCGGTGACCAAATTAAACTATCCCTAAACGATGCAATCATGTACTTTGGAGAACCAACCTACAAGGGTTCAATAGATGAGAAGGTACAGTATGAATGGGTGTTTGAGGGTGAGGATGGAAACGTGTTCACACTATACGACTGGAAACAAAGCGTCATATTAGATGAACAACCAATAGCTTGGCACATTGGTGCATCAAGTAGGTTAGCATCACTTGAGGGAAGAAACGAGTTAATTGAATCTATAAATGATGAGTGCTATGAAATGGAAAGTGAGTGATGACCTAACAGTATTAGAGATGTTAGTGAACAACGAGAGTGTGGAGAAAATAGCCAACGAGATTGGTGCAACCACACAGTCCCTTAAAATGAGGATTAAGAACTACCAACACATCGTCAAGGGTGGTGGTTTACCTAATGCAGCACAAGCATCAAAGGATGCCATACAACTTTACGATGAGGCGTATGGTTTGGAAACCTTAAAACAAGTGTTATGAAACTGAGTGAGATAAAAACTATGGCATTAAAACTGTCTGAAGACCATGGTGTAAGACTATCTAAGTCCGATAAGTTTAACTCTCTACCTCAGAGGTATCAGACTATGGTTAGGAAAGAAGTTTATGGACTAAATAATAATTTTAATATTGAATAAAATGGAAACAGTATCTGAAAAAACAGTAAAGGCAGAATTGGAACTGCGTAAAATCCAAAAGCAAATCAACGAACATCAAAAGATTATCAGTCAGCTACAAAGAAAGATGGTTAAGGTGTATTCTATGAATAATAGTGAGCTGAAAACATCACCACTATCAAATTTAGAGTCCGCAACTGAGATGGCTAAGAAAATCTGTGATAAAATCAACATAACTTATAAGGAGATGCAGTCAAGTACACGAATCCAAGAGGTCGTGTCTGCTAGGCAATCTATATGGTACGTCTTCCATAAAGAGTACGGCATGACATTCACATCTATAAGTAAAATATTCGATAAGAATCATGCAACTATCATACATGGTGTAAAGAAAGTTGAAGATGAACTATATTTGTACCGAAAGTTTGACAATAAGACCATAACAATGGTGTATTTGGATAAGGTTTGTGCTATCATGGGGATTCAGATACACAAGCTAGGTTAATTATGCTATACGCATGAATGATGAGATAAACGTATGTTTTCAAAACCACTCGATGTATGTTCGGGTGGCTTACAAATACCTTAAGAGCCTTGAGGATGCAGAAGACTGTGTCCAAGAGGCTTTTTTGAAGGTATTAAAGAACAGACACACATACAACTCAACTGGTTCGGTTGAGGGTTGGGTGAAAAGAATCGTTATAAACACCGCAATTGACAGATACCGCAGAAAATCTTCTGCAAAGGTGGTTTATGACACCGAAAAGGTGGACTCATTTAACTGCTCTGAGGAGGTTGTAACACCCTATGGTGAGGGTATACCTCACAAGGTGGTATTGGAGGCAATAGAGAGCCTCTCAGGTAGCTACAAACGAGCGATAACCCTATACCTTATTGAAGGTTACAACCACAGAGAGATTGCGGGTATGCTCAACATCTCTGAAGGTACATCTAAGAGTAATCTATCAAAAGCTAAAAAGAACGTGATTAATTATATATACACCAAACAAAAAAATAATGGTTAAAGACAAGGTTGCATCTAAGATAGCAGAGGAATGGTTTAACTCAAAAGGAGACTTTGACTTCACCATGGATGAGTTGACTGGTGTTGGATTTGATGTAAAATCAGAGGACGATGCTAAGAACCTTAGCCTAGAGATTAAGGTTGAGGTTTTTAAAAAGATGTATGAATTGGTAACTGAAGAGATATATAATGGATAAAGATGTTTGTAAGAAGATTGTCAAGAGATTGATATTCAAACTAATAAAAATGGAAAAAGATTACCCAAACGATAGTGATTTGGGTAGACATATAAGAACTTATATTAATAAACTATGGAAAAGATAAAGAGAGTTATTACAGAGGTATTCAAATTGATGAGGTACAGGAATAATGTTCTTGTTGCAATAAAGGATACAGAGATAAGAATACTTAACGATGCATTGTCTGATGGTGTTGTCAAACCTTACAACATAGAGCTTCTAAAGAAGTATCAAGAGAGGTATCACCTAGTTGACGATACATTAATATTCATATGATGACAGACAGAGAATTAAAGAAGTTAGCATTATATATAGTTGATGAGTTGACAAAACCTAGTGAGGATATGATTGACAAACTAGGTTTTTACTTAATGTTCTTTGACCAGAAGCAGTTTGGTGAGTATGAAGAGTTAAGTATTAATCATGAGATTGAACAACTTAATAAACTACTTGCAATTAATCTTGAAAAGGAGGAGTATGAGACTGCGTCTTTAATTCACAAAAAGATTAAGAAGTTAAATGAAGAGAAAAATAATCTCAAGAGATAGTTATTGTAACATAAGGACAAAAGATTTTTTTTTTAAAAAATCCTAAAACCACTAAACATGAAGAAATTTAAAATCACATCATCTGTCACTAATGGTAACTCAGTCAGGGTTGATTATATTATGGCAGATGATTCTGTTAATGCAGTAAATAATTTAATGAAATTGTACCCACAAAAGAGGGAGATAAAAAGTATTGTATCACTTTAATTTTCAAAAAGTGTAAACTTAGTAACTTAATATATAATAACAACTTACTATCTTTACACTTTTATTAAACCAAATGAAATCAAATCGAAGAGTTAAATGGTTATGGGATAAACGCATCGTCACAAGACGTTACCCAAGCGATAAACCAACCGAGACATTCCCTTGGGGATGGTATTACGAGAACGGCACACACGAGTGCTATGAATTATTTACCACACAAAACTTAATCGTGTCATATAAGAGTTACTACTGGCACATATCAGTGATTAAGTACATCAATGAACTTTCATACGAAGACTTCCGTGAGGTTTGTTTATTTATTGCAGACATCGACAATGGTTTTGTTAAGATTAATCTGCACAAGTCTAGGGTTGACAAGATGATTGATACTATATATAAAGATGATAGTGATAGGTGTCCACCAAACAAGGTTCGTAAGGTAATCTTCAAGGTTGGTTGTGGTCTTGAGAGGCACGAGAAGAGGAGAATAGTGGGGCAACTGATAGGTAGGTCTAATCGTTTAAGTATTGATGACGTATATATATGTATGCAATACATTCATCACTCTAACTGTAGGGTTACGATTACTTCCTTATCGAAGGATATAAAATGTAGTAGACCAACCTTATATAAGGTAATGAATGATGAGATGCGTGAAGAGATGAAGCGTCTTAATGAATTACTGAAGGATGAAGAACTACAACGAGAAAAACTACGAAAGGTACAAGAGAGACATACTGGAGAATCAACCTCCAGTCAAACCTTGGACAGAGTATACAACAGAGGAATTGATAATCAAATTCCTACCGATGGTTGAAAGTATTGCTAGGTCGTTTAATACAAGTGACACATCAAGCGGTATACTAGACATCATGGATTTAATTCAGTACGGCTCAATGGGACTGATAGCCGCAGTTGAGAAGCTAGACATCGAGGTTTCTATGGAGAAAGAAAACCCTGAGAGGTCAATTAAGTCTTTCTTGGCTAAAAGAATTAAGGGTGCGATAAGGCGTAGTGTAGATAACAACCGAGGCACAATGAAGATTACTGAGTATCGTCAGAATGAGATTCGTAAGTCAAGACATGGTGTTGAGTTGATATTTAACTCTGTGTTTAAGAGTATTGACGAGTACGACAGCTCTAGTGGTAACCCGTTTTATAATATCCCTGAGATTGATAAGACATATAATATAGATATGTTGAACTCTTATCTTTTAAATATAATGAAGGAAATACTGAACTATGATGAGTATCACATCGTAAGATTATTCTATGGACTAGACTGTCAGAGACAGGGTGCTAAGGCTATATCTAGATACCTTGGGATGGACAAGATTACAGGTCACTCTAAGATTTCATCCATGAAGAGATATGCCATCGACAAAATAATTCAAAAAATAAATGTAGAAAATCTATTGTTGTTTGAATAATTGATTACATTTGTACTCACAAAGGTTGCAAACCGAATATCATTTTTCTCTTATCAAAAAGCCTAGTTGAAGTTTTGCAACCCTTTAGCTGGGCTTTTTTATTATTAATTAAATTTTATTTTTCATGAAAACCAAATCATTAAATCAGAAACTGGCTTATATGCAGGCTAAGTTTCATAGTAAGAAGACCCGATACAACTCCTTCGGTAAGTATTACTTCAGGTCAGCAGAAGACATTCTAGAAGCAATCAAGCCATTCCTCTTGGAGTTGGACGTAACGGTTCGTGTCAACGAGGAGTTGACAGAGGTTCTAGGTGTGCCTGTAATACAGAGTGTTGCCACCATAACAGATGGTGAGAAAGAGATTCATGCAACTGCGGTTGTGGGTATCGACCTAGACCAAAAAGGTATGCAAATGCCACAGAAGTTTGGTTCGGCATCAAGTTACGGCAAAAAGTACGCTCTTGGTAATCTACTTCTTATAGACGATACACAGGATTCCGATGCTACGAATGACCACGGAAAGTCTACAAAGAAGGTGGCTTCTAAAAAGAAGTTGACTCAAGGTACAAAGGAGTTTGAGGCAGCAAAAAAATACATAGCTGAGGGTAACAGTATTGACACCGTAAAGCTCAAGTATGACATCAGTAGTGGTGTTGAAAAACTATTATTAGTATAACCTATATGATGGGGTCGAAGCCCGAGAGGATGTCCCGCAGCCTGAGATATGCGCTGCCGCCCCATCTTTTTAAAATAAAACCATGAAGCAAACAGAAATTATAGATAAACTCCGTAATGACGAGGATTATTACGGAAAGTTCGGTAAACAATACCTCTCTAACTCGGATATAAACGCATTACTTAATAATCCACTAGCCTTTGGTCAGGAGATGGATAAGACTGCTGCGTTCCTAGTTGGGGGGTATTTTCATACCGCTATCTTAGAGCCAGATAAGCTAAAGAAGTATAGAATCATTGAGGCATCGACACGAAACACTAAGGCATATAAAGAGATGTCTGAGGGTGAGCTGTGTTTGTTGCAGCACGAGGTGGACCAAATTGAGTTAATGCAAGACAGGCTTTTAAGTAACGATGTCTGTAAGGGTTTGATTCATGATGCCGAGGTGGAGTACGAAGTACCTAATGTGACCAACATCGGGGGTAATATGTGGAAGGGTAAGGCAGACATTGTCAACCATGACGATAAGATGATTATAGACCTCAAGACCACAAGTAATATATCGTCTTTCAGGTCTAGTGCATACAAGTACAACTACGACAGTCAGGCGTATATATATACTCAGCTATTTGAGGGTTACGAGTTCGTGTTTATTGTCATCGACAAGACAACATTGCAGATTGGTGTTTATGATTGTTCATCTTCGTTCTACCATAGTGGTGAGCAGAAGGTTGAGCAAGCCAATCTTAACTACGATTTGTTCTTTAAATTGGGGGATACAGACCCCGAACAGTTTCTGAAAACAGAGACACTTTAATTTTTATTTTTTATTTAATTTTTTATTTTATTGTTATGAAGATAATTGCAACAGGTAGGTTAAACGTGGCAGACATTCCAAAGGATAAGCTGTACAAGGGTAAGAAGGGTACATACCTTCCTTACAAAATCTTAATTAATACCGAGCCAGACCAGTTTGAAAACAACGGAGCCTTAACCGTTAATCAGTCTAAAGAGGAGCGTGAGGCGAAGGAGGCACTGGTATATCTCGGTAACCACAAGATTGTGTGGATGGAAGAGGGTGACGGTGGTTTGAGTGAGAGACCAACATCGAAGCCAAAGGCTAATGTAGTTGAGGACGATGATTTGCCGTTCTAACTATGAAAGTTATAGACGGTGAAATCAATGGATTTAAGATTGACAAGTTTAATCAGTACGGTCTAGAATCGGGTAAGACACAGGGGATTTGTCCTCTGTGTTCTCACACCCGAAAGCCCGAAAACAAAAAACTAAAGTGCGCCTCATACGATTGGGAGAGGGGTTTGGGTACATGCCACAACTGTGATACTTCCTTTCAGTTGCACACATACGAGCGTAGGGGAGAGGTTACTAAGGTTTATGAGAAGCCTAAAAAGATAGAGGTTGTACCTGTAAGCACAAAGGTTCAGTCTTGGTTTAAGTCTCGTGGGATATCAAAGAAAACCCTAGATGACTTAATGATTACTGAGGGTGTCGAGTGGATGCCACAGACCAGTAAGGAGGAAAACACAATACAATTTAACTACTTCATAGGTGATGAGTTGGTCAATGTGAAGTACCGTGACGGACGGAAAAACTTTAAACTGTACAAGGGTGCAGAGAAGGTGTTCTATAATATAGATGCCACCGTTGGACACGACAGTGTTATCATTGTTGAGGGTGAGATGGATGTGTGTGCAATACATGAGTGTGGATTCAAGAGTGTTGTGAGTGTGCCAAACGGTGCAACACTGAACACAAATAATCTAGAATACCTAGATAACTGCATCGACTACTTTGAGGATAAGGAGAAAATAATTATTGCCGTTGATACGGATGAGGCTGGTATAGCCTTACAAACAGAGTTAGTTAGAAGGTTTGGTGCAGAGGTTTCTTGGGTTGTTGACTTCGGTGACTGCAAGGATGCAAACGAGTACCTAATAAAGTATGGTGCAACATCTTTGTCTTCTATACTGAAGACTGCAAAGCCAGTTCCATTAGAAAACGTAGTAACATTTAACGATATAGAGGATGAAGTTATTGAGTTTGTTAAGAATGGTTTTAAGAGGGGCTACCAAATCGGTTTGGAGAACTTTGATAATATATTCAGTACATACACTGGTCAGTTTATTACTGTTACTGGTATCCCTAGTAGTGGTAAGTCTGACTTTGTCGACCAAATGGTTGTGGGATACAATAAGCTGTATGGTTGGAAGACTGCGTTTGCGTCTCCTGAGAATGCTCCAACGTATCTACACGCACATAAGTTAATGCGTAAGATATGGGGTAGTATGCCTACAGTGAATGACATCAACACAGGTAAGTGGACAGAGGTCGCAGAGACCGTGAATGAAAACTTCTTCTTCATTGACATGGAGAAATACAACCTAGAGGAGGTGTTGAGTAAGGGTGCTGAGTTGGTCAAGCGTAAGGGTATAAAGTGCTTAGTAATAGACCCTTACAACAAGATAAGGTCTAACGACTCCCTTAACGATGTGAACGTTTACACGATGGAGTACCTGTCCAAGATAGAGGTGTTTGCTAAGAAGTACGATGTTTTGGTTATTATTGTAGCCCATCCAACTAAGATGTACAGAAACCAAGAGGGTAATATTGAGGAGCCTACGATGTACAACATCAAGGGTGGTGGTGAGTGGTACGATGCAAGTTACCACGGAATCTTGGTCCACAGAAACTACGAGGAGAATACTGTTAAGGCCAAGGTTTTGAAGGTTAAGTTTCAGAATCTTGGTGAGAACGGTGCAGAGGCTCACTTCACTTGGAACAAGAGTAGTGGTGAGTTTGTGCCGAAGGCAAAACCTGTTAGTGTAAACGAGTTGATGCCTTGGGAATAAAGCCAAAAGAGAAGAACCCTATGGGATACTACCTGCCAACTGAGTTAGAAATGAAGGCATCGTATTGGTGCATTGAGAACGGGGTGGGAGTGTCTCCACTGAGTGCTGGTTACGGCAAGGGTAGGTGGTATGTGGAGATAACAATAAACAAGAAGTCTAGGAAGTCTCCTGAAACATACGGCAAGGTTGAGATTTGGAAGAAGACATATGAGTTCAGGTTATATTACTATAATAATTTTTTAAATAAACAAAATGAAAAGTAAATACTCAAAGTACGAGAAAGAGGTTAGGTCAATTAGGGAGGACACTGGCTACGGCTCAGATACAATAGCCCATACTATAAGCTCCAACTATCCCGAAGATGGGATTAATGTTTACACCCTTGCAAGATACATTAGAAAAAAGGGTTGGATAAGACCGTCCATAGTGGATGAATCTATGCACAGGAATAACCTAAACCCTAGTGAGAACTGGAAGCTGTCTTGGGTAAAAGACAAGGTTACAGGTACGTCTACCTTGGTTGTCAATCCAGACTATAAGAATGCTGAGTCTGTTGACTACGAGCAGATAAGGACTGAGATGATTTCAGAGATGAAGAAACTGTCCCCGAAGGTTGACAAGTACAAGAGGAAGAAGAACAAGGACTCTCACTGTTTAGTCTTGGATATAGCCGACCTACACATAGGTAAGCTGGCAACAATAGATGGGTCTAATGATAACTACAATGTTGATATAGCTATAGACAGAGCCATCAAGGGTAGTATACAGCTTATTGACAAGTCTGAGCCGTACAACATAGATAAGATATTTTTTATCATCGGTAACGATGTTCTACACATCGACAATGCAAAGACTAGAACCACAACGAGTGGTACTCCACAAGACACCGATGGTATGTGGTACGACAACTTCAAGATAGCAAGGGGTGTGTACTGCCACATTATAAGTATGCTGTCAACCATAGCCGATGTAGAGGTCATTCACTGCCCGTCTAACCACGACTACATGACTGGTTTTATGCTGGCAGATGCTGTCCACTGCTACTTTCATAACAACAAGAACATTACCTTCAACGTGGATAACAATCACAGGAAGTACACTAGGTATGGCAAGAATATGCTGATGTTTAGCCACGGAGATGGATGTAAGATAGACCAGATACCATACCTGTCAGCACACGAGAGTTCTCAGATATGGTACGAGACCAAGTACAGGTACGGATACCTTCACCACATACACCATAAGGATTACTTTAAGTTTAGGAGTGGTAAGGATTACATAGGTATGACCGTAGAGTATTTACGTTCACCTAGTGGTACAGACAGGTGGCATGCAGACAATGGATACACTGGTTCCAAGGTTGCGCTTGAGGCATTCATTCACCACCCAGAGAACGGTCAGGTGTGTAGACTAACACATAATTTTTAAATAAATAGATATGGAACAAACTTATAGATTGGAATTTAACGAAGAACAACAGTTTTTTAATTTACACGATGGCAACATTGAAGAAAACACGCATGGTTGGTTTACCATTTTAAAGAACTGTACGGTGTCGGACTTTGAGGTTTACGAGCGTTATGTAAATTGTGTTAAACAAAAAAAATTAACAAAAAAGTATTTACTAAAATGTGCATCTGAGCTTAAAGGATTTGGTAATACTCTTAATTATAAACCATGAAAAATAATTTAAAGGTTGGGGACACCGTCAGGTTTCACAAGTCCATATCCAAAAGAGTTAAGTTGAACAAGAAGTATAGGGTTGTTTATGTGTCTCATGACTTCAAGGTTGGTCGTGGGGTATTTGAGATAATGGTTAGTAGAAGGAAGGCTTGGCTTATTAGGAAGTATGACCAAAGATATGGTTGGGATATTTTAAAAAACTAAAAATGAACATTAAAAAGATTCATAAAATAATTGATAAAATTCCTGGGATAGAATTATATTATGAAAACAAAACATCAGTTGATTGGAGGGTTTTAATTGCCTTGGTTTATCAAGTTGATTTTAATGCTCACATGGATGTTGTGGGGGTTGTTTATAGGATGACCATTCAAGATGGACGTTTTTATATAGGGAAAACAGAGAGGTCTTTAGGTCTTAGAGTGTTTGAGCATTTAGAAGAAAGCTTTAGAAGCTGGGAAATCGAAAAAACAAAGTATCGTATTTTTGAGGAAAAGCTAATGCTTGGAGAATCTATTGAGGTCGATGTCTTATCAAACGATGTAACCCAAGAAAAGCCAATCATACAGTCCTACCACGATAGTAGTTTAATTTTAAACAAACAGTTTTTGTATAACTCAAAGGGTGAAAAAATAATAATTAATAATTAAAAATGAATTTAAAAAAACTAATATTAGAACACTACGGGGACACCGAAGAAGTCTTGTTTGCTGGTGGGTTTGACGATGCTATTATAGGATTTGAGCCTAACTTATGGAAGGTTGTGTACTCCAGAAACGAGTGCGTCAAGATAATGGTTAAGGAGGGCATGGATGAGGAGGAGGCTATAGAGTACTTAGAGTTTAATACGTTTAGTGCCTATGTCGGGGAGAAGACACCTATCTGGGTAGAGACGTTTGACTGGGCGTTATGAAACACAACAACGACTTTAAGTATGACTTAGAGGTTGGTCAGTTAAAGGAGTCTGAGCTTGATGACATGTTATCTAACTCTAAGATAGAGGTTAAGTATGACTTGAGGGCTAAGGAAACTGGTAACGTGTTTGTAGAGTACGAGAGCAGAGGTAAGCCAAGTGGTATATCCACAACACAGTCTGACTTTTATTGCTTTGCTATTGCTCATTCATTTGTATTGATATCTTTGTCAGAGCTGAAGACACGATGCAGAAAGTACATCGGCACAAGGAGAGATGTAGCAGGGGGTGACAGCGACACAAGTAAAGGTATTCTCCTACCGATTAAAGATTTAATATGACCAATAAATGTGTTGTTTGTGGAGACCAAATAGGTATACTATTGAAATCCAATAAGATATGTTACACCTGTTTGTCTAGTCAAAAAAAGAAGTTACCTAACATCACTAATCCAGAAAAAAACAAGTAATTATGATTATTACCAACATAAAGTCTATCATAGACAGGCAACAAGAAAAGGGTCTCAAGAAGTACGGCAAGACCGTTGACCAAGCAGACCTTTCCATAGTTGAATGGATTGAACACACCCAAGAAGAAATAGCTGATACGTTGATATACCTAGAGTGTATCAAGCAAAAGATGATTGATAAAAGAAAGTCAGACAAGCTTATTGATATACTCCTGTAGGGTGATGTATCTACAACCACTATATTTGAAAAACTATTAATAAATTAAATATAATGACATTAAAAGAATTATTAGAACACAACGAAAAGGCGCAAGCCTATCAAGATTCATTAACTTTAAATGAACAAATAGAATTTTTAAAGACACATAAAAAAAGTGTTTTTACTGCTCATATGAAAGATGGGAGGAAGCTTGTTAGGGGTGATTCAGAAAGCAATCAAGAAGAAATGAAAGAGTTTTTTAAAAATTTCCCACCAGAGGGATGTGAGTCAGTTGAGTTTCATAAGTGATTCGTAAGAGGAGGAGGAGTAAGAAGAGGGGGCCAGTAAGGGCTAAGAGGGTCACACACGATGGTATTAAGTTCGCATCTGGCCTTGAGAAGTATATGTATATGGCTTTAAAAAAGGCTAGGATAAAGGCTGCTTACGAGGGAGAAACCTTTACATTGATAGATGGCTTTATGTTTGAGAGTTCTTCTTACGAAAGACAAGCCAACGGCAAGAGGGATATGGTGGACAGGGGGAACAAGAAGATACTACCTATAAAATATACACCAGACTTTATTGGTGAGGACTTTATAATAGAGACAAAGGGTAGGGCTAATGAGTCATTCCCAATGAGGTGGAAGTTGTTCAAGCGGTATGTAAATGAACACCTAAAAGGGGTGACCCTATACAAACCTCAGAATCAGAAAGAATGTGAAGCAGTAATTAATTTAATAAAAGAAAAAAGAAAATGCAAGACAAAACAGGTTGGGAATTAAGTATTGGACTATACCCTGGAATATTATTTGGGTTTAGAAGCTACGCATCTGAGGGTGTTGATAGCGATGGTGATGAGTACACACAGACAATACATGTAATTTATGTACCATTTATAGATGTAGCACTAAGTATATATAGATATTAACATGGGATTATTTGATGAGAGAATAGAGTACAAACCTTTTGAATATGAAGAGTACTACACGGATGGTTGGTTGAAACAAGCGCAAGCTTTTTGGTTGCACACCGAGATAAGTATGTCTGGTGATGTAAAGGATTGGAACGAGAAACTCACTGCCCCTGAAAAGAATTTAGTGGGTAATATACTACTAGGGTTCGCACAAACTGAATGTGCTGTATCTGATTATTGGACACAGAAGGTTGTGTCTTGGTTTCCAAAACACGAAATACAACAAATGGCTATGATGTTTGGGTCACAGGAAACCATCCACGCTGTAGCCTACTCATATTTAAACGAAACATTAGGATTAAATGACTTTAAAGGATTTCTGCACGAAAGTGCTACTGCCAACCGTTTTAACAACCTCATGGATGTGGATAGCTCTAGTCATACTGACATGGCTAAATCACTCGCAATATTTAGTGCCTTTGCCGAGGGTGTTAGCTTATACTCTGCTTTTGCCGTTCTGTATAGTTTTCAGTTACGAAATCTACTTAAGGGTATCGGGCAACAAATGAAGTGGAGTGTTCGAGATGAATCACTTCATAGTAAGATGGGTTGTAGATTGTTCAACCAAATGTGTAAGGAGGATGAAAGCCTAAGACCTTTGGTTGAGGACGATGTTATTAACGCAGCGACCATGATGATGGAACTCGAACATAAGTACATCGACAAGATGTTTGAGATGGGTGACCTAGAGAACCTGAAGGCATACGATTTAAAGCAGTTTATAATAAAGAGAACAAATGAAAAAATCAAAGAACTGGGGTACGAAAAGTCTTTTGAATACGATGAGGAATCTGCGTCTAATCTTGATTGGTTTTATCATCTTACAGGTGGTCATACCCACACTGATTTCTTTTCGGTACGCCCGACAGACTATAGTAAAGCGAATGAAGGAGAAGACTTTGCGGATATTTGGTAAATAATTAAATTAAATACAATGAAAGAAAGTACACTGATAGAAATGCAAAAGAAGGTTGAGTCACTTACTCGTGTGGTTCAACACATAATAAACGAAAACCAAAGGCTCACTGAGATGTCTGTTGGTACACTTGAGTTAATCAAGATGATGCCAGACTACGACAAGGCATTGGAGGACCTAAAAGAAAAGAACCTAGAACAAATCAAAAAAGAAAAAGAAGATGTCAAGTCACAGGTGGGTGAAGGGTAAGGACTACCCGAATTGGGCTGAGTCAGACGTATATAAGAAAACAATAGCTGGTGGATACCTCATCAACGATGAGACACCAAAGGATGCTTACTGGAGGGTGGCTAACACTGTTGCCGCACATTTAGAGCGTCCTGAGATGGCCGAAACATTCTTTGATTACATATGGAAAGGTTGGCTTTGTTTAGCCTCTCCTGTACTCTCTAACACAGGTACAAACAGGGGTCTACCAATCAGTTGTTTTGGTATCGATGTCGCTGACTCTATAGCTGACATTGGTGGTAAGAACCTAGAGATGATGTTGCTCGCAAAACACGGTGGTGGTGTAGGTGTTGGTATAAACCAGATACGACCCGCTGGTGCGTCCATAAAAGGTAACGGAACATCTGATGGTGTTGTACCATTCTGTAAGATATACGACTCTAGTATATTAGCCACTAACCAAGGGGCTGTTAGACGGGGTGCTGCAAGTGTTAATCTAAACATCGAACACGAAGACTTTGAGGATTGGCTAGAGATTAGAGAACCAAGGGGTGACGTTAATCGGCAGTCACTTAACCTTCATCAGTGCGCTGTTGTTGGGGATAAGTTTATGCGTAAGCTCCTTGACGGTGACACTGAGGCTAGAACCAAATGGGGTAAGCTGTTACAGAAGCGTAAGGCCACAGGTGAGCCGTACATAATGTTCAAGGGTAATGTAAACAAGCAGAACCCAGAGCAGTACAAGAGGCTTGGTTTGAAGGTACACATGACAAACATTTGCTCTGAGATTACTTTACACACCGATGAGAGTCACAGCTTTGTGTGCTGCCTATCAAGTTTAAACCTAGCTAAGTATGATGAATGGAAAGACACTAACCTTATATATGATGCGACATGGTTCCTTGATGGGGTACTTGAGGAGTTTATACAGAAGGCGAAAGGAAAGATTGGCTTTGAAAATTCCGTCCGTTCTGCTGAGAAGGGACGTGCCTTGGGACTGGGAGTACTCGGATGGCATACTTACCTTCAGGAGAAGGGACTACCTTTCGAGGGTTTACTATCGCAGTATGAGACTCGTAGAATATTTAGCCAAATCAAGATTGAAACAGAGAGAGCTTCTATGGCTCTTGCAGAAGCTTTCGGTGAGCCGCTTTGGTGCGTTGGTACAGGAATGCGGAACACCCACCTTCGTGCTGTTGCTCCCACTGTATCTAACTCGAAACTTAGTGGTAATGTTAGTCCTGGCATCGAGCCTTGGGCGGCCAATGTCTTTACAGAGCAGTCACTCAAGGGTACGTTTATTAGAAAGAATCCTAGTCTAGAGAAGGTGCTGAAGCACAACGACTTAAACAACGATAAGGTGTGGGGTAAGATTCTTGAGGACGGTGGTTCTGTTCAGGGGGTGAAGGAGTTGGACGATGTCTTACTTGGTAAGCATAAGATTTCAGCAAAGGAGGTATTCAAGACGTTCAAGGAGATTAATCAACTAGAGGTTGTGAACCAAGCTGGTATACGTCAGCAGTACATAGACCAGGGTGTTAGTCTTAACCTAGCGTTCCCATCAACGGTTGACCCTAAGTTTATTAACAGGGTTCACCTTGACGCATGGAAGAAGGGTATAAAGACCCTGTACTATGTGAGGACTGAGTCTGTACTTAGGGGTGATATTGCAGCGAGTGCTACAGATGAAAACTGTATAAGCTGCGATGGATAAATAATTATGCTATACGCATATGTATGTATGACATATGTGTATATATTTGTGATTGATTTGTGATTGGTTTAGGAGGGGGTGTTGTGTTCATATCATAAGACACCCCCTTTTTTTTGTTAATCAAAGAAGCTATCTTTCTTAGCGGCTTTTCTTTTATATTTAGCCTCATCAAAATCAGACCTCATTCTGTTATACTTACTATTATCTATGAGTCCATCTTTAAAAGCCTTTAGTAAATACTTCTTGTACAACTTCTCCTCTCTTTCGGTAAAGTCTTGTATTTCTCTATTTGCATTTATTTCATAAATAAAAGGTATGATGTTCCTTTCGTTTGGCTTCATATAAAACTGCCTATAAAACGGAATCCTATACTCAGGTACATCTTCTCCAGTAGCTACGTCATAAATTAACTCCCCTGAGTTGGTAATAAATCTACCTAAACCACCACCTACGAAATCAACCGTATAATCTATTATTTCTGGACTTATTTCAGCTACACCTAATTCACTTAAAAATTCTGTAACTTTTCTACTAGGCTTCCTAACTGTAGAGAAATATAATTCTGATTCTTTCTTTTTAGGGCCAAATGGGGGCTGTTCTGGCTTAATTGGTGCGGCATTCCAATTTTTATTCATACCTATCTCCACTATAGGCTTAACTGCTGTGGGGGTTATAGACTGAATAAGTGCTGCCCCAGCGTCATCATCAATGGCTGAAGAGAATGGGTTAAACGCTCCATTCACTGAGCTTATGGTTGCCGCCATAAATTGAGAAGCATTGGTTTTTTCACTTACATATCTATACATGTTTTGCCCTAAAGCCCAAAATACGTTGTATCCGTATGGTAATGGTATTGTAATTGACCCACCATCTGACAACTTCCAAACCATTTTTCTGTCTCTATCTGAGTCTGTCAACAACTCAAGCTCATCCTCATCATCATTTAATTCATTAAGCATTGCATTGAGAAAAGATGTTGCTATAATCCCAGTAACAATAGCTCTAGCTCTATTACCACCCCTACCCTTTTTACCCAAAGCTTTGAATATCCTAAACGAACCTTGTAATCCAGCGTTCGCAAACAAGTAAAAAGTGTTTATAATGTTTCCAGCAAAACCTTTCTTTTCAAAGTTTACAGTTAGGTTTTTAGCTAAACTAGCAGCTTTTTTTGGTGGATAATTATTTTCTATTGCAGCTTGATAGGCAGCTAATCTTGTTGCCATTTCACTAGCTTTTATGGTTGAAGTAAAAAACCCACCCATAATCATCATTAAATCTTTAAGCTTACTTTGAGTTGGGTTTTTTCTATATGCTTTTTCAGCCTTGACCACTTCTTTTTGTATCTTATCTACTGAGTTAATGTCTAACCAACTTATATCACCACCATTGTCTTTTAGTTCTTGATAAATTTTAGACCACTTAGACTCAACCCCTTTTTCGTTTTGAAAAATACCTTTCGCTGCATTTGGTATATTCTTTATCATTTGTAGGGACATCTTTCTTGCGTCCTCTGCGCTAATATTTATTAAAGCTGTTTGAATATCCCTTGCAAAGTTGGTTGCAATAAACTCTGGGTTTAATAACGTGTTTACATTTCTCAAGTAGCTGTTTACTCCTTGCAAAACTTTTACTGCTGTACTGTAGTTACCTTGCGGTACGTTATTTAAAGACTTAAATAAATCCTTGTCTTTCGCTATAATGTAAACCACCTTACCGTCAACATTACCTGATATGGACTGATTTGGTGGTTCTTTATGAAGGGGAATAAACACCTTATTACCTAGACCATCAGTCATTTCTTGGTATCTAGGTCTATATATTTCTAATATGTTTTTATCATCAATCTCTCTTGTCAACCCCATTAAGGTTTGAAAGGTTCTGTTTCTTTCCGATTTGATATCGTCTTGGATGTATGCGTTTATAGACTCAATCACTGGATTTCTTCTAGACTGCGCATCAAAAAAGTTACTTCCTTTTGCCTTCCATATAACATTGCCTTTCACGCCTATTTTTCTAGGTGCTGTTGTAGCTGTTTTTGTTGACTCAAACTCCTCAACCTTTAAAGGGACATAATTTTTGTATGTGTTCTTTAACCTATCGGCTGTTTCATCATTGATTAAACCACTATCTTTTAAGTTGTCAATCCTTTTGATTATTACCTCTTTTCTAAACTCAGAGGCATACTCCCCTAACTTCTCTTTAGTATTTGTTGGTATAGAGTCTAATATTTCTTGGGCTTGCTCATTAGTCATACCACTAAGTCCCTCTAAGTTACCCTCTTTACCTTCATCTATCGCTCTTTGCTTTAAAAACTCGTTTCTTTCTGTAGCATGCATTGCGTACATGTACAAACCTAAACTCTCTACAGATATATTGTCTTTAGACATTCTCTCTATAAGAGCTGGGTCTTGCTTACGCTTAGACTTAATTATCCTGTTTTTAAACTTGTTTATTGACTCAGCAATTTTTGATGTCTCTAATTCCGTTGCTAAATAAGCATCGACCTCTTCACTTAAAATCCTGTTTGTCTTAGCTGAAGTTTGTTTCTGTAGTTTAAGTAGTCTATAGTATTTGTCACCAATTTGTTCGTATGCTTTTTCTAGTGCCTTGTTAGCAAAATCAGGAAGCCATGTAACTACTTTTGCCGACATGTCTATCTCTTGATTCAAAGTAGAAATAGCTGACTCTATTTGTTTTTCACTGTATTTTTTGTCTTTAAGAAACATAGTAAGTGCTTCTTCACTTATATTATTTTTTTTAGCAAATGACACTATATCACCAATCGGTCTTCTTTTCTTACCAAAGAATCCTTTTTCATCCTCAACAAAGTTGTCATTAAGGGTTCTAACCTCGGCATTAACGTCCTTTTTTACGGGTTCTTTTGTAGGCTTTCTTACTTCTTTTATTAACTCCTCATTTTTAACTATATACTGTTCTTGTTTCTTTGTCCCTGCTTTTATTCTGCCATCAACAGTTATTAGTTTTACGACATCTGCTTTAGAATCGTTAATAGCCTTTACTTCAGCAGCTCTATACTGTCCAGGTGTCATACCTGTGCCATCAATCTCAACAACTTCAAATGTTGTACCTGCTGGAAGAATTGTCTCAGACATTCCTTTGTCTTTGGCGTATTCGTTTGCTAAGTCTTCATCCACAGCGGTAAATACACCCTTAGCTCCTTCATGGGCGTTTATTCTAGCACCACTAAGGTCTTGTTTACCTGCAAGTCCCTTGAATATTTTTATAGGGTTAGATGAAGTGTGAGTACCACTTTTTACTTCGGTTATCTCTTTCTTACCCTTAGTAGTGTCTTCTGTTACTTCTTCTGTTGCTTCTTCTGTTACTACTTGCTCTGGTGACTTTGTTATATAAATCTTTTTGTCAGTGGCCATATCCTCAGATGGGTCAAAAGCAATAATACCATCATGATGCTTGAGAGTTTCATTCACAAAGCTTTGCCAAAGACTAACATCCCTAAAGGATAGACGCATGTCTTTAATCTCTTGAATAGCTTGCTCCATTGGGATTTCTTCCGCTGCCATAGTCTCTTCGTCCACTGTAGTAAACTCCTCTCGACTACGAACCCAATCTTTCATCCACTGTGGGGCGTTGTTTACATCTAAACTCTCAGGTGTCCAAGGGTTCTCCATACGAACGGTTGCTTTTTGCACACCCTCATCTTTTGCCTTGCCTATGTCTTCAGCTAATTTTTGGTCATCAGTGTAGAACTGCACACCTGAAGCTGGTTTTCCACCACGATACACGGTTATAGCTTTACCAGCATCGTCTGTTACTATGGGTGCTTCTTTTGGCACCTCCTCTACCACTTCTTCTGTTTTAGAAACAACCTCCTCTGGGTTTCTATACATACTTTCTTTGTGAGAGAAGTCCCTATTTTTCCCTTTATTATCTATAAACCCAAATTGCTTGTAAAATTTCTTCAACCTTGTTACAGATGTTGCTCCGAAATCTTTTGATGGCGTAAGTATAATCTTTAAATTATTTTTATCTGCATAGTCAATTAAATCTTGCATTACACTCGAGCCTATGCCTTCACCCCTATTTCCTTCAGGGACAATAATTTTATCTAAACTTAAAACATTTTCTTTTTCAAAAACATCAAGAGTTACATCTTCATATTTTTTTGATATATCATCTAAAGTTACATCCTCTTCCACAGCCTCCGTAACAGGAGCAGCGTCTTCGGTTATAATCGGCTCTCCTTCTCCATAGTCCCAGACTGGTTCCTTTAACTCAGCTTGAGCTTCAGCTTTTGTTTCTACAGCTACAATTCTTCCTGTTTTATTATTTTCAACATACCACCTACCAGTCTTTCCGTCTTCTTCAATTTCTAAGTCTGCCTTACCGCCTCTGTTATCTATAATGTCAAAGTCTTGCTTTCTTTCTTCTAATGTTTCAGGTAGCGTATACGTTTCTACCTCCGCTTCCTCAACAGGAGCAGCCTCTTCGGTAGGTGTAAATTCTTCAATCTTTTGATTTACTTCCGATGTTTTGTCTGTAAATATTTCTTGTTCTCGTGGGGTAAGTTCTTGTTGCTGTCTCACCTTATCAGCTATATCCTGTATCCTTTCTTCAGATACCACGCCCTCATCTACAAATTTAGTGTACTCTTGCTCTTCAATTACCTCTTCAGGCGCAGCAACATCCTCTACGGCAACATCCTCTACGGCAACATCCTCTCTACTATCTATATTGTTTATTAGTTCAGACTTTTGTTTACCGATGTCATCTAACTTACTTTGCAAAACCTCAATGGTTTCTGGAGATAAATTATCGGTGTTTTCTAAAGTTCTTTCGAGTGTAAATTCTTGTAAAGTAAGGTCTTTAAGTATGTTGCTCTCTTCTTCTGTAGCTTTCTTAGCTGTTTGCTCTATCTTATTTGACTCAGCAACAAAATCATTAACCAACATTTTTGATTGGTCTAACAGTATTTTTCTTTCTGTGTCATCTATTGTTTCAACCGACCTAAATAGAAAATCTCCTATTGTGTTTTGAATCTTAGACAGGTCTTTATACCTTTTAACTGGAGCATACACCAATTTGGCCATTGCTGGTGATGAAATTATGGTGCTTGTTGGTCCCGCAGCTAATGACTCAATAACACCAGCCCTACTAGCCGACTCAAAATCTATAGGTTTATCCGTAGCCCACTGCCTATTTAATTCACCTAATGTTCCTTGCGCAAGCTCTGTTGGCATCTCTTTAACATAGGAACTAAACACATTTTTTGAAAGGTCTTTTAACTGTTGCTTAGTGTATCCAGCCGCCATTCCAGTCTGATTCGTTATATTCCTAGCTTTACTTATATTAGATTTAAATATTTTACTTTCTAATGCTGCATCAGCGGTCTCGATAAGAGCGGCAAGTCCAGATGATGTTAATGCTT
>WLWH01000753.1_pt1 | contig 25569 bp, 15 predicted proteins | sample 6712741 | NCBI WGS metagenome assembly WLWH01 (sample SAMN12718694, study PRJNA515312) | sponge metagenome | isolation source: marine sponge | host: Mycale hentscheli | place: New Zealand: South Island, Marlborough, Capsize Point | collected 2003-05-01
TTGGATATGAAGGCCGCTGCAAGTATAGTAAAAAGAGAAAATACAAAGACAGCTAAAGCAATTGGTATTAATCCAGCTGCAAGATGTACAACCGTGAAGCCTGCTGGGACGACATCTCTGGCGTTAGGAACTTCATCTGGTATTCATGCATGGCATGCTGATTATTACACGCGTAGAATTAGAGTTGGTAAAAACGAATCTATGTACAAATATTTATCCGCTAATCACCCTGAATTAGTTGAAGATGAATTTTTTAGACCTCACGATACTGCTGTAATTAGTATACCGCAGAAAGCACCTAAAGGTTCTATATTAAGAGGTGAATCCCCTTTTGACTTATTAGAACGTATAAAGAAAGTTGCTACTGAATGGGTTAAGCCTGGTCATAGAAAAGGGTCCAACACTCACAACGTTTCAGCTACTGTTAGTTTAAAGAAAGAAGAGTGGGATCAAGCAGGTAAATGGATGTGGGAAAATAGAGATCATTACAATGGGTTGTCTGTTCTACCATATGATGGTGGTACATATACTCAAGCTCCATTTGAAGATATAAGTAAAGTAAAATATGATATGGCTATGAAACATTTAAAAGATGTTGATTTAAGTAAAATTATAGAAACAGAAGATGAAACAGATCTTGCAGGAGAATTAGCTTGTGCAGGTGATAATTGTGAAATTAAATGAAACGATTAGCTATAATAGGTGGTATTGGCATGATGACTATGGCTGGTACCAATATGATTTGGCATAAGCAAAAACCAAGCTTTAATCCCAACACACTTGCTATCGCAAGCGGCGCTTTTATAGTGTCAATAGGTATAACTTTTAAAATATGAACTATGTGTCCATTATGCTTAGGCGGTATCTGTGAATACTGTAACAATTAAAATGTTGGGGGATTAGCTCAGCTGGCTAGAGCGCCTGCCTTGCACGCAGGAGGTCATCAGTTCGACTCTGATATTCTCCACATCTAAAAATAAAAAGGGGACCTCGTTTGAGATCCCCTTTTTTGGTTACAGGAACTTTGGGTATGGTGCCCAGTATTTTTGTTCCCTATGATACATTGCTACTTGATGCTCTTCTCTTTCCCATGCCCACTTTTTTCTTAGCTCTAGTAACTTTTCTTTTTTCTCTTTGAGACATTTGACTCCACGGCTTAGGAGATTTGCCACTTACTTTCTTAGAAGGTCTACAAACCTTAGTGTTTTTATTTTTTTCAGATCCGCAAACATTTCCCTTCTCATCTTTCCACTCTTCTTTAAACCAGCGTTTTAAAGCTGCTCCTTTTTTTGTTTTTCTAACTGCTGCCAATGGCGATCTACTTGTTGATACACTCCAAGAATCTTTCTCCATGCTACTTTATTTTACCGCCACGTTTCCTACATTTAGCTATGTAACCACTAGCATAAGCAGATGGAAATACATCGTATTTTGCTTTAGCTTTTCTATAGCAAGCATCTTTCAAAGACATTGGAGTCTCATACTTAGATTTTGTAATCTTAGATTTTCTATGTGTTTTAATTCCTGGCATTTTTATTTTTCTTTTCTATTGCTTTTCTTAATATCTCAGCTTTTCTAGCTGCTTTCTCTTCTCTAGTTTCAGGTTTGTCTGACTTTAAAGGTTGAAAGTTTTTATTTGTTTCTTTTTGTAATCTTAATATTTCTTTAACTCTAGACTCTTCGTTTTTAAATCTACTAATTTCATAAGACTTCAAACCAAATTGTTTTAATATAGACTTTTGTTCCCAAGCATTGTATCCTTTAGGATCTTTTATAAGATAATTTAAAGCTTTTTTATCTCTTTGAGCTTTAGTTTCTAAAGTCCACTTAGGCCAACCACTAGCTAATGCTATTTTTTGCCATGTCTCTGTATCTTCATCCATAATAGAAGACAAGTTATCATACTTTAATAATAGTCTATCTAAAGGAATATTAGTAGTAGCAGATACAACTTTTGCAGAAGCTAAGAAAGCTGGATTTGTCATACTAAAACCTTCATCCATCATTTCCTGTCTTCTTTTTTTAGAATCAAATTGCCAAGTTGCTTGTCTAAGTCTAGATATTTTAGATCCTATAGGCGGAGAAAACTGTAGTAGTTTATATATAGAATCAACATACTCAGGCCTGTCTCTTCCAGATCTTTCATATATATCTAATAAAAAGTTTTTAACTACAGAAGTTGCAGCACCAGCAACACCCAAACCTCTTAACAATGAATCTGCCATACCATTAGCTACATCAAGAGCTTTTTTACTTTTCTTTTCATCTTCTTCATCATCTCCAAAACCTAAAGCAAATACTGCTTGTTGTAAGGCATTGAATATAATATTTTGAACAACTCCGTAATATATTATTTTACTTACGTTAGCTTTGCTATCACCTCTTCCATTTGTTAAATCTTGAATAGCTCTTTTCTGTAATCTAGCATATTGCATAGGTGTGTTAGCAAACATGAGTATCAATCTACCATAATCACTTGACTGTTGTTGAGATATTTTATCAGGCCTACTAGACTGTTGATTTTCTTCAGTCTTTTCCATAAACTCTTCCATGGCTTGCTTTTCAGCATCTGCTTCTGAAACACCTTTCTTCATTAAGTCTTTTATTCTATTTCTATAAAACGTAGCACCACCGGTAGCAATAGCGAAACTATCTGCATATTGAGTTGGCGCATAACCTTTAGAGAGTATATAATTTAAAACTCCTTTAGCTTTGTTTTTGCTAGTGTTTGCAGCATCAGCTATTTCAGATTCTGTTATATTTATTCTTAAACCGTTTCTTCTATCTTTTAAAAAATCAGAGTTCATTAACTTCATAAAGTCTTTCCAATACTGAGGTTGATTAGCAAATGCAGCACCTGCTTTTAACGGGTTATTAAAATCCCAGTTTAAAAAGTTTATAGAAGATATTGTTTGTAGTATAGCAGATCTAGTATTAAAAAACATTATAGCAGCATTAGATCCGTTAATATAATTTAATATTCTATTACTTAATCTATTTCCTTCTTGTAGTCTATTACTGCCTGACTTCATACGTTTAAGTATGTTTTCTAAAGCTTCTCTATATCTAGCTCCGTAAGCTGCTTCAAGCTTGTTAAGGTTTTTCTCACTAAATATTATATCCACATTATCTTGCCACTCTTGTAGGTATTCAGGTCTTTTAGTTTCTTTTAAACCTCTCATTAAATCAGTAGTTATATTACCAACTAACCAGTCTTTTAATGGAGAAGGATATGGACTTTTGTTTATTGTTAGTAACTGATCAGCAAAACTTTTTAAAGTAGGATTATTTAATATAACAGAATTTAATTCTTTAGTATCTGTTTTTGATAAACCAGGCGCTTCTAAACCTTGCTTAGTCCACAAGTAAACTCTTACCGCTTGCTCATTAGTAAAACCATCTACTGCTTCTTCATTTAAATCTTTAGGTACATTTAAATCTTCTTTAAGCTTTTTAAAGTCTTGCATTAGATTTAATCTAGCTGTCTGTAAATTTAATTGACCTCTAGAAAATGGATCAAACACATGTTTCTTAAACCAAGCTAATTGTGAGTCACCTAGTTTGCCTTTGCTTAACAATGGATATATTAAACCAGTAAAATCTTCAGCAGAGTAAGGTATAAAAAATTGAAACTTATCTCTTTTAGCTCCTCTTACTTGTGCTTTAGCTTTAGAATATTCTTTATTAGAGGCTATACCTGTTTTTTGTTCTATTATATCATTAAAATCTAAGTCTAAGTCTTTAGCTTGGCTCGCCTTAGCTTGTTGTACTTTAGACTTAACATCTACAACGCTTAATGCAGAAGCTACAGCAGAAACATTTTGAATAGCATCATCAGCAAAATAAAAGTCGTTATATCCTTCGGCTGCTTTATCTATAATCCAATTAGCTTTAGCTTCTCCTGTAGAGTTACCTAAACCTGTTATGTTTTTTAATGGTATTTCTAAACCTTGAGATTTTAAAAATTCGTAAATAGCCGGCGCTGCTTCAGGAGCTCTTGCTGTCAATACAAATAAATCTTCATTTCCTCTAGCATCTCTAATTTTTTGAGCTATTTTAAACAAAGGACCACGACCACCATCAGTTACATTATTAAAGTCATCAAAGTTTAAATCATAACCTTGACTTTTTAAATCAAATCCTTCAGCTGCAAACTCTTCTGCGTTTAACTCTCTAACTGTACCATCTGGCGATGTAGCTACAACTATATTATTACTAGTAGCTAATGTATCATCAAAGTCAAATACTCTAATTTTTTTAACAGGAGCATTAGGATCACGAGCTATTCTTAAAGCTTCATCTATTGTAGCAGCTTTATTTAAAACTTCTTCCATAGACATGTCTTCATTTACCTCTAAAACTCCAGAACTTTTTAATTGATCAACATCTATATCTTTTGCTTGACTTATAGATTTGTCTAATACTTTTACTTTTTTATCAAATATTTCTTTTTGTAATATTTGTTTGTAAGCTTTTTCTCCATTTATAGAATATATATTATTACTTATTGCAGTTTGGTTCTTTAAAAACTTAGTAATTCTTAATATTCCTTCTTGACTTGTCTTAGCTATTTGTTTTCCTCCTTCTATTCCTTTAGCGTCTATAAGATCCATAACATAGTTAGGTCCAAAGAACTGAGTGTGACCAGATAATATTTCATTTAAAGAAGCATCTGTTAATGTACCTTTTAACATACCTTGAAACAACTCTGTCATAGTTATAGAGTTAGGTACTAAGTGTTCTCCTTTAGTTATTAAATCTATATAAGCAGAAGTTCCAGTACCAAACGCAGCTTGAACTTTAGCCTCTGGCAAGCTCATACCTTTATCTAAGTTTTGTTGTAGTCTTAAATCATATCTAGCTTTAAACTCTGGAAACTCATCTATAAACTCTTGAATAGAAGCATCTTGCTGCTCTGTATCTAGCTCAAGAAATTTTTCTTTACTAAGTCTTTTCTTTTTAAAACTTTCTATATCTTGATTACCATCTATTAAATATACATAATCAAAACCACTTAAAGCTCTTAAACCTTTAACAACACCTGTTTGTAGTTGAAAAAACTGAAACAATTGTAATGGTGTTATTTGTTTTCCATTTTGATAATCATCTTGTATTTCTAACATTAAAGTTTTAAATAATTCAATATTAGCTATGTTAGCGTCTTGTATTTTTTGTTCAGAGTTTTGCAATAAAGAAAGTTTATTAGCTATGTTACCACCACGTAGTAATGGAGTTAGTATTTGCTTTGTTCCTGTAAAATCTTTATTCATAGGTACAACGTCATTAGTGTTGACGTTATTTTTCTTTTTAACATTAGCTCCTCTTGCTTTTAAAAATTCAGTAAAATATTCTCCAGGACTTCCATCTTTCTTTTTTGCTGCTGGATCTAATAACCTATTACTAAAACCTAAAAATTCTAAACTTGAATTAAAAGCATTTATTAAACCTGAATCTATTCTTTTAACAACTCTTTGTGCGAAGTTGTTCATGCTTTCTGCCGCAGGTTTATTTACAGTTCTTTTTCCTTTTTTCTTACTAGTAATTATATGATCTTTATTGTTTATCTGATTTAAAAGCTTTTCATCTGTTTCTTCTAAAAACTTTTTATTTACTTTAACAAACTCACCACCTTGTTCTAGCATAGGATCTTCTTCGAGTAGCATGTCTATAGCTTGAATAACATTATCATCTACACCTTCTATTGCTTCTTGAAACTCAGGTTTGTAATTACCATCTTCGTCTCTATAACCAGTAGTATAAGCTATATCTACTAGCTCATTTGCTTTCAGCATAAACGCTGATAAATCATCTGGCTCTAAAACTATATCTTTAGCAAAGCTATAATTTTCACCCCTACCTAGTTCTCTAGCTATAAATGCTATTTCAGCCTCTACTTTATCTCTACCAAACCTTTCAGCTCTTAAATCAGCTAATGTAGTAGGTTCATAACCTTCATCACCTGGTTTTTTGCCAAATTTATCTTCTACTTGAGAATCTAGTGACTGTCTTAAAGCATCTTCTGTAAACTCAATAGCTGCTATTTTAGCTAGAGAGTTTCTTTTAGCATCAGGTCTAGGTGTATTTATAAAAAAATCTACTAAGTCCTTAGGCGTTAAACCAGGTATTAAACGTCTTTTAGGGTTACCAGCATAAGGATCTTTAACTCTAGAACCTTCTGCTCTAGATTCTTCTGTTAATGTTCTAGCTTGTTTACCAGTTTTTGGGTCTATAACTGGTTCTGTAAGTTTACCTAGTCTTTTGTTTAAAGTTGTTTGTTGAGCTTTCGCTAAAATAGCAGGTGCATATTTTTCTATAAAGTTTTTATAACTAGCGCTGCTTGGAGTACCCATTATCTTTTTAATACTAGTTTCTAAATCAGCTATTCCTGCATTTCTAACAGACTTTAAAAAGTCTCCTGATCCAACATCTCCTAGTCTAGTTCCTAGCGTTCTCTTAGTCTTCTCTATAACTTTGTTATAAAACTCTCCTCCTTCTTCCATGCCTAGATCATCACCTATTTGATTAAAACTTTGTCTTAATGATTGTTTTTCTTCTTTACTAAAATCTTGCTTTGGCTTTTCTTCTAACTGTTCTTGAGACTGAACACCTAGCAGAGGTGCTACAATTTCTGTAGCTCTATAAAAATCTCTACGTCTTGAGTCTCCTATAAATTGTCCAAGTGTAACTGCATCTCTATATTCTTTAGACTTTTTATAATAATCTTCTACTAAACCTACTACACCTCTTTTAGAATACAATATATCAGAAACTATATCATTTATTTCTACAGCACCTTCAACACTTTGACCTGTTTCAAAATCTCTAGTTCCTGCTACTTTAGGATTATCTTTAACAGCTGTTTCGCCTATTTTAAATTTACCACTAGTAACGTATCTTCTTACATCTTCTTCAAATAAACTAGCTAATTCAGCTGCCGATGCGTTTCTTTGTTGTGCTTGCTCTATTTCTAAATCTTTAGCTAGACTAGCATCTTCACTAGCTGCTTCTCTTGCTAATACTCTTTCTTCGTCAAACTCTAACTTAGCTTTGCTTAAATCATCAGATACTTCTATACCTTGTTCTGCAGCATTTCTTTGAGCTCTAGTAAGTCTTCCTTTATTTATAGACTTGTTATAATCTGCTATAAAGTTTAAAATATCATTAGCATTATTAAACTGTATTTTACCAAGACCAGGTACGTTTTGTAAAAATCTTCTACTTGCGTTACGTAAGTTATCTCCTAATTTCTTGTCTTTAGCTATTAAACCAAGATCAACAAACTCACTAAATAAAGTAATTAATTCTTCAGCTTCCTTAGCTTCAGTTACTTTAGAGTCTCTTTTATATTCGTTAAGTGTATTATTAAGTGATTTAATTAATGCATTATTTTTAAGAGATGGATTTTGACTTAATACTTTTAATCTATCTTTGATAACATTAGCCATTTGATAAACAGATTCAGGATTAGTTTTCAAGGTGCTTTTAAGAAACTTGTGTAATATTTCATGAGCACCAGCAAAATAACCAACGCCATCAGTCATTTTTTCAGTATTAACTAAAGCAATTTCTTTACCATCTATATTAACTTCTACTGCTCTACCACCTGCTAAGTCAGGATCTTTTCCATTTTCTTCTAAAAACGCTCTCATTTCTTCTTCGTTTTCAAAAGTTTTAAATTCATCTATCACATCGTCAGATAATTGTTTAGATACTTTTTTACTTTTGTTTATTATATCCTCAGCTTTACCTATGTTGTTAAGTCTTTGATTTATTTCTTTTATTCTTTCTTGCTGCGGCTTAGTAAGTTCATTATTTAAACCTTCTATTTCTTTTAACAAGTCTGATTTCTCAACCATTAAATCAAGAGCTTCTGCTCTAGCTCTCTTACTAAAATTGCCAGGAACGCTTAACCCAGCGTTTCTAATAGTAGATATTGTTTCTACTTGTTCTTGATATTCCTTTTCGCCTAAAAGCCCATCATCTTTTCTTTTTTTAAGATCAGCCATTTGCTGCTTGAAAAACATTTCAGTCTGAGCTAAGTTACTTTTAGGATTAAATTCTTTAGCAACCTGCATGGCTACAGATCTTATTTCTGTTCTAGTTTGAGCAGCAGCTCCACCAGCAAAAGGTATTACTGTACCTATTGTAACACCAGCTAAAAACTCTTCCATTGATTGCTCACCATTTAAAAACCTAAATGCATCACCTTCTGTTTTAATACCTGTGTTTAAAGCTTGCACAATACCTTGACCTACTTCAGTTAAACCTTCTACAAAAGAATTAGGTGTTTGTTTAATAGCTCCTGTTGCCATGTTTTTTACGATCTTTTTTATGTCGCCTCTAAATAATGACTTTACACCTGTCTTTAAATCCATACCTAAAGCTTTATAAAAGCCTTTCATTGTTTTTTCAGATCCTAGTTTTTCCATTCTAGACATAAGCATAGCAGCTGCAAGATCTTGAGCTATTGCATCATATTCTCCACTAGCTATAGCCTTACCTAAATCTTCATCAGTAACACCATCTGGATATTTTTCTTTATCAGCTAGCATACCTTCTTTAACTCCTTCAAGATAATTGTCCGCATAAAATTGTGCTGTAACAGCAGCGTTTCCAGTAAAGTTTAATGCAGTAGCTATAGTAGGACCTATTGCACCACCGGTAAAATAAGAAGCAATACCACCAGCTGACACAGCTGCCATGGTAGGTATAGATTGTCCTAGACCTATTGTAATATCTCTAAAGCTAATACCATCACTAAAGTTTGCTTGCTCAGCTAAACTAGAGTACTGTTCAAATTCATTTATTTGTTTTACATTTTCTTCTAAGCTTTTGCTACCTTGAAATAAATTTTTATTAGCGTCTTCTTTTAATTCTTTTATAGTACCTTTTATCAATGGTCTATTATCTACTATTTCTCCTTTTTTTCTTTCCCCTATTCTAACAGAAACTTCATCATTTTCAGATTTACCTTCTTTTTCTAACTCTGATATTTGAGATAAAACATCTTCAGCAGATCTAATTCTATCTCCATCAATTTGAGCTCCTACGACATCTGCAGCTTTTGCGAAATTTTGCATATTAACAGCTAAAGTCTCAGCACCAGCAACTAAATCACCAGCTTTTTCAGCTACATATCCTTTAACGTTATTAAAGAAATTAGAAAAATAATTACCTTCTTCAATGTTTCTATTAGCTGAGTCTTGCACACCTTTAAAATAATCTTGTAGCAAGTCTGATGTTCCAAATACAAAACTGTCTTTTCTTTGCGTTTTAATATTATCTTTTTCACTAACAGATGCGAGCATTGCTGATATTTTTTCAGCTTGACCCATAACAACTTTATCAGATCGCATAGACTCATTTATTAAATCACCATAGTATTTATTAACTCTTTTTTGTGCTAAATCAACACCTGTTTTAGTAGATAGATCATAAATATTTCTACTAATCATTTGTTGTTTAAATGCTTCTACTTTTTCTTTTACATTTTTAGTATAAAAATTTCTTCTTGATTCAACCAATGGGTCTGATTGAAAAGTCTCATTAAATATTTTATCGTAACTTTCTTCTTTATTTTCAGATTTTTCTATTTCTTGCTCTATTATTTTAAGTTTTTCTTGATTTGCATTGTAATAGTTAGAGTTTACGTCAGCTACATTATATTCATTATCGTCTTTAATAGAAGAAGCATCAGGTAGATTAGTTATATCAGACACTCCTTCGTTCATAGTTATACCAATGCTTGGTTTTTGAAGTTCATTAACCATTTCTAAACGCTGTTCACCTGTAGTGTTAGGGGTATTTAATATTGCTTCAATCTGATTATTATATTCTTTTACTTGATCTTGGTATGATTTTATTTTTTCTTGACTAGCTATAGTTTCTTCTTGTGAAGGAGTTAAATTTTGTCTAGATTTATCTACTGTCTCTTCATAACCAGGTATTTCTTGAGGTGATGGGAGAATAACACCATCCTCTTCTAAAACTTGATTATTTTCTGGTAAATTAGTGGCTTGTAAAGGTTCTTCTCCAACTTTAACAAGTGTATCAGAATTTCTAGCAACCAACTCTTCGAAAGTTATACCTAATTCTCTAGCTCTAGCTTGTAGAGCTTGCATACTTATAGGAACTCCATTTATTTCGTACATATAATTAATTTAATTACTTAAGACTTCCGGCAAGTTTTCTTTCCTCCATTATCATTTTCATAACTTCCATTTCAGCTTTGTTTAATATAGCTTTTGTAAAACCTTCTCTTTCTTGTATTTCTGGTCTTAGGTATCTAAGTAAAAGCTTTGCAGCTCTTCCATATTTACCTTGGTCTCCAAGATTTATTTCTGCTTGTTCTTCTTTAGTTAATTCACCTATATTTGTTTTTTTCCACTTAAAGTAATCTTTTTCATGAAGGAAATTATCAAACCCACCATTTCCTTTTTGTGCTTCTTTAGCTTCTAGTTTTTCTAAACGCATTTTTTCAGCATAAATAGGATAGAGCTCTTGTGCTTTATTAGATGCTTCATAGTTATCTTTGTTTTTACCTCCAATACCCTCTTGCATTAACCTAGCTAATTTAGCTTGTGATATAGGATCATCTTTTCTAAATTCAGCTATTTTAGTTTCCATGTCCTTAACATCACCACTAGTTCCTTGATCAATGCTTGCGTCAGTGTGGTACAACTCTATTAAACCTTCGTCGTTGATTCTAACTCCAGAAACTATTTGACCGTTTATAGTTGAATTAACTAGTAAATTAGCATTATCCACTGGGTTTTGGAAAAAATCATAAACGTTCTCAACTGTTTTATTGTAGTAAGGTTCTCCTGTTTGCTCGTCATTAGTATTAGGATTATAAGGTTCTTTCTTAACAAACTTCATAGTGTTGTCCATAACAGCGTTATCATTATAGATTTTGTTACCTAGATAATCTCTCATGACAGCATTTTGATTATTATCTAAAGCTTGTCTTTCTTCTTCAGTCATATCTTCCGCGTATTGGTGCCAGCCATCTTTAAACATTTCTGGATCTAAGTTCAACCTTTGAGATATTGCGCCTATACTATTTGGCGGCTCCCACATTTGAGTTTCTTCGTTAAACTCACCATCAGCTATTTCATCTTGCCATACTCTAGCCATTAATCCATCGTTACCAACCATAGTAGATACTGCTGGGCTATTAACAAGATCTTTTACAGCTGTTTCTCTATTATCTTTAGTTATAGTTCTATAAGTATATTGATAACCTGCTTCAAGGTTGTTCATTGGCTCTCCTGTGATTGGATTTAGAGAACCTTTTTCTACTATTATAGGTTCTACATATTTACTAGTAATATCTTCTGGTTTTATAACAGCGTTAAATATTTCCGTATTAGAAGCGGATAAATCAGGTTTTCTTTGATACATAGGAGTATCACCTTGTGCTAGTAATTCAGAACCATTTATTAAAGCTTTTGGCTCTCCACCCTCTTCAGGAGCAATAAAGTAAATATTACCATTTCTTTCAACTATACCAACATTCCCGCCTTGTCCAATTCTATTTAAAATGCTTTTATTTTCTATAGAACCTACAGAAGACACATTACCATTAGCTACATCTTCCTTAAAAGTTGCTGAATTAGTACCTAGTGTGGTAACCATTTTCTTAAAGCTAGGAACTAAACCTTCTATTTGTGCTAGGGCTCTATTTCCTTCTTGTCTAGATAACGTGCCATCATTCATGGCATTTTTTATTTGAAAGTAATTATCTACTTTATCATTCCAAAAAGCTAATATGTTTTCATCTAATATAGCATTTCCAGTAGTACCTACTTCGTTAAGCTTGCTTCTTAAATTAAGCTCTTTGTTGTCATCAACAACTTGAAGCTTGTCTGTATAAAGCTTTTGCTTTGCTATTTGTGATCTCATATCAGCAACTGTTCTGGCTACTTGGTTAGTAGTTGCAGCTGCAGATTTAGCATACACATCAAACTCTTTATTTATTATCCTTTGAGGATTAGTAAAATTTCCCATATTATAGTATTTTTATCTTTTGCCAATTGTTTTAGCTCCTTCAGGGATTTTACCCCCAGCAGATGCAAATCCTGGAATAACCATACCAGCTCCACTAGCTATTGAATTACCTATACCAGCTATAGCAGCAGACCTTGCTGACTTAGCGTCCATTTCGTTTTGAGCAGCATTGTCCATCAGACCAGCTGTTCTATCCATTTGCATTTCATGAAAGTTTATAGCATCTTGTTGTGCCATTATATCTCCTTGAGCTCTCATTTCATCTAATCTTTGAGCTCCTTGGGCTATTTGAGTCTGTATAGATGCTTCTCCCTCAGCAGCCATAGCTTTGTTTTGAACTTCTTGAGCATTTATACTAGCAGCTATACCTCTTTTACTTTGAAGCGCTGCTTGAGCTAATGCAGTAGCACCACCTGCCGCTTGACCAGTCTCCATCATTACATCTAAACTATTAGCTAAAGCTTGATCAGCTTGTTCAGCTTGCAATTTAAAAGCTTCCGTAGCTACAGTTAAATTAGCATATGGATTATTTAAATTTTCAAATTGATTGCTTACGTTATCATAAGGATTTTCAAACTCAGGTCTATCTTCTATCAAAGAATCTAACGCTGCTTGCTGAGTATCTTTTATTGATTGTTGATCAGCCGCTTCGTCTTTTGCTCTTTTTGCGGCTATACCTTGTGTAGTTGCTCCAGCTAATGCTGCTATACCTCCTGCTATTGCTAATGATGTTGCTACTGCCATATTTTTAATTTAATGTTTTAATTATTTCATGTGAAGGCTTGTCATCAACGTGCCATCCTAATTCTTTATGTTTTTTAATTAAAGGCTGTGTTCTACCTATAGTGAATATATAGTTGTATCCCCAACCTTTAACTATTTTTTCTATTGTATTGATTAAGCATGTTATAGCCATATCTCTGTCATCTTCTCTATACTTTGGATTAGATATTACCCATTCCAATAATACTGCCTTAGAATTAGTTATATAAACAAATCCAGCAACTATCATCACCCCTTCTTTTTCTACAACAAAACCACCTGTACCGTTATCAGGTAAAAAGTCTTTTTCTATTGGCGGCCATTTCCATGCTTTCCACCACTTAACTAGAGTTTCATAATCACTCTCTGTTAATTTTCTTATATCCATTTAATTTAATTTACATTGAAGATACGTTATATGTTAATCCAACCGAATAAAGTTCCTTCATTCCACCAGGATTAGTAACATCGTCAGTAGAAAAAGTTACATCTAAAAAATAACCTTTTAAACCACTTATTTGATTTCCAAATATCACCTCTCCTGATGATCCTGTTGACTTATTTATTAAGTTAGAAACATATCTATTTTCTTTTCTATCAAAACCAGCACGTCTTAAAGGGGCATTTAAAGGGTTGGCATTTACACCATCATTACCTAAAGAATCATATGCACCTTCTACATAACTTCTTATTAACTGTCCTTCGTCATTTGTGTAATTCCAGTTACCATCCCAAGCGCCAGTACTAGATTCATATTGCGTATTAGATCCAGTTCTGTCTGATTGAAAAACTGTAGCTCTCCAGCCACTGTCTCCTTCATAATCTACTGTTAAAAACACTTTTTGAATAGAAGGCTGTGCATTGGCTACTACTGATACACTAGCGTTATTGTTAATTGAGTAAAACTGACCATGAGGAACAACATTTGCATAATGAGAATATAAACCTTTTGTTATTGTAGTTGTATTGTCATAATTCCAATAATCGTTGTTTACTGTCCAAAAAGTATTTTTCAAACTGTTAATTATAACTGGCTTATAAGAGTAAAAACTAGGCCAACCTTTAACTTGCTCATCATAACCTAAAGTATAATAAGTATTGTCTGGTTTAGGTACGGTTGTAGAACCTGTTTGAATTATTTTTTTAGATTTGTTTTCTTGTAAAGACACTACGTATTGTTTATTATAAGCATCCCATCCACCATATACTCTACTTCTATAATTACCAACAAGTTTAATACCTATAATACCTCCAAGCCCAACTCCAAGCTCTTCTCTGCTCATCATTCTATTTGTTAAAAAGTAATCATTTGTTGTTTGAGCTTCTCTAACTCCACAAAAAATAGCTTGCATATCTACGTATACTCCTTGGTTATTACCATATTCAAAAAATACTTTACTTCCTAACAAACCCATTTGAGATATTGGTGATATTCCATTATTTGTAAAACTAGGACCTGTTTGATTAAAGTTTGGTGATGACCAATTAGAAACTTTTAGTTCTATTTCAAACGTATTAACATAATTATCAGTTAGTTCAGATAAATGGTCTCTAAACCAGTCTCTCATACCATACTCTTGTATCTCTGTTAGCCCGTCGTGAGATAATCTTAGTACTGCATTTCTATTTCTGTCAATAAAATATTTTCTAATAGAATATATAGCAAAACTTTCAGGGTTTTTACTTATTCCAAATTCACCTCTGTATGGTACTATTTCACCTAAAACTTGATTAGAGCTAGTTATACTGCCTCCTCCTTCAGCATTATATATAGCATCTTTATCTATCAAAGCATGGCTACATTTATTTTCTTGAAGAACTAATAAGTTGTTTTCTTCAGCATATATTTTTTGTATAGACCCATTAGAAGGGTTAGCTGATCTAGTTATATTTGTTCCTACAGGAAATTCATTAGTTCTATTTATGCCTGTTCTAGAGTTAAATATACCTGAATATATTATACTATTAAACCTATGCTGCTGTAGTGGTTCTTCTTCATCTAAGTACGCCCTAACGCCTAAGGACATGTAATTATTGTTGAAACCACCTCTTATATACATTTCTTCAGTATAAAAGTTTTCGTAAACTATTGATGCTATTCTATCACTTGTATATGGCGCTCCAGTTCCGTCATAAGAAGATACTGGTGGCGCTTGAACAGTAGTAATAGGCCAAACATTACTAGCATCTGTACCTATACCTCCTGGAACAGTAGAACCATTTGTCATCGCGCTTTGCTGAGGTGCTAATATTTTCTTATTCCAAATGCAATTGTAATAGTCTATTTCTACTATAGGTAAATTAAGCTGGCTCATATAATTATAATCACTTGTTTGTTTGTTTTTTTAACTTAGAATATTTACTATAAACTCTGAAAGTAAAGTTGTTTCACCTTTGCCTAGTTTATCTGTAGCTGTTATTTGACATTCTATATCTCTTTGTGTTAACTGTGACTTGCTTGTAGTGGCTAATACAACACTTCCTTGATCCAGGCCTGCTGTAGATAAATAAAGACCTAATCCATTTATAGAGTTAGCTGGCTTAAATTCAGTCATAGTTCCAAATTTAACTAATAAATTAAAAGATAATTCTTCAGTATTACACTCTTGAAAAGTGTTTGAAACATTACCTCCGTTAGTGCACGATGTTAAAGTTGTGTTGTTTCCGTTTTCATTATCCCAGTTTATTGTAGTAGTTCCATTACTCTGGTAAGCTTGAGGATCTGTAGAATTAATATTTTTTAAATAATAAACTGTAGAAGTAGATCCACCTGTTGAAGGAACAAAAGCTCCGTTTGCTAAAGGTGGAGAGTTTTCTATATAGATAGTAATAGGTAGATTATATTTAGCTAAAGTTCCTTTTAATGTTGGAGCAGCAAAATCCATTTTAGCAATGACCTCAACCTCAAGTGTTATGTAGTTTAGATCTTCATTAGAACTATGGTATGCTGGAAAATTACTAGATACTTCTACTTTAAATTTGTTTTGACCATCAGTACTTGAATATTTTGTAAATGATATACCGTCGCCTGCAACAGCTATTAGGTTTCTATAATAAGCTTTAGTAACTGAAACACTATCTATACTTATAAACGCCGGTACGGTACTGTAGTATCTGTATAAATCACCATTAATTCCGTGTATATTTAAAAGCCTAATAGTTCCAGCTGTTGAAAAATTAAGGTTCTCATTTATATTAATCTGTCTAATTATTTGATTAGTAGCAACGTTACTAGTTCCTCTGTCAAAGAAGTATGCTGGATAATCTACAGTATTATTTACAAGCGTATTTAAATCAGATATTAAACCAGCTGTACTAGTCTCATAATATATTTCTAAATTAGAAAAAGTAGGAGTTGTTTCATAAACTGCTGCTACAGGTTCTTGCTCTGAAGTTGGCAAGGATGTATCTGAATCTGAACCTATTTCAAAAGTATTTTCTATAACAGCTGAAGGTGGATTAGTATCAGCTTCATATAGCCCATTAAAACTAGCATTTTTAAATAAATTTTCAAAATTACCAATAGCTCTAACATTTAATTTTTGTCTACCTGGAAACACTGGTAAAGCTTGTCTGTCTGTGGTAAAGAAAGGAGAAAGAGAAGAAGCGCTCCAAGTAGTTGATTGAGCAAATCTAGGTATTAACTCTACATTGCTAGTACTGAAATTAACTTGAACTGGACTAGCTTCATTTAAAGCTGGCGAAACTTTATTTGCGTTATCAGTTAGTAAAGTTGTACAATTTAAAACACCATCACTTGAACCCATAGAACAATCAAAAGAAACATCAGTTTCAGTTGCTACAGCATTAGCAGTCAATTCAAAAGTTGTATAGTTAAGTATGTTTTGAATAAAATAACTATTACCACCGGCCGTTATAACCTTCATGCCTTCTAACAAAGGAAATGTTAAATATTCTATACCAGTAACAGGTGTCATAACTACCTGATTACTACCACTAGTAAAAGTTGCTCCACCAGTACCAGCTGTAGCATCTCCAATTGTAAAAGGTTTTATAACTGGCAGCCCATCAAGTAAGCTAGGTAGGTATACATTATAATATTCTTGCTCTTGCTGCTTTACTACCATTTTATAACTATACCATCCTGTAGGCTTATCTACTTCGTAAAAAGTTATTTGAGTTCCTGACGGCGGATAATCTCCACTACTACCATCTTGATTTTTTAAATATACAATATTACTACCACCATTTAAAACATATCCAACATACGCATTATATTCGGTATCACCAACAGTCCACTCTACGAGCATGCCAGGAATTATATTGTCAGAAACATTAGTGCTTGGAATATATATATAATCAAATTGTTGAGAAGAAACTTGAATTGTTAAAAATGGAGATTTGTAAATGCCAGGATAACCATTAGTAAAAGGAAGTTCTTTAGGTATAGTATTTAAAAATAAAGCTTTTAAACTGTCTCCTGGCCAGCTTAAAATACCAGCTTGTGCTTTCTCTTGTCTTAGTAAAGTACTAGCCGGCGATAAAGGTTGAACAACAGATCCCTTATATGGATGAAATATTGTAGAACCACTAAACTCCATAGGTGGACCATAATTACCCCAAGCATTAACACCATTATTATTTACTATTACTTTTTCATCATTTACACTTGATAAAATAACATCAGAAGATCTTCCATATCTATCTTGCAGCACTAGGCCAACTTGATATGTTCTGTTTTGTTTAAGACTGTGATTAGGGTATGCAACGTAAGAATATTTATTAGGAAGCTTTTCGTATACATCAAAACCTAAATCAAGGTTTTCTAATGTAGTAGCTGTAGTTGCTGGCGTTTGTTTGTCTCCTGATCCTATATAATATGTTAAAGTATTAGGAGCGGAGTGTCTATCGTAATAATTAGCCATGAGAACTCTATTTCCAGTAGAAGTGATAGTTTTAGCTCTAACTGGAACATTATCATAAACTCTTGTAGTTTCTGAAGATCTTAAAGTTTTAATAGGTTTTTTTGATTTATAAACGTATCTTAAAGTTTTACTATTATTATTATTAATAGAATTATCAGTAACTTCAATGCTCTCAATCACGTTCATAGAGCTATTCATAGAGTCTTTGTATATTATATCTATTTCAACAACTTTTAATTTTTCATTTAATTCTGAAAATTTATACTCACAGTTTATATCTAAGCTAACCTGTGTTATTTCATTTTCCATAAAATTAACTATAGTGCTCTCTCCAGCTCTTTGTTCTCCTGGTATAAAATTATTTACGTTTGAACCTGTAGACTTTTGTTTTCCTATTTTTTTTAGAAACTGGCCTTTTAATTTAGGTATAAAAACCTCTTGTGTAAATGGAGATATTAAAGAATATTCACCATCATCGTATTTAAATCTATATGCAAATCTTACAAATTTATCTTTTAAAAATTCTTCATCTCCTATAAAATTAGGATCATAATCTTTATTAGGCCATCTTATATCTACAACATCACCAGCTGCTAAGGGAACGTCTCCAGTGCTAATTAAAGTTGGTTGGCCTCCGCTAACTAAATTTTCTATTAATGCAAGTTTAAAATATTTTTGTGAAGTTGTGTTAGGAGCTCCCGCAACCTCAGTTATAACGTAGTATTTTAATGGATCTAATTTAGGATGAGTTACTCTAGCATAACCACCTGGATTTGACTGTGATGGTATTAAGTTTATTACTTGATTAGGATTCCATCCGGGTACATTAAAAACTTCTGCTGTTGCTAGTTGGTTTTTTCCAAAAGACATACCATATTTATATATATGGTTACAATAAGTAGTTCCATAACCCCATCTACCATTAGCTGCATCAACACTAGATATTGTGAGTCTAGTCTTAGGTGTTATATCCCATGGAGAAACAACGTCTTTGGCATTTGGCTCTACAAAAACAACTTTATCTAAATTATAAGTAGTATTATTTTGGTTCCAAAGACTTATAGAAACATCGTTAAATCCAGAGTCGCTTGATGTGGCTCCTAAGTCTCTATCTAAATAAACTATACATATATCGTTATAAATTCCAGAATCTTCCTCAGTTTGAAAAACTTGAGCAACAGTAAACTCAAAATTAAAAGTAGGATGTGGGTTTCCTTGAGTTCCTTCTGAACTGATATATCCTTTTAATCCTATGTTATTTTTTAACATGGCTATCAATTCTGTATTTAACTCAGTAGTAACAGCACTAACTGTTTTTGAAGTTGGTATAGCTAACCAAGGATATATACTTGCTTTAGTTTGAATACCACCAGTAGCAAAAGGAAAATTTGTAGAAGATATAAGACCAGCTTCTAAAGCATTATATGTTTTATTAAGCTGCATAGGTCTATACGGATAATATTTAGCTAAAGAAATATGGTCTTCTGAACTGTAGTAATTTACGTTGTCTTCAGCAGTATTAACATTTATCATCCTAGGTTGATTTCTGTCGTCTGTAAAGTACATTAAGTTTTCTATCATTACAACATCTAGAATCGGACTGTTTAAGGAAAAGTTCAAAAACCTACCTTCAACTATAGTTGTTGTTGTGTTTGAGTTAGTATCAAACAAAACTACAGAACATCTAGTTCCTACAGGTGCAAAATTAGATATGTTATCACTTGAATTGTCTTGATAGTTCGTTAAAAACAAATATACTCTATTAGTATCTTGATTAAAATAAGCTCCTATAATTTGACTAACAAACTCTTTGTATGTGACTTCTGTAAAACCTTTATTTAAACTAGATGTTATATTGGGTATATTCAAACTACTTAATATTTGATTACCTAATATATTTTCAAGAGCTCCAACATCATCAGATTCAGATCTAGATACAGCTATATTTTGCCCGTCTCTATATTCATCTCTAGCTAGCAACCTAGAGTCTAAGTCTTTGTTCATCTTAGACTTAGTAAAGGTATGTTGAAATTTATTTTGCGCCATTTAATTAGTGTTTAATAATTTTTGATTGACCTCTAAATACTTGAACTATTTCATTTAATTTTAACTCAGATAATCTTATTTTTGCATTTCTAGTTTTAACATAAGAATCTCTTTTAAAAGTTTGTTTACTTGCTGGATCTATATCTCTTCTACCTAGACAAATTCTATGTAGTATCTGTGCATATAATGCTTCTTCAGCCATTTTTGGAACTATAGAGTTTAAATCATAAGATAAACCATCTGATATGTAACTTAATTGAATTACTAATCCTACTAAATCACTACTAAAAGTAAACATGCCTGTTCTTTGGTTTATATCAAACCATCCGTTAGACTGCGAAGTACTAGGATTTAAACCGTACCTTTGACCATAAGCTTGCTTATACCAAGCATAATCAAAAACGTTACTTCCGTTGTTAGGATTTGATCCGCTTATGTTAGAGTCTGTAGCTTTTGAAAATCTATCCTCTATTATAGATTGAGAAGCTTCTAAATTATTGTGGAATGAACTTTGAGTAGGTACTCCAGTAGCGCCATCTTGTATGGGTAATTCATAAGGACTACCACTTAAGCCACTTAAAGGATATATAGTTCTTAAAACACCGTTTAAATCAGCCCATGCAACTCTAGTATAGTTTACATAGTCTTTAGGTATAGGAACTGTTAGATTTGTTGGCACTGTTAGCTCTTGAGATTTGTACGATTTAAAAGTATCGTAAGACATTTCTTGAACAGCTCTACGTGCATGAAATATCACATCTGTTCTTTTACATTTATTAAGTATTTTATCTTCACCTATATAAATAACTAAAAAATTATTAATAACATCATCTAGTCTTAAATAACTATAACTACCATAATTGTCTCCAATTGCTATTTCTGTTAGTTGTAGAAATATAAAGTTAGCTGTAGTATAAGGATTTTTTACTTGTATAGTATTATTAGAGCCATTAGTTACTATTACGTTTTCAGGAGAGACTTTGTTACTTGAATTAGGTAATGTTGTAGAATTAGCTAGTAAATGTATACTAAAATTACCGGTATCTCTAACTTGCAATGGGCTAGCAGGATTTATAGTATCGTAATCACTAATTAACGTAGTGTTTAATTTTGGAAAACTTACTGTTGCAGTTTGTCCATTAAGAAGTGGTGTAATTGACATTGGCCCGTATTGACCTGCGTAATACTGTGAATCATTTTCTTTTATTGGAATCGTAGCTGATGTCTTGGTCATAATTTTTTTTTATATTATTTTCCAGCTAACTCTGCAGCAGCTGCCTGAACTATTTGAGGATCTCTAACAACAACCCCAGCGTATTTGAGTATTTCTAATATAATTTGTGTTTGATTGTTACTACTTAATTCAAAATCTACAGACGTGCTAGAATCATAAATATATTGATCGACATTACCTAAAGTGTAAGCCCAAACAACATTTACTGGTTTTCTTAAGAAAGTAGCTTCAACACCTGTTGTAATAGTATCTGGTAATATGCTAATCATAGAATCTGACTCGTATAGATATACTGGATAGTATAAGCTTGGCGCAGTCATATCTGACAATGTTGTTTTATAAAAAAAATCTCTTTGTAATCTTTCTACTTCAACTCTTCTGGTATCAGGATTTAAACAAGTAATTGTTCCTAATCTATAAAAAGCAAATTCACTAGCCGTTGGAGCATCATCATACACTATGGTAGTATTTGATAAAGTATCCAGGGTAGGTAGAGAAAACACGCCACCAGTACCACCAGTACATGCGCCTAAACATTTAAAAGTAGATATTTCATCATCTATATTTAATAAAGGATTACTATAATCAAAATCAGTTTGAGGTACTTTTAAGTTGTTATCTAAATTCTGAAAGAAACTTTCAAATAAATCTAACTGAACTTGTGAAGCTACTTGATTAAACTCATAAGGAGTTAAGTAGCCACGTTGTTCTTTATTAAGTATACTCAACACTGTAGTATATACTGTGTTAACGTTAATTGCCATGTTGTTGTTGTTTTAATCGAAGTTAGTAAATACTAGTCTTGATTTAGCTCTTTCTAGCTTATCAGTTTTTTCTATAAGTAACCTTTGAAGTACGTCTGGTCTAGTATTTTCTCTATTAGCAAGTATAGAATAAACCATACAAGTATATAAAGCCTCTTCTGCTAATTTTGGTATAGCAGCAGATTCATCTGTAGTAAGTGCATTTGATAAATATTTCAAAACCAAATCTCCTTTCGAAACATCTGTTGCGTTAATTTTTATTTGTTTAGCAGCATAATCTACGTAATAAAACCCAACACCTGGACTAGAACTAGTAGTTTCTTCTAATGTTTCAGCTGGATCATCTACTGTTATAGATATAATAGCGACCATTGAATCTGGAAAACCAACTGGAGAAGTAAATGTTGTTTGCTCAAAAATAAATTGACTTTTTAAAGTTTCATATGCAAACTCTTGTAAGCATCTACGTGCGTGAAATATAACCTCTGTTCTAACTGCATCTGGTATTAATTTTCCAGGTCCAGTAAAAGAAATTAAAAAGTTGTTTATAATATCATTTAAAGATATAAAAGCTTTTGATAAAGTTGTTGTTGCCATAATTTTTATTTTTGTCCGTCAATATCTATTTGTTGTTCTTTACCAGCTGCTAATTGTAATGCTAATTGATCTTGAGTCATAACACCTGCATATCCCAGTATTTTACTTATTAAAAGAGGAGCATCAGATTGGTGTATTTCAAAATCTACAGAGTCTTGCGCATTGTAAATGTAATTACCTAGTTCCGTATCAATAGTGAATCCCCATTTAGGATCTACTGGATACCTCAAATAGTTTAATTGAATGTCATTAGTTCCACCACTAATACTTGTTGGATATATTTGTATAATATTATTTTCATAAGTGTATACAGGGTAATACGTTGTTGGAGCAGTTAAATTACCTTGGTTTGTAGTGTATACTTCGTGCTTTTGTATTCTTTGAACTTCTCTACCATCAGCAGTGGAACTTGCAAAATAAACAACATCACCTAATTCTTGAACGGCTACACTTGGGGTTACAGTCCCAGTAGCAGATGTGCTAAGTTCTTCAACATCTTTAAATATTTGTATTTTTTCGTCTAATAAAGCATATCTATCAGCGTATGCTAGACTTGTTTGAGGTTGTCTTAACAACTGGTTCAGCTCATCAAAATACTCTATATATATTTCTTGTTGAGATGTTGTTGCAATCTTATTGAACTCAACAGGTGTTAGAACTCCTCTTTTTTCCTGTTGCAGTACTACAAGTACAGACTTATATACCTGATTTACGTTTATCATTTTGTTTTTTTTGTTAGTTTAAAAAAAAAGGTGGTGATTAAACCACCTTTATTATAATCACTTGTTATTTAAACTTTTTCTCTATAGATCTGTAAACCTCTAAACCTTCATCTGTTTTAAACCAAGCAGCTAATGCTGAATATGGATTTTCATCAAATGGTACATTCATTAATCTACGGCCATTACTAGCCCAGTTAAAAGCTCTATTATCTTGAGATAAAGCTATTATGTTTTCTTCAGTTGCTCTAATTCCAAAATTTCTAAGTATTACATTTTCATCATTAGCTAACTCAATAAACAGTTTTGGATTTCTTTTAGCAAACACTAATAAATCTCTTCTTAATTCTTTTGAAGATAGTTTATTAACATCTGATCCAATTTCCACTCTTACAATAGCTTCGGCTTGTTCTATATCCATGTCGTAAGCCATGTTAAGAGATACTATTTCTTCTTCTAAATCTTCAAACTCATGAACAGCTTGAACTACAGGATCAAATTTTCTGTATATTAAGTTGTTATGAGGATGTTTTTCTAAAAACTCTTGTAAATTTCTTTTTTCTTTAGGTACAAATAAATGACCTTTTTCAAAGACAACATGTTTTAATGTAGACTCTCCCTTCTGCTCATCTACAAATATGCTTGACTGATTAGTAGCATATCTCATTTCTCTTTCATAACCTTTTTCTGGATCAAACCAAACTAAAGAATATCTTTTAGAATGTCTGCTAGGTAGAGTATAAGTTAGAGGAGTTTTATTACCTATAAGATAATAATTTTTGTCTTTGTATTCCCAATTGTCAACTGGGGTTTTTTCTATAGGCGCAGCCTTTTTGACCGGAGCCTTTTTTGTTTTTGTTTCTTCCATAATATAATATAATATAATAATTAAAAAAGACCCCGCCGAAGCGGGATCTTATTATTGTTTTTTAAGATACAGTTACCGATAAAACATTTTGGCTAAGAGCATCTGGATAAATACCAGGGCCAGCAGCACCATTTATTTTATTTATAGCGTCAGTAATCTTGTCAACGTCTCCTTGAACAAAATCAGAAGAAGCGGTAGGAACTATTGTTACAGTTCCACTAGGTACATATTTAACTATTATTTCTACATCAGCAGAACTTCCTAGTTTTATTGAACCTACGTTTTCAGCAGGTAACAAATCATATTCGCTACCAGCTTTTTTTAATTTTACATATCCCATTTCTTTATCTTTTAAATGTTAATAATTATATAGTTGACTTAAACAATACGAAGTTATTCGCAGCTTGAGTAACTAAACATCTTTCAGATAAGAAGTGTACTTCCATAGCATCAAGAGCAGAAGTATAAGCACCACCCACAGAACCTGTGATCCAGTTTTTATATCGTCTGTCATCAGTTTGAGAAGCTCTATATCTTACGTGTAAGAAAGGACGTCTAATGTTTGATCCTAACATTTGATCATAAACAGTAGTGGTACCAGCAGGAACCATAACACCATCAATATCAGATGTTAAACCTCTAGTAGTAGCATCGTTTAAGTATTTCCAGTCAGTTTTGTAGAAGTCATAAGAACCTCTTCTAAATCCTGAAAAACCAAAGTTAAGTGCCATTTCTGACTCATTGTCAAATAAACCGTAAGAAGCAGCTTGTGTACCAGCATAACCTCCGCCAGCCATAGCAGCAATCATATCATCAAAATCCAAAGCAGTAGCTCTGTTTAAGAATAACATGTTTTCTTCAATAGCTCCTTGCTTGTCAAGTTGCTTAAGAATAGCATCAAAATCACCTAATGCACCAGCTCCAGGAGCAGCAGCACCAGCAAAATTTTGCCATACATTACCTCTTGTCTCAATAGCATCAAATAAACCTTGAGTACCTATTGGAGCAACTCCAGCAGTACCAGCATTATTTAATGTAAATTGAGTGTCAGCATAAGTAGTAGCATAATCAGCAGTTGCAACACCAGATGCAGCAGCAGCTTTTACACCTTCAACACAAGTCATTTCTAAGTAATCTTCAAATCTTAGTCTTGTTTCAGACTCAGCTTTTAGATACCACATGTAACCTGACGTTCCGTCTTCAGTAGCAACTTCAATCCAACCAATTTGAGCAGCATCAGAACCTGATACTTCAAATTTATCTTTAATAATAACTGGGTTGTTTGAAAAAGTTTCTGGAGTAGGCTCAATAGATCCAACCATTTGGCTAGTTCCTTTTGCAAATTCTGAACCATAAACAAACATTTTTAAACCAGTGGTTCCTAAGTTAGCAGCAGTTAAACTAGCAGCTTCGTAAGGTACAGCAGTAATAGCTAAACCATTTACATCAACAACTAAAGCTTTTACAGTGGTAAAGCCGTCAGCTACAACGATAGTTTGGTTTAATCTTACAGCTTGGTTACCTGTTATAGTTAAAACATCACCAGCTCTAGTTACACCTTCATAAGCAATGTGTAATCTATTTTGCTCAGACCAAATTACTTGATCAGATGTCATAGGCATTTCAGCGCCTACCATTCTCAAGAAAGCAGATAAAGTTCTGTTTCCGTATCTTTCTACTTCAG
>WLWH01000754.1_pt1 | contig 25536 bp, 19 predicted proteins | sample 6712741 | NCBI WGS metagenome assembly WLWH01 (sample SAMN12718694, study PRJNA515312) | sponge metagenome | isolation source: marine sponge | host: Mycale hentscheli | place: New Zealand: South Island, Marlborough, Capsize Point | collected 2003-05-01
TACGATTTGATGTACCCCAGTGGCGACAGTCCAAGTTCGCCGGCTTTCGATTCCTTCATCATTAATAGTGCACTTGCCCCGTCAGTGATTGGACAGGCGTTGCCAACCGTCACAGTGCCTGATTTTCGATCGAAATACGGTTTAAGTTTGGCTAATGCTTCGAGTGACTGCCCCTCACGCGGGCCGTTATCAGCTTCACAAACTGATTCATACTTTGGTTCCACCGGTACTGCCATGATCTCATCGGCAAGTTTGTCCCGGTTTGCCAAAGCCTTGTTGTGACTAGCCAGAGCAAATTCGTCCTGTTGCTCCCGGGTAATCCCGCACTGCTTTGCGATGTTCTCTGCAGTCTGGCCCATATTCAGTCCGCATACGGGATCGGACAGTCCACAGACTACGCCGACAATCGGCTTCAGGAAATGAGGGCGGAAGGATAGTATTGTTTTCAGTTTTTGCAGTGCTGTTTTTGACGTCATCAGCCCGGCAAACAACCTTGTCATATGCTCGTTGTAGATGAGCGGAATATTCGTCATCGACTCCGTTCCACCAGCAATCACAACGTCGTCAAATCCACTGATGATCTTTTCATACGCACTGGTGACCGACTCAAATCCCGAAGCGCAGTTGCGTGAGACCGTGTAGGCACGAGAGCGTTCGGGTAGTCCGGCCATCAAAGCAGCCACACGCGCTACGTTGGCTGCCTCGACCGGATTCGCAACGCAGCCCATGATAACTTCGTCAACACGCTCTCCATCAATTAACGAACGGTCGAGCAGTTCTCGGATAGCGAGTGAACCCAGTTTCTGCGCGGAGAAACCCTTGAGGTCAGTGCCGGCCTTGCAGAACGGTGTTCGTATGCCATCGACAATTGCAATCCGATCACTCATGGTACGGCCTTCCTTCGGAAGTAACTTGATCTGCCGCGAACGCTGGTATTGAAAAACGACGCGGAGTTTTAAACTCATCACAATAATGAGTTTGGTGAATGTGGCTCCCCTTACAGCAGCATTCTGTACCTGAAGGTATACTGTTTCAGGTTGTCTGGAATTATTTCATTCTCCCACCGGAAATCAAATCTGAAGCCCGGGTACTGTCCATTGGAACACATAATTGTAGGAATAGGGGATGCGCTTGTTTTAGCTCAATTCGAGAGTGCTCTGGAATGTAAAATAAATTATTGACAGGTCATGTTTTCTGAGAATGAATTCTCGAGCAGCAACGTAGAGCAGCAACGTAGAGCAGCAAAGGCATCTGCAGTGATCAAAGGTACGAACCACCCGCACACAGCGGTTCAAAGTCTTGCCCGAAAGATAATGATATGGGGTCTGTGGATGGCTCCTGTGAGTGCTCTGGCCTGTGATGAGCTCATTGGAGATTGGTCGCTCCAGATGGATTCAGGGACACCAGCCTGGATGAGCATCAATCAAACGGAGGGAAGTTGGGTCGTAAAAATGCGGCTCTATATTGGCTCTGAAGGCCCCCATACGAATGTCGCAGCAACCGATGGACGCCTCACATTCAAACTTCGTCAGAATAAAAAATCAACTGATAGTAAGACAGTTGATGTTGGGGTGACAAACGGGAGGCTCGACGGTGTGGTTTGCACGACATCGCAAGACGGTGCCGTGCATCACGACTCATTTACGGGCACCAGAATTCCGCCTGTTCCTGCAACTCCACCAGATCTTTCAAAAGTTCGGTTTGGTCCTCCCGTAGCACTCTTGAACGGTAGAGACTTAACCGGATGGCGACCCTATGAAGCGGATAAGAAGATGGGATGGAGCATACAAAACGGTGATCTTGTGAACACGACCCCAAAGACCGACTTCAGTGCGACCGGTGCCTACGCAAACCTACGCACAAATGCGGTGTTTGAAGATTTTTTGCTCCACATTGAATTCAATATTGGTGAAGCACGAAATAGTGGTATTTATTTGCGGGGAATGTACGAAGCACAAGTTGTCGATCGAAACAGCAGGATGCAGGGCAAGCAAGGTGTGGGCGCCATCTTCGGAAGAATCGAGCCGATGAAGAATGCAGGTAAAAAAGGAGGTGTATGGCAAACATATGATCTCACCCTTGTTGATCGACACATTACGGTGATCCTCAATGGAGAAAAGGTAATTGATAATCAACCTGTATTGGGGCCGACGGCAGGCGCGGTTTTCACAGACCCAACTCAACCCGGGCCAATCTATCTGCAAGGCGATCACACAAGTGTCAGATTTCGTAATATATATTTGGCTCCTGTTGTGAAAAATGAGCAGTGAACCGACACGCTTTGCGAATACGTGAATCAGGTTTCTGGGGGTGTTGCTTTGGGTTTAGTGATCCATGTTCCAAATGGTTTCATTTGTTTTTTTCTCGCCGAAAACTTTCTAGAGAAACCAACCGCTTTTGGTGTGCCACTTGGTGCCCTGTTGCTCTTTTTCTGGTTAATGCGGGCAATCCAGGAAAATAAATCTTCAGGGCAGCAGTCGACCTCGACGCGACGCTCCGTAAATACAGGTTTTTCACCAAGTACGGAATCAATTCCACTCGCTGGAGAAGTCAATGATTCAGTTGTTACTTTTTCAGCAAGTGCTATGAAGACAGTAGGCGGGAGAACCATTTTTTCATTCACAATCAAGCTCAATGAAACAGGTGCTTTTTTTGTCGCTGCTGGACAGTTGCGAAGCGGTTGTTTGTCACGGCAACATTATGGCGTAACGCAAGTGAATGGCACGCGTGGTGAAACAATCTCCGGTACCGTAAACAGCCCAGGGTTTTCATCGGGAAAATGGGCGATTGGTGCATACAGAAGTATCCCGGACATCACGTTAGCCTGAAGGCCTGATGGATACTTTGAGGCCAAAAATGAGCATCGGAAAACGATTTTTCCCGAGGATTAGGCCGGGCGTGGGCAAAATCCGGTGAACTTTGGTGCCGCGAGTCTCGTAGAAGCTAACCATAGTGGGAGGTCAAAATACTCTCAAGCCAGTGCCCCCACGCGGAAGTTCAAAGAGGCAACGAGAGTGGTAATAGAAGTACTTGTCACGCAATCAGAAATCTATTTCTTGTGTCAAGATACTCTTCGATAAAGAAAGGCAATATTCATGGCCATCCGGCCTTGGTCTGCTCGTGGTTCTGACGGAAAAAAAGGTTGCATCAAGCATCGACAAGACAAGAGGCGGCTTCGACGGGATACTATTGAACAAGCGTATGGTACGGAGTTGCTGGAAAAGCGCGCAATGATGGCAGTCGTTGCTCCGACGTATGAAGTTGTCCATGACTGGGGAACTGAGTTTGAAGCAAACATAAGACTGCACAATGGAGACACCGAAGCAGTCAACGACTGGTCTGTTTCTTTCAAATACGAAGCCGATATATCATCAATCTGGGGTGCAACAATTGTTGCCAGAGAGGGTGACCGCTATACCATTGCCAACGAAGGTTGGAATGCAAATCTTGAAGCAGGTCGATCAGTCGCCTTTGGGTTTATTGGCTCGGCCAGTATTCCAGCTGCTCAACTCGCGTCACCGGTGAATTATGTCATCAATGGTGAGGCCCTCGATAACACTGCAGTTTCACCGGTGGAGCAGGTTGTGCCGTCGCAAGATACAAGTAATCCAAATCTTGGTGGTGCAGGCGATTCGTATCATGCCACTTTCAATGAGATAAACAATTGGGGCTCTGGTTTCATCGGTGAGGTCGTTGTCCAGAACAAAAGTGATCATATGCTTGCTGGTTGGATGGTGGAATTTGACTTTGCAGGTGAATTAGATGCTGTCTGGAACGGAGAAGTTGTTGCTCGCTCAGGATCACGGTACACAGTCCGAGGCCCCTTGTGGAACCCAGACGTTTCACCGGGTGGGGCTGTTTCTTTCCGGGTGCATGGTGCATCCAATGAGGCAGAATCGATCCTCACTCAACTTCATGTTACCGGTATCTGCAATGGTCCTGAGCCTCTTCGTCGAAGTGTTATTCCTGCAGTTTTGCTGTCGCCACGCCCAAGGCTAGCGCCTTCCCCCGATACCATTGATGGTGATGGTAGAGTCTTCATGGTTGACCCAACGCATGCCGATATTTCTGACTTTGATCCGGCTCACGATCGACTCAGCTTCGGTCAGGCGTCATCTCATGGTCTTGTTTTGGCGAAAACCGCTTCCGGAGAGCCTGCTGTTCTAAATTTGTGGGCGGACGCCCCTCAGCAACAGATAATCTCAGGCGTCACTTTCGATGATTTAACGATAGCGAATTTTTCAGTCGTCATGAATGAACATCTTCGTCAAGATATTGGAGGAGCGCTTTCTTGGGAACGTGGTGTTGGTCCCCGTGACGCCAGTACAATATACATCCGCTCACATGAAGTTGGTGTGCATGAGCGAATTGAAGGGTTTGATCCTGACTCAATGAAACTGAGTTTTCTCTACTACAGTTCGCGAGAGCGGATTTTCGTAGAGGACACTGCCGAAGGGTTGCTTCTTTCCTCTAAAACAACAGGCCAGAGCACATTGCTTGTTGGTGTTTCCAAAAATCAGCTCGTTCCGTTCAATATCGAATTTCATCATGATCAAATTGTTGAATCCCAGCTTGAAGAGTCATTGGGATTGAGTCTTGAGCAGGTCGCAATGGTTAGCCGTTCAGGGTTGCTCACCCCGGAAGCACCAGTTGGTGCAGTCACAGATGGGGATCAGGTTCAGTATGGTGTCGATGATCCTCGTAATGATCAGGGTACCGATTCTTACAACGAAGTTGCCTCAACAACGGAAGTCAGAGTTCTCGTCGATGACGCAGGGTTGGCGTATGTCAGTGATTCTGGCGGTGATCCAATTGGGATCACGCGTGCAGACAGTTACTGGCAGGGTAGTGTTCCTGTGATTCGAGATGGAGCATCCCTCATGGCCGCTGCTCGTGATGATCTTGGTCGCCTTCGACTGCTTGATGGGAGTGGTAGCAATGTCTATGCCTGGATCCTCGATGAGAATGGGCACTATGTTGGTGAGGAAGGTCCGGGTGATACATCATTGCGAGCCAAGGAGTCGTTGTTTCAGATAGATATTGATGGTGACGGAGCGATTGAAACTGTCGCGGGAGTAAATTCAGGAAATGAGGGTGATGAACGGTGGGGCGAAGCTTATTTTGCCCCGTATGTTGATATGGGTTTTTGGGTTGTTCCAAACCTTACCGAGATAGCTGCAACCCGAGGCACCTCGCTTTTGACCCTTGCCTTCATTCTGTCGACGACAGATGGAAAAGCGGCCTGGGCTGGGTGGGACTCGCTTACCTTAGATTCAGAATCTGAGCGAGCGGTTGCAATAAACGATTCGATATCTGCCTTCCAGGATGCCGGCGGCAGCGTAATGATTTCTTTCGGTGGTGCTGCAGGAAACAGCCTGGCGCACGTTCATGCCTCTCAGGGAAAAACGGCACAAGAACTTGCGAATGTCTACATCGATGTTGTCAATAAATATTCTCTCAATCGCATCGACTTTGATATCGAAGGAAGTGCCATTGCAGATCCAGTCTCTATCGCTTTACGCAGTGAAGCATTGGCACTTTTTCAGGAGGCCCGCCCAGATGTTGAAGTCTGGTACACCCTGCCGGCACTACCAACAGGTCTGACGTATAACGGGTTTCACGTCATACGCTCGGCCTTGCAGGCTGGTGTTGTTCTCGATGGTGTGAACCTCATGACGATGGATTATGGTGAATGGGCGGCTCCGACAACTGGTCCAAATGCACAGACAATGGGTTACTATGCAATTTCCTCGGCTGAGGGTGCCCATAATCAACTCTCATCAATGTATTCTGAATACGGTCATCAATTTGGATGGAGCCAACTTGGTGTCACTCCAATGATTGGTGTGAACGATGTGCTTACAGAAATTTTTACAATAGATGATGCACACATGCTCGAAGACTTCGCCAGAAATAAAGGCCTTGGCATGCTTTCAATGTGGTCGATAGCACGGGATAATCCGGGTAGTCTGGGCCAGGCAAGCGCGACAGCGTCTGGGCTTGATCTTCCAGCAGGCAGTTACAGCAGTATTTTCTACGACTATGGAACTCAGAATGGTGCAATCTCCTACACAGAAGTCGCTGCAACAACTGAGGTCAGCGTTTTAGTCGACTATTTGGGCTTGGTCTCCCTCAGTGATTCAGGAGGTCCCCCCATTTCAATCACACGTTCGGACAGTTACTGGCAGGGAAAGATTCCACTCAGTCGAAACGGAGCAACTGTTCTGGCAGCTGCTCGCGATGAGCTTGGTCGACTTCGTGTGCTTGATGGGACTGGTACGGATGTCTATGCGTGGATTCTTGACGAGAATGGGTTCTACCAAGGTGAAGAGGGGCCAAGTGACACCTCATTGCAGGCGAAGGAAGTGCTGTTCCAGATTGACATCGACGGAGATGGCATCATCGGGTGACGCTTTTTGGATAATATTTGGTTTATTGAATGGAGAGGGTTCGCCTGTGGCCATCACACGAATGATTGACGGCATTGCAGTAGCGTGGAAAACAGTCGCGACTTGGCACGGTGTCTTTCTCAGATATGGTTTGTTTATCGGGATAGTTCTCTGTGTGTGCAACACGGAACCTTATCTCTCTCTGCTGCAAGCCGACGAAACATCAGATGTTGCTGCGCACGAGGAATTTCCCGGTACACCAGATCGCATTTTCGAAAAAGCGGTCTCACTCTTCTTTGATGCGAAGCCAGATAAAGCAGCAGACGCTTTCGATCAGCTCGTGCAGGTACAGCCAGATTGTCAGCCGGGACTGTGGCAGCGTGGTCTTGCGATGTACTATGCCGGCCGGTTTGAGGATGGGCGGAAACAGTTTGAGCTGCATCGCACGGTCAACCCGAATGATGTTGAAAACCCTGCATGGCATTATCTGTGCGTTGCACGGGAAACGTCACCCGACAATGCTCGCCGGCATATGCTCGACGTTGGTCTTGATTCACGCGTGCCAATGAAGCAGATACTCGAACTATACAAAGGAGATGGCAGCGAAGAAACTGTGCTTGAGCATGCAGCACGTGGAACTGGCCAGCAACAACGCAATCAGTTGTGTTATGCGCATCTCTATCTCGGTCTTTATGCTGAGGCCAATGGAGACATGCAAAAAGCCAAAGATCACATTCTTCAAGCAGCTGGCCCGTACAGTATGGATCACTACATGGGTCGAGTTGCCAGCGTGCATGCCAGGGTGCGCGGCTGGCTGCCACTGGTTGAATGAATGTGAATGTTTTTATGCCAAGGTGGCACTGATGAGTGTGAATGTTGTGCCTTGTTGACGCTTTATCCTTCTCAGGAGATGCTTTCTCTGGTTATCAAATTTAGATCAGACCACGAGAGGGCATTGTTTGTGAATGAGAGTGACAAGACGGATACCTCAACAGCAGCCCCGCTTCTTTCTCAGTGTCTTGCTGCTGAGTTCTGCGGCACCTTTGGTCTCGTTTTTATTGGAACCGGCGCACTTGTTGTCAATGAACTAACAGGTGGTGACATTACCCATGTTGGTGTGTCACTCACTTTTGGCTTAAGCGTGCTTGCAATGATTTATGCCTTTGGTGATGTGTCTGGATGCCACATCAACCCGGCGGTGACTATCGGGTTCTGGGCTTCAGGTCGCTTTGATGGACAACGTGTCGCCGGATATATTGCGGCCCAGTGCGCAGGTGCCCTGACGGCAAGCGGTGCCGTGCGAATGCTGTTTCCGGCGGTTGAATCTCTCGGTGGGACCATGCCACGTGGGTCTCAGTTTCAGGCATTTATATTGGAAGTTATCCTGACCCTTATCTTGATGCTGGTAATTCTGAGTGTCTCTTTTGGTGCCAAGGAGAAAGGGCTGCTGGCGGGGGTCGCCATCGGTGCTGTGATTACTTTTGAGGCATTGTTTGCCGGTCCGGTCAGCGGTGCCTCCATGAATCCGGCCCGGTCACTCGGACCTGCAATCCTTGCTGGCGAGGTTCACTCTCTTTGGGTCTATCTCAGTGCACCCATCATTGGTGCCGTACTCGCTGTGCCACTATTTCGGGTCATACATCGCCATCAGGCAGGATGAGATGAGTTCTAGTGTGGATGCGGAAAAACCGTCTGGATTTATGCGTTCTAAAGTTCGATGAATAAGAAGGTTCGTTTTTCCGACATTAACTGTTTGGAAAACGTAGGTTAGGCTATTGTCTTACTTCAAATGACTGATTAATGAAGTACCGGAAGGCAAGTTTTTTCGAACCAGGTAACAACATGACGAGCAAAAAAGCAGCACTATTATTTTCTGGAATCTGTTTGTTGGGGATTAGTTTGCACGCAGCGAACCAGTCGCTTGCTGAAGAAGTAGCTGTGCCAGGATTTGTTACTGGAGAAACGCAGCCTGATACAAATCCACCAGCGATACGTTACAAAAACGGCTGGCTCGTTCCCTACGAAGAAACGATTCCTGGTTCTGACGTCACATTCCAAATGGTACCAGTCCCGGGGGGCACCTTTCTTCTGGGAAGTCCTGAGGATGAAGTTGGTAGAGAAAGTACTGAAGGGCCACAAGTTGAGGTTGCAGTTTCACCATTCTGGATGGGTGCCCGTGAGGTGACCTGGAAAGAATATAAGGTTTTCATGAGCATGCTTGATCTGTTTACAGCACTCGAGAGTTCTGGCGTGCGTCTTGTGACCGAAGAAAATGAAGTTGATGCAGTGACAGCACCGTCAGCGCTTTATGACCCAACAACAACATTTATAAATGGTGAAGAGCCGCAGCAGCCAGCTGTGACAATGACACAATATTCAGCCCGGCAGTACACAAAGTGGCTCACTGGTTTAACCGGTCGCTTTTATCGTTTGCCAGCGGAGGCAGAATGGGAGTACGCCTGTCGTGCTGGCACGAAGAGTTCCTTTTCTTTTAGCGATTCGGATTCATTGGGTGACTATGCATGGTTTGTTGAAAACTCTGACGACACAACACATCCCGTGGGAGAGAAAAAACCGAACCCGTGGGGTCTGTTTGACATGCATGGCAATGTTTCAGAATGGGTCATTGATGAAATGACAGCCGATGGCTACGCCAGTGCGGCTGCCCTGCAGCAGCCAGTGACCGCGGTAGACTCAATTCGGTGGCCAACAGATCTTGAATCACGAGTGGTTCGCGGAGGAGCTTATTTTGATGAGCCTTCGCAATGCCGTTCAGCGGCACGGCGAGGGTCTGAAGATGAAGCGTGGAAAGACGTTGACCCGAATCTCCCCAAGAGTCCCTTCTGGTACACAGAGGAACCGGCGTTGGGCATCGGCATGCGTCTGGTGCGTCCTGTTGATATTCCGTCTACATCCGAGAAGAAGTCTCAGTGGTGGAAGGCAGATATTGAAAGCATTGAGTTCGACGTCAACGATCGAGTCTCACAAGGACGTGGCGCACGTGGAATTGCCGATGAATCACTCCCTAAGGAAGCAAAGGAACTGGGGTTCACTGAATAACCAGCCGTGCGTTTTCTGAAAGTGTTTCGAGTGCTGTATCTCGGGGGTGGAACTGTCGCGTTGTTCTGAAATGCGAAAAGCTGGAAGTTCTCGGCAGCTACCGGGAAGGTCTGGTACGCAATGCGAGCACCTGGAGCGGATCATTCCTGAATCTGAGATATCCTCTCTTCTTGTAATAACTGTTTGTTCTCAAGAAAATTCCTGCAGTAGAGTGCACGGACAGAACGGTTCAAGAAGAGAAGTGGTGTGGTGGCAGAAGTTCGAGGCGAAAGCGTGTCAGAGCAAAAAGCAAAAAAGTCGGCAGGCACAAGTCCAGTCATCACAGGCGTTCATACCGCTTTGGTCGATGTTCCACTTGGCCAAAGAACAATTACAGATAGCCAGTCCAGCGTACAGTCAGTTGAATTTCTGCAAGTGTCCATAGAGACCGATACAGGGATTACAGGATATGGCTTCAATTGGAATTACACTCGCGGACTGCGATCTGTGCAGGTGATGATCGATGACTGTTTTGCTCCCGCGGTGCTCGGTATGTCAGCTTTTGATCGGCACGCTGCATGGCAGGCCATGCATGCAACAACACATTTCATTGGACGTGTTGGCGTTGCTCAGGTCGGCCTCTGTGCGATGAATCTAGCGTTATGGGACATTCAGTTAAAAGTAGAGGAAGTGCCACTGTGGCGGCATCTTGGTCCTGTTAAAGATCGTGTGAAGGCGTACAACACCGATGGTGGCTGGTTGACATGGACAACCAACGAAGTGATCGATGACATGCACCGCATTATCGATCGAGGGTTTGATGCAGTCAAAATGAAACTTGGGCGTTCAGATCCGAAAGAAGATTTCCAACGGGTGCGTGCAGTACGGCAGGCGATAGGGGACGAGATTCAATTGATGGTTGATGTGAATACAGTCTGGGATTTGGAGACTGCAATACAATGGGGTGGCCGCCTTGAGGAGTTGAATGTCGAATGGCTCGAAGAGCCTCTGCACCCTTTTGATATACGATCGCACGCTGCACTTGCTCGAGCGATACGAACACCCATCGCAGTTGGTGAAACGGTCTATACGGCTTACGGCTTTCGTGAATACATTGACCAGCAGGCTGCCGCTGTTTTGCAGGCTGATGTGACAAAACTGTCTGGAATCGAAGAATGGCTAGAAGTTGCCGCGATTGGTCAGAAACATGGTATGCCGGTGATTCCTCACACAAATGTACAGCAGAATGTCCATGCTCAGCTTGCTGCGGCAACAACGAATACACCAATGATCGAATGTTGTTATGAATCACTCTTTGAGATCTGGGAGAATCCGATCCGTGTTGTTGACGGCCATTACACCCTCCCCGAAGTTCCAGGGATTAATGGAAAGCTGACAGATAGAGTTCTGACAAACTTTCGAGTGAGCTGATATGCATCCGGTATGACCCGGGCGCATGGAAAAGATACACTCGATACTAAGGAAATAGTTTTTGTCAGCCCAAAGAGTTTTGGTTTCTCTTATGAAGACACTTAGGCGAATGAAGAAAGTTTTTGACATGCGTTGTGTGGTACAAGCCGGTCTGTTTGCTTTGATCCTGTGTCCGGTCACAGCTTCTGCTCATGATGCATCACGTGAAACGAACCGCAGTGCTGTGAATGCTGAGATGGTTGCCCGGGTGGAGGCATGGCTGAGCCTACTGACACAGCAGCAGCACAGGTCAGCGTGCTTTCCATTTCAGAGTGACGAGCGATTGAATTGGCACTTCGTACCTCGTGAACGCCTCGGGCTGCCACTGAAAGCAATGAATCTTCAGCAGCGGCGAGCAGCTTACGCACTGTTGCAAACAGGGCTCAGCCAGCAAGGGTATCTTAAGGCAACAACGATCATGAGTCTGGAAAGCGTCTTGCGCGAACTCGAGAAAGATCGCCCTGGTAATGAACAACGGCGCGATCCTGAGAAGTACTGGTTCTCGGTGTTTGGTACTCCGTCGGAAACTGAGCCGTGGGGCTGGCGATTGGAAGGACATCATGTGTCAATTAATTTCAGTTCAGTGTCCGGTGCCATTGCTGCAGCAACACCTCTCTTTCTTGGGGCAAGTCCAGCGGAAATTCGAACCGGTCCCCGGGCTGGCCAGCGAGTGCTTGCCGCTGAAGAGGATATGGCACGGAACCTGATTGTTTCTCTGCAGGACAATCATGCAAAGAAATCGGTAATTTCGTCGGAGGCACCGGATGAGGTGTTGACGGTTCCGGATGCATCGCTGGATCTGGGAGTGCCTCAAGGCGTGTTCGGAAAAGAAATGAACCCGGTTCAGCAGTCATTGTTTCGACAGCTAGTGGAGCAGATTGTACGGACGCTTCGAGGTGAATTGGCTGATGACGTGCTCGCAGAAGTCTCGGAGAACGAGTGGAAAGAGTTGTCGTTTGCATGGGCCGGAAGTTTTGAGCAAGGTCAAGGTCATTACTATCGAATCCAAGGCCCTTCATTTATTATCGAATATGACAACACCCAGAACGATGCCAATCACGCTCATATAGTATGGCATTCATTGGAAAACAACTTTGGGCTCGATGCTCTTCGGCGGCACTATGAAAGCCAGCATGACGGGCCGCATGCGGATGGTGTTCACGGTCAACCCTAAGTTGTTGGCTTGAAGGATCGCTTCGCAGTCTGATCAAAAATGAGATCAAAAGCTTGCCGCTCGTGTTCGCCAGCCGTTTTTGCAACAAGGGATTGAAGGGATTCAAGCTGGTGTTGAACTTCCTCAGCATCGAGTAGATGAAGTCTGCTGAAAAGAATGGCGGCTTCAATCACGGCATGCGCTGCCCTGTTAAAGCCTCGGAACGGGCGAATGAGATGTGACTTTTGTATGCGTGCATGCAGTCGACAGCGTTGTGCGGTTGTGTCTGCCTGTTCAATGCGGAACTCAAACGCCTCGCAGGCATCTTCAAGAATCCAGCCACTGACAGTATCAGCCGGACGAGTTTGAGGCTGTGGGTATGGTACGCCGGTCACGGCCTGAGCAAAGAGCAAAGCATTATCAGTGAGATGAAAGACGCCCTCTGGCTGAGACGCAAGCAGGCTCGCAGTCCTGCTGCCTTGGAAAGGCTTGAGGATGAGGTGAGTCATGGATCGAGGGTCAGCCACTTCAGGGCCCATCGCAGCGATATGTATGTCTCCATCCGCTGTTCTCGTTGTAAGAAGGCCTTCGAGAATCACAGGAACCGAACCTTTTTGGGAGTCGTGGGGAAGAAGAGAAACCGCCTGTTTTTGAGATGTCGAACTCAAAACCTTTTTGAGTTTACACTGGTTTCATGATAGATGCCTCGCTTACCGGAGAACGGATTCATTTCGTCACAGGAAAGTTGTCAGAGCATGCGCTTCGAAACATGCTCGAGCGGCTGGCTGGCCAGATCGGATTTCAGCCAACAGTTCAGGTGCTGAATATCACTGTTGCAGCATTAATGACAACGGACTGGATTGCACGGCGGCTTGACGTGCCTGACGGTACCGATCGTGTGGTTATCCCTGGACTGTGCAAGGGTGAGATGACACCGCTCGAGCAAAAAGCAGGTGTGCCCGTTGAACGAGGTCCGGAAGACTGTCGCCGTCTCGACGAGTGGTTTGGTCAGAAACGACAGGATTTGGATGATTATGGAGAGCACAATATTGAGTTGATCGCGGAGATCAACCATGCGAATCGATTTTCACACAAAGAGCTGTTTGCAGAGTCGACTCGATTGCGATTAGCCGGAGCCGATGTGATTGATGTTGGCTGTACTCCAGGTGAGTCATGGGCAGATATTGGTAATGCCATTGCCATGCTGGTTGATGAAGGGTTTCGCGTCTCCGTCGATAGTTTTGAACCGGGCGAAGTTCTGTCAGCTACGCAGGCCGGTGCATCGCTTGTGCTGTCAGTCAATTCAAGGAACGTAGACGCCGCAGGCGACTGGGGCTGTGAAGTTGTTGTCGTGCCTGATGAGCCATCAACGCTCAAGGGGTTTGATGAAACAATCGCGCGGCTCAAAGTATTGGGTGTTCCGTGCAGGCTCGATCCTGTCCTTGAGCCAATTGGTTTTGGGTTTGCTGCGAGCCTTGGTCGGTATCTTGATGTGCGGGAACGATACCCGAAGTCTGAAATGATGATGGGTATTGGTAATCTGACGGAGTTGACAGATGTCGATTCAGCTGGCGTCAACACACTGCTTCTTGGCTTTTGTCAGGAGACGGGAATCCGTTCTGTGCTTACGACCGAAGTGATCCATTGGTCGAAAACCAGTGTCAAAGAGTGTGATCTCGCTCGCGCGCTTGTCTATCATGCAGTCACAAACAAAACGCTGCCAAAGCATGTCGAGCCACGGCTGATTACGCTTCGGTCGGGGAAACAGCAGCTTCACGGTGACGACGCGCTTGAACAGTTGGCTCTGGCAATTCGTGACCCGAATTTCCGAATATTTGCTGAACGTGGTGAGGTTCATCTTGTTGGGAAGAATCTTCACCTGGCTTCACGGGATCCGTTTCAACTTTTTTATCAACTGGCGGACCATGGTCGAACAGATGTTGATCCAAATCATGCCTTTTACCTTGGGTACGAAATGGCAAAAGCAGTTACAGCGCTTACGCTTGGAAAAGACTACCGTCAGGATCAGGCCCTCGATTGGGGATACCTGACAGAAATGGAAATCGGATGTGGCCCGTCTGAGGCGGCTGCGCGGGTGGCTGGTCCTAATAGGAACTCCCATAAGACGTTGGAATAATAAATCTTGGGTATCGTATGAAATTGGAAGACCTCTATCACTGGTACACCGCATCGGGAGCTCTGGTTGCAGAATTGTCGCCGGAGACTGAGCTTGTGAGTTTGATGGAAGGCCTTGCTTCACTTGGTGGGTTGGTGTGTTTCGATAGTAGTTCGGCAGCATCCGGTAGTCTTGCCTGTGGCGTGGACCCTGAACAGGCTGATGGTGAGCAGTCCCTTGATCGATTTTCTTTCGTGGCGGCAGATCCGATTGAAAGTTTTGTGGTGCCTTCTTGTGCTGAGCCAGATGATGCTGAATCAATACAAGAAGTCCTACAACACATGAAAAGTCGTCTCGCTGACCTTTCATGCCAGACAATTCCGGGTCTGCCTCCTTTTCAGGGTGGGTTAGCAGGAATGTTGTCTTTCGACGCCGGCCTGGCACTGTTGGGTGTTGAGCAGACAGAAGGACATCACTCAGAAACCCCTCTTATGCAGTTTGGTATCTACGATGTTGTGTTTGCCTTTGATCACAAGCAGAGAAAGGTCTGGGCCATTTCCCAAGGTGTGCCAGGAAATACACCAGCAGAACGACGAACCCGCAGCAGGGAGCGTTTTGAAAAGCATGCGTGTGCGCTCGAAGGATACCAAAGTCCGTCCTCGGAGACATTGTTTGTGCCTGCGAGTCGAACGACTTCGCCTCATTCATATCAACTTCCTGGCAGCAATAGTGTTTTTTCAACACACTCTCCTTCAACATACGCAAACATGGTGCAGTCAGGTATAGATCTGGTTCGTGCCGGTGATATTTTTCAAGTCAATCTTGCACAACAGTTTTCTGTCGCTGGATCGTGTCATCCACTTGAGCTTTACAAGAAGGCTCGTGTATGTAATCCAGCACCCTTTGCCGGTTACCTCGATTTCGGAAATGCTGCCATTGTGAGCATGTCTCCCGAACGATTTCTGAAGGTGACGCGTGGTTCTGTCTCGATGCATCCCATCAAAGGCACCCGTCGCGTGCTTTCTCGACCAGAAGCAGATCTGTACGCGAGTGCTGATTTACACTCGAGTGAAAAAGATCGGGCAGAAAATGTCATGATCGTGGATCTGGTGCGGAACGATCTTTCACGTGTGTGCGAGCCGAGCAGTGTTATCGTAGAGGCGCTCTGTCGCCTTGAACGATTTCGCTATGTACAGCACCTCGTGTCCATTGTTTCAGGGCGACTTGTTGCCGGAGCAAGTGCTCTTGATGCAGTGCTTGCGGCATTTCCAGGCGGGAGCATAACCGGTGCTCCAAAGTACCGGGCGTGCGAGATCATCTGTCAGTTAGAGGCGAACGGGAGAGGCCCGTATTGTGGAACACTCGGCTATGTCGGCTTCGATGGCAATGCGGACTTGAATATCCTTATCCGCACATTTGTAGTCCGTGAGAACAACATTACCTTCTCAGCGGGTGGTGGCGTGACCGTTGGGAGTGATCCAGCAATGGAATATGCAGAGAGTCTTCATAAAGCAGAGGGGATGCTGTCGGTGTTCGAGTCCACTGTTGCGGGGGGCTCAACATGATAGTTGTTCTCGATAACCGAGACAGTTTTGTTTTTAATCTGGCACGATATTTCGTGCTTCTTGGGGCGCAGGTAAAAGTCCTCCCGAGCCATGAAACCGACCTTGAGGAAATACAATCAGCAAAGCCACAAGCACTTGTCATATCACCCGGTCCGTGCACGCCAAAAGAAGCAGGTGTTTCGATAGCATGTGTGCAAAAGTTTCGGGAATCCACTCCTATATTGGGTGTCTGCCTGGGCCATCAGGTGATTGTTGAAGCCCTTGGTGGAGTTGTTCTCCCGAGCAATGAGCCACGACATGGTCGGATGAGCAGTGTTATGCATGAATGCACTGGTTTATTCTCAGGAATTCCAAATCCAATGTCTGCGTGTCGATACCATTCTCTTATTGCGGAAGAACAATCACTGCCAGAGACACTGCAGGTGACGGCACGGACGCAGGATGGTGTGATCATGGCTATTGAGAACCGACACGAACATCTCTATGGCGTGCAGTTTCATCCCGAGTCAATACTCACTCAAGGAGGCTTTCGTCTTCTAGCTAATTTTCTCTCAACAGCCGGAATAGGTGTTGAGAATAGTCTTCTCGACAAACTTGATAAATCGGTTTGCGAGCAGGCCGGATGTGTCACAGCAGTTGTGGATGGCAACGAGGCACGAATTGTTACCTTCTAAGCACGTTGCCAACCAGTGTTGTTTGCAGGAGCACCTGCATTGCCTGCATTGCCAGCATCGCTGCCTTGCAAGCAGGCGAAAAAATTGGTCAGAGTAACTCGCCACTGAGGGGCGACTGTCTGGAAAGCAGTATTTTCATGCAGTTTTCATAGTCCTGCGGTCTTCGCCTCGTTTTGGCACAGCCTTTGCAAAGAAGGATTTTTGTTGCGTGGTATGCACCACAACGGTGCAGCACAGCGACAGGGTAGGACATCGGTCCTGCCTTCCTTCCAATTTATCTGTTTAGGCGGAGGTTTGCTATGAAATTTACAGGGGATCGATTGATTTCTAGTCTGCTCATCGGAGCAGCATTAACACTTGCGGTCGGAGTTGTAATGACTTCCATCGCACCTGTGGCATGTGCCCAGGAAGAAGAGAGTACAGAGAAAGTAACTCCAGCGGCGGAGGACTCTGCCGAGAAGCCTGCTCCGGCAGAAGCATCGAAAGAAGACGCAACTGCCGAGGCGTTATCCTCCTACATGGCAGAGTCAGATTACACGATCAACACCCTGATCATGTTTATCTGTGCTGTCCTCGTCATTTTCATGCAGGCGGGTTTTGCGATGGTTGAGATAGGACTCAATTCTGCAAAGAATGCGGTGAATATTCTTTCAAAAAATGTGATGGATCTCTGTGTAGGAGTTTTGCTGTATCTGTTTATCGGCTTTAACCTCATGTATCCCGGAGATGGATGGATTGTTGATGGATGGCTGGGCGGTTTCACACCTTTTGTCGTTGCCTCTGATGGCACTGGCTATGGTGATTACAGTTCTTACGCTGACTTTCTGTTTCAGGTGGCTTTCGCAGCGACTGCAGCGACCATTGTCTCAGGTGCTGTTGCCGGACGGATGAAGTTTTCAGCCTATCTCGTCTACAGTGCAATTTTGACTGGTCTCATTTACCCGATTAGTGGTGCCTGGAAATGGGGTGGCGGATGGTGTGATGCCATGGGCTTCCAAGATTTTGCGGGAAGTGTTGTAGTACATGCAGTTGGAGGTTTTGCCGGTCTCGCTGGTGCAATCTTCCTTGGGCCGCGTATCGGTCGCTTTGGAAAAGATGGAAAAAGCTCACCAATACCGGGGCACAATATCTCATTTGCAGCCCTCGGCGTATTTATTCTCTGGGTCGGCTGGTATGGGTTTAATCCAGGTAGTCAGCTGACGTATGCCGGAGCTGCAAACGCAAATGCAACGACCTATATTGCTCTGACAACAACCTTGGCTGCTGCTGCAGGTGCTGTAGCGGCACTCATTACGGCATGGGGTCTGTTTGGAAAGCCGGACGTCACGATGGCACTCAATGGTGTGCTCGGTGGCTTAGTAGCGATCACAGCAAACTGTGATCGTGTGTCACAGCCTGAGTCACTGATCATCGGTGCCATCGGCGGTGTTTTGGTTGTCATGGGTGTTCTGCTTCTTGAGAAGCTGAAAATTGATGACCCAGTTGGTGCCTGGCCTGTTCATGGCCTCTGTGGTGTCTGGGGTGGACTGGCCACCGGCATCTTTGGTGATCTGCCAGATGGAATTGAAACCGTCGGCGCATTCTTTACGGTTCAGTTGATTAGTACGGTTGCTATCTGTGCCTGGGCGTTCATCACAATGTCTATTGTGTTTGGCGTCTTGAAAGGTATTGGAATGCTTCGGGTATCACCTGAAGTCGAGCAGTCCGGTCTTGACCTCGAGGAACACGGTTTGCGGGCCTACCCATTGGGTGCCGAACCCTCTTGAGCCCAGAAGGATGCCCCAATGGCCTGGGCGGGCATTCCGCCTTGCTCTCCCAGGCCGGGGTGTTTCTGAATGAAACTCTCGGTGGAATCTTTACTTATTGCATTGCCGTGAATAAACGCATGTTTGTTCGCGGCAATGTTGTAGGTAGCGGATTAATTGTTCTGATTCGTACGGAAGCCGCCGTTGACGTTGATAATCTGCCCGGTAACAAAACTTGCCTGAGGAGAAATGAGCCATCGAACCGCGTCGGCAATGTCTCCAGATTCTCCCCAACGCTCGAGTAGGCATTCCCGCACAGCCCGGTCTTGCCATTCCTTGCTGGCCTGGTCGCCCCACGCGGTTTTGATCCAGCCGGGAGCCACGCAGTTCACTCGAACATGCGGTGCAAGGGACTTTGCCAGGCTCTTTGTGAAAGCCATGACAGCACCTTTGATTGTGCCAAATAATTCTCCACTATCACCCTCCATGCCAGTGGCAGCCTGATCCCATCCTGTTGTGACGATGGAACTACCATCACGTTCTTTGAGCAGGTGACCAAGTCCTCTTCCAAGTAGCAGCGTTGATCGGACATCGGTGTCATACAGAAGTTGGAGTTTGTCTTCGAAAGGGAGTGATGCAGACGATCCGGTCAACGTGTCGGCACCGGCAATAAGGCAAGCCGCATGAAGTGCCGGACAAGTCTTGCGTACGGCTGCAAGAAGTTCTGTACAGCCATCAGGCGTTGCAATATCGGCAAGGAAAATCCCGGCAACGCTACCAGCAGAGCGGCTGATCGCATCGGCAACCTTTTCAGCCGCAGCAGCATTGCGGCCGTGGATAGCCACTGTTGCTCCAGACTCCGCCAGCCGGAGTGCAACCGCACGCCCGATGCCACTTGTACTGCCGGTAACAAGAACGATCTGTCCAGCCATGTCATTCATTGCTACTCGCTCTTCTTGTTTTGTTGAGTAGCGTCTTCGGGCAACGCAGTGTTGCGTCGAATAGTGATTTCATAACAGGCGGCCTCTTCTGCGTTTCGAACGAGAAGATTGTTGCCGCTGACACACAGCGTATTCCAGGTCTGTCCCTCGAGTGCTGCAAGACGGCCGAGTTCATTCGGTTTTTCTGCCGTTGCCGGTACGGCAACAACTTCTCCTGACTCAGCTTGGATGAGTAGAACGTCACCTATACGAAGCAGTTGTCCCTGCCCATAGCGTCCCTTCTTCCACATGCGTGTTCCCGAAGAGAGTTGAACACATTCAAGAATGCCATCGGAAAGACCGTATGCATGCCCCTTATGAATGGAAACATTGGTGAACTTGGTCTTGAGGAGATTTGACTGACGCCAGAGTGGCTTGATGTTCCAGGCGTCACCGGAGTTCGTGAGTGAAAAGACTGCCGATCCAATGCCATACCCTTTTGAAATAAATAGTTTGTCATCGTCAAGAAGATGCGGTTGCGAACAACTCGCATCAGAATTTGAATGTCCCGGCCATTCGCATTCCCAGAGTTGATCTCCTGTTGCGAGATCATAGGCAGCTATGTGCCCTTCGTTCACTGTAATCACGGCACTATGACCATTTACACTGAGTATCTGTGGTGATGCGTAAGCGATTTGTTCTGTGCCTGCCACCCATACCCGATTCCCCGTAGTGCGGTCGTAGGCAACAAGAGAAACGTAGGGTGATGTTGCGGGATCACGATTGGCGTCATCAATGCCTTGTTTATCCAAGTCTTTCCTGGGGCCGCCAGCGGGGACAATGACCAGTTCATCTGTGACAAGTGGAGAGCCGGATCGACCCCACGCAACCGCCGCGACGTGTGTTGCTCGATCAATATCCAGGTCGGTAACAATATCTTTTCTCCACAGTACTTTACCGGTGCTTCCTTCGATTGCGTGCAGCCAGCCAGTTGCTCCCGTGGCATAAACAACGCCATCGTTAATTGTTGGCGTTGATCGTGGGCCAATTCCACCTAGAACTGTCTCATGCCTCGCTGGAACAGAAACGACCCACTCCGGCTCACCGGTTGCAAGTGCGTAGCAGGTAATGGATTCATCCTCCCCTCTCTGCTCCAGTGTGACGGCGTGGCTGCCACATGTGGCAAAGCCACTCCAGCCTGCTCCAATAGGACGTTTCCATATGCATTTGGGCGGATTGGCTTCCCAATTTGTATCGACCTCAATGCCATCAATACTCGCCGTTCCTGCTGGGCCAAGGAAGCAGGGGAAGTCATCAGCCGTGGCGTCCCATCCCAAAGACACATTTTTGTTAGTTGTCTGTTTTGCAATGGTGGCAGCCGAAGGCAGGAGCGCGTCACGTCGAGCCTGCCACCGGAAAGCAAATTGTGGTACGAGGTCACCGCTTACGCCTTCAATACGAAGGACGGCAAGAGCAACAAGGATTGAGATCGCAAGAAAAGCAGTGACACTCTTCTTTAGAAGTGGCTGAAATGTACTTTCTCTTAAAAACCATACGAAGAGAGAGACCAAGCCAGTGAAGGTCAGTATAAGAGTGATGATGTTTCGTACGGCTTGATCAATCACATCGCCAGCAAGTACTTCGAGCCAGCCGTATCGAACAAGCGCGATGGCTGCGGCAAGGGATGCCAGGGTCACCCAGATTTTTACGGGGGGTACAATCTGATGAGATGGTGGCACGGAGTCCCCTTCTGATGCGGGGAGAGTTGGAGTCATAAGGTTTGGCGTCTCTTGTGAGAGGGTGTGTTTCCGCTGTCGGAAGGGCGGGATACGTTCGTTTTTGTACAGATGTTCTACAGGTGTCGGTTCCAGTTGGGCAATATCACGGAACTTTCGTCATAACCGGATTCACTGGAATACACGCTGTCAAAGATCGGTTAGACTTGAACGACGGTCCTTCATTCTATCGTTGTGTCTGATGTGAGGTGATACGCACCATCCATCTGATTTGTGTAACACGCGACTGAATGAAACCGCTTCATACGATTTTCTAGAAACCGATTCGTGGAAATCCCATGGTCGAGCCAATACAAACTATGCCTGATCCCTCGACAAAAAAGGTTCCTGCTTCAGGGCCATCAACCCTATCTGTACATGCTGGAGAAGCACGGGTGAAGCCAGGCTTTTCGATCACAGATCCGATCTTTGCTTCCTCAACATATACGTTCCCTGATACCCAGGCAATCGTTGACTTTCTTGAGCAAGGACAGTCTCGGGAGGAGTACGGGCGATACGGTAATCCGGGTGAGCGAGTTGTCGAAGACAAGTTGGCGGCACTTGATGCTGGTGAAGCCAGCGTGCTTTTCTCGAGTGGTATGGCGGCCTTCGTGGGTCTTCTGATGGCTCATGTTGATGCCGGAGACGACATTGTCTTTTTCGATGAGTGCTATCATCGAAGTCGTGAGTTCTGTCGGCGTCACCTGACTCGCTTTGGTGTTGGTTTTCGTGAGGTACGTACATGCGACTACGATGCGATGGAAGCAGCGATCACGCCGAGAACCAAGTTTCTGATTAGTGAGTCACCCACCAATCCACAATTGAGTGTTGTTGATATTGAGCGATTTGCCGAGATTGGACGCAGGAATGGGGTGCTGACATTAATCGATGCAACCTTGTCTACTCCGTATAACGTGAAGCCACTAGAGGCGGGCGTCGATTTTGTCTTGCATTCCGCTACAAAATACCTTGGTGGCCATAACGATCTTCTGGCAGGTGCTGTGACAGGTTCTGCCGAATTGCTCGAACCTGTCCGTAACCTGCGAGGCATTATGGGCGGTGTGAATGCTCCACATAATGCGTATTTGCTGGAGCGTGGCCTGAAGACGCTTGCCCTTCGTATGGAACGACACAATGCAAATGGACAGGCCGTAGCAGAGTTTCTCGCTGGCCATCCACGAGTGGAACGAGTGCTGTATCCAGGCTTGCCAGACCATCCATTTCATGCCATCGCCAAGCAGACAATGCGTGGCTACGGCGGACTTGTGACGTTTTTCATTCGTGATGCAGACTGGCGGCAGACAGCCGCTGTTATTGATGCGGTGAAAATTCCTCGCATTGGCCCGAGCCTCGGTGGAGTTGAGTCACTTATTGAACAACCAATGGTGATGAGTTACTGGAATTACTCACCTGAAGAGCGGGCTGGTTTTCGAATTCCAGACAACATGGTGAGAATGGCCTGCGGCATCGAGGATGCTGAAGATCTCATTGCAGATCTGGCTGCAGCCCTCGATGTGGCGGAGTAAGCAATGCAGTTTCGCACACGGGCAATTCATGTAGGGCAAGAAGCCGACCCATCAAGTGGTGCCGTGGTTCCACCAATCCATCTGGCAAGCACATTCGTTTTGCCAACTGCAAACGGTGATGCCCAGTACGACTATGCCCGAACAGGTTCGCCAACACGACATGCGTTTGAGGCAGTGATGGCTTCGTTGGACGGTGGCGCCCGCGGGTTAGCTTTCGCTTCAGGCATGGCTGCAACGCACTGTGTGACGATGTTACTGAAGCCGGGGGATCACCTTGTAACAGGCACGGATATCTACGGAGGAAGTTGGCGGCTCTTTAATAATGTGCTCGCAGAACGGGGCATTTCGGTCACTGCTGTCGATACTACGGATCGTGCCGCGGTTGAAGATGCAATGCGTGCGGAGACCCGGATGCTCTGGATTGAACCGACTGGAAATCCACTGCTATCAGTCACAGACGTTGCTGGGTGCGCTGCACTTGCTCAGAAAGCCGGTGCGTTGCTTGTCGCCGACAATACGCTTGCAACACCGGTGCTTTGTCGGCCGCTGGAGATGGGTGCAGACATTGTTATGCATTCAGCGACGAAATATATCGGTGGGCATAGTGATCTACTCGGTGGACTTCTCGTTGCACGTGACCCTGAAGTTGGTGAACAGCTGCATTGGATGCAGAATGCAACTGGTGCCGTGATGGGGCCTTTGGAATCCTTTTTGTGTTGTCGGGGTGTGAAGACACTTGAGCTTCGGGTTCACGCACAGTCAGCAACGGCACTGCGGTTGGCTTCGTGGTTGCATCATCAGCCATCAGTAAAACGAGTCTATTATCCTGGGCTCGCTGACGACCCCGGGCATACCGTTGCGGCAAAACAATATCATGGAGGTTTTGGGGCCATGGTAAGTTTTGAGATTGATAGCGACGTGAAGGGCGCTCAACGCTTTGTTGAATCGACACGGCTGTTCCAGCTTGCGGTTAGCCTCGGGGCTGTTGAGTCTCTGATTGAGGTGCCGGCTGTAATGTCGCACGGGGCGTATGCACCGGAGGCTCGTCGAGCAGTTGGAATAACAGATGGGCTAATTAGGCTGTCTGTTGGCCTTGAAGAGGCTGGCGACCTTGAGGAAGACCTGTCTCAAGCAATGGATTCGCTCTCCGCCTCATAACGCCTCGGAGCTAGGAATGATAGGCAGTCTGCGTTGAGGGTGTTGGTTTTTACAAAAGTTCTGGCTGTACGGATTCCGATATCTTTTCTGAATGCATCAGCAATCACGATGGCTGCATATGCCATTCGTGAACGCTTATCCAGGAGAGAATCATGCGTCAGAATCCGCTTCAACTTGTCGCACTTGTAGTGTGCCTGAACGGCCTGTGTACAAGTTTTGCCTTCGGAGAGAACGAGGTACCGTCCGCGAAAAGCCTTCGCTGGACGCCCCATCGAGCAGCTGCTCGACCTCTCGACACACGCAGTGAGATAGCTGGCGAAGAAAATGTCTCCTCGGCTTCGCCGGCGAAACCTTCAGGCAGTGAGCTTGCGCCTTCATTGTCGAATGCGGTAACCAAAAGCCAGCAGGGTGCAGCGTCGCCACAGACTGAAAACATGCTGCCCGATCAGGCTGCTCTTCCTGCCACGGTTTCTGTCCCAGACACCATTCCTGCTCGCGATGCAAAACCGTCGTTACAAGTAGTTGCAAAAGCCCCTCAAGAAGACTTTGCCCCACTCCGTAAACAACTCGATCCAAGCCGTATGGTTGAGAATCTCGGTGAATGGATGGCCGACGCACAGCCTGCAGACTCAACTGGCACAGTTTCAGCCCGTCAGGGTGATGACGGTCCATTTGGACTCGGAATGATGCGAACCCCCCAGGGGCACAACGCTGGCCGACCAATTCTCAGTCAGGAACGGCCTGCTGATCTGCAAGTTGTCGCCAAGCAGCGTGAGGGAGGTGGCATGGCCCCCCCGTATACACAACGAATGAATCAGAGTGCCGTTCGCCCTGAACGATTGGCAATGGATGTCGATACAGTTCCTTCTGTCATGGCTCGTCGAGCACAGGCAGAGGCAGTGCCACCGCCGCCAGTTTCGAAGAAGTCGTCTGTCTCTACAGATAGTTCCATGGACAGTAAACCGTACATAAGTGGTGATTCAATGATTATCGACGGGCCACCGGGTACTGGTTTTGAATCATATAGCGAAGGTCCTCCTTCGATGGGCGAAGAGATGTGGATGGGCCGGACACCGGCGCAACTCCATGTTGAGTCGTTTTATGATGACCCATATGCCTGTGAAGAAAATTGTGACCCTGCTCCGTGCTGTTTTGATGGCAGGATATGTCAGTGGTTACACCAGTTTGGTCGGCCGTACTATGGGTGGAAATGGTACAGAGATTTTACTGCCAGTGTTGGTGTGACTGCCTTCGAGAATGAGCTTGACCTCGGTCTTGGCGGGAATTTTGGAACAAATGAATACCTCAACTTTGGGATGCCACTTTGGAATGCTTTTGGAATTGGGTGGCAGGTTGGTGTGCGTGGGACACAGACAGGATTTGGTTCACGCACTGATTCTTCTGGCAAGCCAATCGATTCTCGGAACCAGCAGTTTGTCACAACAGGACTTTATACGCGGGCGTTCGAGGGGCGTGGCCTGCAGGGTGGTGCTGTTTTTGATTATCTCAACAACACAGGGTTTACAGGAAACGCTGACATCAAGCAGATGCGTGGTGAAATAAGTTATGTTTGGGGATATCACGAATGGGGTGTTTGGGGTGCATTCAATGCTGGTCAAGGTTTCGGTGTTCTCCCGGGGCAAAGTGGAAAGACGTTCGAAAATAATTCGGTGCATACATACCATGCGTTCTAGCGGGTGCAATTTGGTGATGCGAAAGAATGGAAAGTATGGGGCGGTGCTTCTCATGAAGGACAAGGGTATGTCGGATCGATCCTTCGCGCGCCGATGACACGATCGCTAGCTCTTGAAGGAACGTTTGCTTATCTCATGCCGGGTGAATCAAAAGATGTTAGTGAGTATTACAAATCATTGACAGGCAACTTTACGCCAATGGCATGGAATCTCGGCATTAATCTTGTGTACTATCCACGAGGTCGCTCAAGACGAAGTCTTGCGAGTCCATACCGTCCGCTCTTTGACGTTGCTGATAACGGAACAATGATT